>OATK01002203.1_pt1 | contig 9775 bp, 6 predicted proteins | sample 1516611 | NCBI WGS metagenome assembly OATK01 (sample SAMEA2579947, study PRJEB22360) | human gut metagenome | biome: human gut; feature: human-associated habitat; material: faeces | place: Denmark | collected 2008/2010 | reverse complement strand
GGCACTGGCCTCCCACCACCCCCGCCGTCCCCGCGGCGGCCGTCGTGGCCGAGGCGATGGTGCGCCTCACCATCGCTCAATACGTGCTGGAGAAGTTCGGCGGCGACAGCGTGGCCGAAACCAAGCGCAACGCCGAATCCTATGTGGCGTCCTGGCCGGAGCACATGAGGTGACCGATTCGATGGCTGGAATGCGTAGACCCGTCGCCGTCATCATCGGCATGATGGGCGCGGGCAAGACCCGCGTCGGCAAGGAAGCGGCGCAGATGATGCAACTGCCGTTCGCCGACGCCGACAACGAGATCGAACATGATGCGGGAATGAAGATTCCCGAATATTTCGAAAGGTACGGCGAACCGGAGTTCCGTAAGCTGGAAAGCGACGTTGTGCTTGACATGCTGGAGGATTTCGACGGCATCTTCTCCTTGGGCGGGGGCGCTCCAATGACCCCGTCCATCCAGCAGGGGCTCGCCGAATACATCGCCGACGGCGGCAAGGTCGTGTATTTGATGGCCGATCCGAAGGAAGCCATGGAACGCGCCAACCGCGGCGGCGGCCGTCCGATGCTCAACGGCGACGCCAACGAGCGTTGGAAGAAGTTGTACAAGGAACGCGACCCGGTGTTCAGACGCGTGGCCAATGTGCAGGTGCGCACCCACGGACAAACCCCGCAAGTGGCCGCGAGAAAGCTGATGGAAATGATCGATCAACGTATCGTCCACGTCACCGGATCCACCATCGAACCATACGATGTGTGCATAGGCGAAGGTGTGATGAGCCAGCTTGCGCAGGTGCTGGGGGACAAGCCTGCCAAAGTGGCATTGATTCACACCCAGGCGGTGCAACGGCATTCCGACCGCGCGCGCACGCTGTTGCGCCAGTCCGGTTATGACGTGCACGACATCGTCATTCCCGATGCTGAAGCCGGCAAGACCATCGAAGTGGCCAACGGCATCTGGCAGCGTCTGGGGGAGGAAGGCTTCACCCGTTCTGATGCGATTGTCGGTCTCGGCGGTGGCCGCCACATGGATGCGTGGCATCCGCTACGTCAACTGCCCGACCTCGCTGCTGGCCATGGTCGACGCCTCCACCGGCGGCAAAACCGGCATCAACACTCCACAAGGCAAGAACCTCGTCGGCTCGTTCTATACGCCGGCCGGCGTGCTCGCCGACATGGGAGCACTTGCCTCGTTGCCGAACGACATCTTCATCGAAGGTCTGGGCGAAGTGGCGAAATCCGGTTTCATCATGGATCCGGAGATTCTGCGCATGCTTGAAGACCATGCCGACGAGCTGCGCTCGTTCGACGGTTCGACGTTCCTTGACTCCGATCTGAAGGATGTGGTCGCCGAACTCATCGAACGTACCGTGACGGTGAAGGCGTACCATGTGTCCGCCGACCTCAAAGAAGCCGGATTGCGTGAATTCCTCAACTACGGACATACGCTTGGCCATGCCATCGAAAAACTCGAACACTTCCGCTGGAGGCACGGCAACGCCGTTGCGGTCGGTTGCGTCTATGCGGCCGAACTGTCCCATCTGCTCGGCTACATCGACCAGGATCTGGTCGACTACCATCGTTCGCTGCTCGGCTCGCTCGGCCTGCCGACATCATGGAACAATGGCAGCTGGGATGATGTGCTGGCGCTCATGCACCGAGACAAGAAGGCCCGCGGCAACAAACTGCGTTTCGTCATACTCGGCTCGCTCGGCCATCCCATCCACCTCGAGGATCCGCCGGCGGACGCCGTCGAGGAGGCGTTCCGACGCATCCAGCGGTAGGACGCAATCGCAAGAACGAACACAAAAGGAAGCAATATGACCAAAGTAGTGGTTGTCAACGGACCGAACCTCGGCCGTCTCGGAGTGCGCCAGCCTGACGTATACGGCAAGCAGGATCTTGAGACCCTGCGCAAACTGTGCACCGAATGGGGTCATGAACTGGGGCTTGACGTGGAGGTGCGTCAAAGCGACGACGAGGCCGAGATGATTCATTGGATGCATCAGGCCGCGGACGAGAAAACGCCGATCGTGATGAATCCGGCGGCTTTCACGCATTACTCCTATGGTTTGGCGGACGCCGCGCACATGGTGATCGACGAGGGACTGCCGCTTATGGAGGTGCATATCTCCAACCCGTCCGCACGCGACGAGTTCCGCAAGCGTTCCGTGATCTCTCCGGTGGCCACCGGTACCATCACCGGCATGGGATTCTATGGCTACAAGCTGGCAATCGAAGCGGTTGCGCACTTGTTGGAAGAACGCTGACATCGACATTCCGTCATGGATTCAGCCGGATGCCTGTCTTTAAGGCATCCGGCTTTTTCGTGCCAATGAGGACGACGCATATCCCGGTCTCCCCGGATTGGTATACAGTGATATTGCAAACGTATGCAAACCGGGAGCATGGCGAAGTGACGAAGAGGTCGATGACTATGGGCGCAATCGCAAGAAGAATCACACGTGTCATTACGGCGGTCGTATGCGTCGCGGTATCGGTCGGTGTCTCAGTCGCCACGCTTCACGTGCCGACACGTGAAGGCGGCGGGGAACGTTTCAATCCCGCGCGATACCGCAGCGACGTGATCGTGACCATGTTCCAAGCCAATTGGAAATCCGTCGCCCGCGAATGCGGCGAAGTGCTGGGACCCGAGGGCGTCGGCTAGGTACAGGTCTCGCCGCCGCAGGAAAGCATCCAAGGCACGCAGTGGTGGACGAGCTATCAGCCGGTAAGCTACAAACTTGACTCCAAAGAAGGCACCGAAGCTGAATTTAAGAACATGGTCCGGCAATGCAAGGCCGCGGGCGTCGGCGTGATCGCGGATACGGTCATCAACCACACCACCGGCGTCGACAAAACACAAGGGACCGGCACCGCCGGAAGCCCCTACGACAATAAAGGCTATTTCCCTGAAGCCGGATACACGCCATCGGACTTCCATGCCCCCTGTTCTATCTGGACGTACCGCGACGCCGAAAGCGTGTGGAACTGCCAGGTATCGGGTTTGCAGGACCTTGATACATCAAGCCCGCACGTGCGCGACGTGCTGTCTGACTATTTTGTGAAGCTTCTCGACTACGGCGTCGCCGGATTCCGCGTGGATGCCGTCAAACACATGCCTCCGGAAGACGTGCTGGCCATCAAGAAACTCGTTGCGAAGAAATCCGGACGTTCCATGAACGACATCTGGTGGACGCAGGAAGTGATTGGCGACAATGCGGAAGCCGCCGAAATCCAACCGAGGAACTATCTCAAAACCGGCCAGGTGAACGAATTCCAGTACGCATATCGGCTTAAGTCCCTGTTCTCCAACTCGCTGGCAGGCGGAAGCCTGTCGATCAAAGACATTCCGCAGAACATCACCGACAGTGGCAAGGCCAGCGTATTCGTGACGAATTGGGATACCGAACGCAACAACATGACGCTCACCTACAAGGACGGCGACGCCTACCGGCTAGCGAACGCGTTCATGCTGGCCTACCCGTATGGCGCCCCCAACGTGTTCTCCGGATACGAATTCCATGACACCGACTCGGGAGCTTCAGGCGCCACTGCGACCAGCGTGCCCGATATTGACTGCTCCAAAGACTCCGGCTGGAGCTGCACCGAACGCTGGCCTGACGTGCACGGTATGGTCGGCTGGCATAATGTCGCAGGCGACGCGCCGCTCTCCGATTGGCAGGATGACGGCGACAACATGATCGCCTTCGGTCGAGGGGGACGTGCCTTCATCGCCATCAACAATTCCGTGCGCACACGTACTGTGACGTACCACACGGCTTTGCCGGCAGGGGAGTATTGCGATGTCTACGCTTCCGCCGACTGTTCCGGCAGCGTGCATGTGCGTTTCGACGGGGATGCCACACTGACGGTTCCTGCCGGTAGTGCAGTGGCCTTCCATATCGCCGCGACACCGTATACCGTGAGACAATGATTGCAATCGTTTGCTGTTTTTTGCAGCTATTTCTGAATGTTTTCTGCTTGACTTGCAGAAAAAAATTTTGATTGCAGCAACAGGTTGCACTTCGGCATATATGAAGTGCATGTGCAGCAGAGGGTCACGCTGTTTCATTGCCACGCGCAGCCATTGACATACAATTAACTCTGATTCAGAGTGTAAACGTATGCATATTCATCGTCGAGTGGATTCTGAATCATCCGCGTGGATGCGGATGTCCATGGCGCATACGTTGCCGGTCGCGGCGCCTGCCATGGGCGCTTGAACCGGCCTCACAGATGAGAACGGAGAACGATGGTCGTTCAGACGAACCGTCCATTAGGCCGTGTGGTGGCGATGGGCGTCACCGCGGCCATGGCGTGCGCTTCGTTGGTCGCGGCACCGATCGTGGCCCAGGCGCAATCCAAAACGCAGGCCAATCAACAGAAAGATGTCCAGGTGATTGCGTTCCAGCAGACGTGGAACACGATCGCCAAGGAATGCACCAACACCTATGGTCCGGAAGGTGTGGCCTATGTGGAGGTCTCGCCTCCGCAGGAATCCATCCAAGGCACGCAGTGGTGGACCAGCTACCAGCCTGTGAGCTACAAGCTCGACTCCAAGCTGGGCACGGAAGCCGAATTCAAGAACATGGTTCAGCAGTGCTCCGCGGCAGGCGTGGGCATCATCGCCGACGTGGTGCTCAACCAGACCACCGGCGCCGACGTGGCCGCCGGAGACCAGAAGGGCGTGGCCGGCAGCGAATACAACGGCTCCACCGGCAGCTACCCGGGCTTCGCCACCAAGCAGTACCCGGACCTGCGGAGGCCCAAGCATGGCTCCGACGGCATCACCGCCGCCGACTTCCACAGCTGCACCAAGAACATCTCCGACTACACCAATCAGAAGGAAGTTCAGGAATGCCGCCTGAGCTCCATGTGGGATTTCAACTCCGAAAGCGAGAAGGTGCAGGACATCCAGTCCGACTACCTAGCCTCGCTGTGGAACGCCGGCGTGCGCGGCTTCCGCATGGATGCCGTCAAGCACATCCACACTGACAGCGTGAAGGCCATCAAGGAGAAGTTCGCCAAGAAAATCGGCAAGAACGCCAACGACATCTACTGGATTCAGGAGGTCATCGGCAACGCCTCCGAGGCCGCGGGCATCCAGCCGAGCAATTACGTGCAGAACGGCACCGTGACCGAATTCGGCTTCAAATCCGAGATGAACCAGACCTTCAAGGACAAGATCGCCAACCTCAAGGGGCTGAGCGATCGCCTGAGCAAGGATCTGTCCTCCGAGGACGCCAACGTGTTCGTCACCAACTGGGACACCGCCCGCAACGAGGGTGCGCTGACCTACAAGGACGGCGCCAAGTACCAGCTGGCCAACGCGTTCATGCTGGCCTACGACTACGGCACCCCGCGCCTGCTCTCCGACTACAAGTGGGACGTCAACGACAACGGTGCACCCGGAGCGACCGCGACCTCCGTGCCCGACGTGGATATGGACAAGGCATGCTCCACCAACGATTCCGATTGGAACTGCGAGCAGCGCTGGACCTCCACCCGCGGCATGATCGCCTTCCGCAACTATGTCAACGGCACCAAGGTCGCCGATTGGCAGGATGACGGCGGCGACAACATCGCCTTCTCCCGCGGAGCCAAGGGCTTCATCGCCATCAACAACGGCAAGAAGGACAAGGACGCCTCCTACACGACATCCCTCGCCGACGGCGAATACTGCAACGTGTACGCCACCATGGACTGCTCCAAGACCGTGACCGTCAAGGGTGGCAAGGTCGAGACCACGGTGCCGGCGCACTCCGCCATCGCCCTGTATGCCGGTGCTACCAAGGCCTCGCACCCCGCAGCCTCCGCCGCCACCGATCCGTCCGATCCCGACGTGAGCCAGGAGGAGGATGACGCCCTGCCCGACGACAGAAGCGTCACCATCTACTACAAGCCCGCCAACTCTGAGTGGAAGACCCCGAAGGTCCATTACGGCCTCGGCAACGATTGGGAGCAGCCGGAAGCCGACATGACCCTCGACGCGCAGGGTTACTACACCGCCACCATCAACACCAAGGGCAAGGCGATCGACTTCGTGTTCCACGACAAGGACACCGATGGTTGGGAGAACCCGAAGGACGGCAGCAACTACCATGCCAACGTCGGCATCACCCACGTTGGCGTGAGCGAGCAGGCCGCAACCGTCGGCAACCCCGAATCCATCGGCGCCAAGACCCGTCTCGTCGTGCACTACAAGCCATCCAGCGCTTCGGACAACCGCGGCGTGTACGTGTGGGGCACCGATGTGAACGGCGGCAACATGGACGCCAAGCACCACGCCTTCACCGGCACTGACTGCTGGGGCAAGGTCGCCGTGCTCAATTTCGACGGCAAGTACGACAAGTTCGGCTTCCTCGTCACCACCAGCGATTGGAACAAGTACGGCGCCGACCGTAGCGCCACCGTGAGCGCCGACGGCACCGCCGAGGTGTGGATCGACGGCACCAAGTACCCGGACCAGGGCGAGGCGACCACTGTCGAGACGCTTGATTCGGCACCGGCCGATTACGCCTGCAAGGCCAACACCGTCAAGGTGAAGGTGCACTACAACCGAGACGACGGCCTGTACTACAACGCCGAGGACACCAGCACCACTGTGCCGCAGTGGGATATCTGGACCTGGGCATCCAATTGGAACGGCGGTGCCGCTACCTTCACCACCCATGACGATTGGGGCGAGATCGCGGAGTACTCCTTCACCAACTACACCTACTACAACAACGACGGCGCTTCCGATATCGGCATGCTGCGCCGTTACGGTAAGGACGCGTGGAAGGCCAAGGACCCGGACGACGCCGATCACAGGATCCCGTCCAACGCGCTCGTGTTCGACGCCGACGGCAACGCCTCCGCCGAAGTGTGGCTGCTCGGCGGCGACGCCACGGTGTATACCTCCCGCCCGTCCCTCGGCGCGACCATGAAGTCCGCCGAGATCTCCGGCACCAACCAGCTGTCCGCCAAGCTTTCCAAGAAGGTCTCCACGGATGACCTGAAAGGCAAGGTCACCGTCACGGACGCCGACGGCAAAGCCGTCGATGTCAAGAGTCTCAAGGCCGACGGCACCAAGGTGATCATCACCGCCGACAAGGATCTGGACGTTCGCGGCAAGTACACCGTCGAGATCAAGGGCTTCGGCTCCCAGAACGCCATCGCCGGTTCGGTGGTCCGCACCGACGCCTTCGACAAGAAGTACGCCTACAGCGGCGAGGATCTGGGCGCGACCTTCACCAAGAAGCAGACCGGCTTCAAGGTGTGGGCGCCGACCGCCGCCAAGGTCGAGCTCATCACCTACAAGTCCGCCGACCCGAATGCCGAGATCGATCAGACCATCGACATGGCAAGCGAAAGCAAGGGCGTGTGGAGCGCCACGGTGAAGAAGCTTGCCTCCGGCACCGCGTACTCCTACAGGCTCACCTTCGCCGACGGCACGGTGAACACCTCCGCCGATCCGTACGCCACCGCGGCCGTCGCCAACGGCGAGCGCTCCGTAGTGCTCTCCAAGAAGGCCATGGGCAAGGCGGGCAAGCGCATGCCGGCCTTCGGCAAGACCACCGACGCCTCCATCGCCGAGATGAACATCCGCGACTTCTCCATCAACCCGGCCTCCGGCATCTCCGCCGACAAGCAGGGCAAGTACCTGGGCGTGGTCGAATCCGGCACGAAGACCGCCAAGGGCGCGACCTCCGGCCTCGACTATCTCAAGTCGCTGGGCGTCACCCACGTGCAGATCATGCCGATGTACGATTACGGTTCCGTCAACGAGACCGGCGACCTGAGCTACAACGCCGATGGCGCGCAGAACTGGGGCTACGACCCGGAGAACTACAACGTGCCGGAAGGCTCGTACTCCTCCGATCCGAGCAACCCGAGCTCCCGCGTCACCGAAATGAAGCAGATGGTCAAGGGCCTGCACAAGAACAACATCCGCGTCATCATGGATGTGGTGTACAACCACGTCCACAATGCCGCGAACCATTCGTTCAACAAGACGGTCCCGGGCTACTACTTCCGCTATGACGACAACGGTTCGCTCGTCAACGACTCCGGTTGCGGCAACGACACCGCCTCCGAACGTGCGATGATGCGCAAGTACATCGTCGACTCGGTGACCTACTGGGCGAAGAACTACAATATCGACGGCTTCCGATTCGACCTCATGGGTCTGATCGACACCAAGACGATGCAGGAGGTTCGTGCTGCCCTCGACAAGATCGATCCGTCCATCATCGTGCTCGGCGAAGGCTGGGACATGAACTCCACGATGGACAAGAGCGAGATGACCATCCAGCCAAACGCCTACCAGGTCGCTTCGGACGGCACCAACAACGGCATCGCGTTCTTCAACGACTCGATCCGCGACGGCCTCAAGGGTTCCGTGTTCTCCGACACCGACACCGGTTTCGTCTCCGGCAAGGCCGATCAGGAAAGCCTCATCGCCCACAACGTGCTCGGCTGCCAGTACGACGCCGACGCCATCACCACCTGCTGGAACGGCAATGCGCAGGACCACTACGCGGATGCCGGTCAGGTGGTGAACTACGCCGAGATCCACGACAACATGACCCTGTACGACAAGCTCAGGAAGTCCGTGCCCACGGATGACGAGGCCACCACCGAGGCGCGCGCCAAGCTCGCCGATTCCGTGGTCTACCTGTCCGAAGGCATCCCGGCCATCCAGCTGGGCCAGGAGTTTCTGCGCACCAAGGGCGGCAACGGCGACAGCTATAACGCCGGTGACGAGGTGAACGCCATCGACTGGGATCGCACCACGCAGTACTCCGGCTCCGTCGACTACGTCAGGGGCCTGATCAAGCTGCGCAACAGGATCGCTGCCCTCCGCCAGACCAGCTACAGCGACATCAACGCCAGCGTGACCATGCTCAAGTCCGCCAACGGTGTCGTGGCCTATCAGGCGAAGGACTCCAGCGGCACCTACGTGGTGATCTTCAACGCCAACAACGATGCCGCCGCCATCGATGGCGTCGAGGCCGGCAAGTACGAGGTGCTCGCCGCAAACGGCACCGTGTACGGCGACGATGATGTCAAGAGCGTCACCGTCCGCAAGGGCTCCGCATACACCGCTGGCGCACTGTCCGCCACCGTGCTCAAGGTCGCCTCCGCCGACGACGTCGTTCCCGTGATTAGCGGTGTGAACGAGTCGACGACCATCACCGTCGGTTCCAAGTTCGATCCGATGGCGGGCGTCTCCGCCACCGACGACATCGACGGCGATCTGACCGACAAGATCAAGGTCGAGGGCACCGTGGACGCCAATAAGGTCGGCGACTACAAGCTGGTCTACTCCGTGACCAACTCCCGTGGCAAGACCACGACCTTCACCCGCACGGTGCACGTCCAGAAGCAGGCCGTCACCCCGGCCACCGATAAGAACAATGGCAAGATCAACGGCAAGGCCGACAATACAAAGGAAAACGCGGAGAAAAGCGCGGCGCAGAGCCCGGCAACAGGCTCCAACGTCGCCGGAATCGCCTTGGCCGTCATGGTGCTCGCCGTTGCGGCGGGCGTGTTGATCGTCCTCCGCAGGAAGGAGGCCGGCGACCGATAAAATCGCAATCGTCTGACTGTATTTCCTGAATTTCCGAAAGGCGGGACCGCGGAGCAATGCGGTCCCGCCTTTTCGTATCACGATGGAACACGCCGCGTCTTGCGCCGCTGATAGACTGAAGTTCCATGGTTAGAAGACAACATGGCAATTCTCAAGAACACGTCACCAAGCATATTTTCGTCACTGGCGGCGTTGTCTCCT
>OATK01002202.1_pt1 | contig 9777 bp, 5 predicted proteins | sample 1516611 | NCBI WGS metagenome assembly OATK01 (sample SAMEA2579947, study PRJEB22360) | human gut metagenome | biome: human gut; feature: human-associated habitat; material: faeces | place: Denmark | collected 2008/2010 | reverse complement strand
TGTCTCGATGTACGCCTTCTTGCTGGTCACGATGTGCAGGACATCACCCTTTCTCGTCTTGAAGATCAGCTCGTAGTACTCGTTATACAACTTCATCGTGCCGCTGGGATCCATGGTGCGGCGGCGTTCGTCCACCTTCTGCACCAGCACAGCGATCACGGTGCGTGGCGGATTCTTTCCACGATTTGGTTTACGCATAGGTCTCTCTCCTGTGATATAATATTCCCGGTTGAATTCCAGCGGCTGCGGCATTGGGATTCTGCACCAGGAGCTTGCTGAGTTTCTGCCGGAACGGACTCTGCCGGGAACCCAGCATCACCACCAGCAGCAGCACAATGGCAACTGCGACCATGATAATCAGAAAATTGTCGATCGCATTTCCAAATCTTCCTGTCATATGTATTCCTTTCTGTGGGAACCTGTTTCCGCAGATTCCCGACACAAGCGATTATAAGCCGTTTGGATTTTGCAGCGTAAAGCGCCAGCTGTCACTGCACATCTGCTGCAGGTCTGCCGATGCCTCCCAGCCCAGCAGTTCCTTCGCCTTGGAGACATCCGCATAAGAAACGGCAACGTCTCCGGCACGGCGGTCGGTGATCTCCACGGGAATCTTTCTGCCGCAGGCTTTCTCATAGGCGTGTATCACTTCCAGCACGCTGCTGCCGTGACCTGTCCCCAGGTTCACTGCCTCAAATCCGTGATGGTTTGCACCGTATGCCAGCGCAGCCACGTGACCCACTGCCAGATCCATAACGTGGATGTAATCCCGGACACCTGTGCCGTCCGGGGTGTCGTAATCGTCGCCGTAGACCTGGACATGATCTAGCTTACCGGATGCCACCTGTGCCACATACGGCACCAGGTTGTTGGGGATGCCGTTGGGGTTCTCGCCCAGCAGACCGCTCATGTGTGCGCCGATGGGGTTGAAATACCGCAGCGCCACCGCCGTGAAGTTGGGGTCAGCCGCACAGACATCCCGCAGGATCTGTTCGATCATCACCTTGGTATAGCCATAGGGATTGGTCGCAGAGGTGGGCATCTCCTCCCGGTACGGCACCGGGTTCTGGCTGCCGTAGACCGTGGCGCTGGAGGAAAAGATCATGGTGCGGCAGCCGTACTTCCGCATCACACGCAGCAGCGTCAGTGTGCCGCTCACGTTGTTCTCGTAGTATTCCAGCGGCTTTTCCACCGATTCGCCCACTGCCTTCATTCCGGCGAAGTGTATCACGGCGTCGATCTTGTTGTCCTCAAAGATCTGTTCCAGGTCTGCCTCGTCCCGCATATCCGTCCGGTAAAACCGCACGTGTTTTCCGGTAATCATCTCGATGCGAGCGATTGCCTCGACCTTTGAATTGCTCAGATTGTCCATGACCACCACCGGATAGCCGGCGTTGGTCAGTGCCACACAGGTATGGCTGCCAATAAAGCCCGTACCGCCTGTGACCAGAATTTTTCCCATGTTTTCTTACGCTTCCTTTCGAATTCTGTCAAATTCTATCTTCGTCAGATCAAAATTGTCATGCCGCCGATGGGGCGAATCTGCAGCACGTGGCAGCAGCCCTCACCCAGCACAGCCTCCATGCCGTCCCGGAACTGGGACAGCAGCACAGACGGTACAAATGCCTGCACTGTTCCGCCGAAACCGCCGCCGTGTACCCGGATGGCGCCACGTCCGCCCAGCACTGCCGAGCCAACTGCAATGGCGATGGAGACCGGCTGTTCCGCAGGCACAGAGGACGGGTAAACATTTTGCAGCAGGCAGTAGGAGGATTCGCCGGAGTTCTGCACCAGGTGCAGGAACGCCTCGAAGTCCCCACGCTCCAGGGCATCCGATTCGCCCTGGGCTCTGCCGTCCTCCCGGTAGAAGTGCATGGCACGCAGCACCGCACGGTCGCCGCACGCCTTTCGCAGTTCGGGAATCGAACGCAGCACTTGTTCCGACTTCACCTCAGAAAGCACATCCTTGCCGAAATACTTCGCCACAGCGCCCATTTCCCTGGGGATCGCCGCATATTCCTCTGTGAGGTCTGCGTGATTCCCGCCGGTGTCCACGATGCACAGCGCATAACCGGTGGAAGAAAAGTCGAACTTCACCGGATGCACCACCGGCTTTACCGGATTCGCAAAGTCGATGGCAACTGCGCCGCCCACAGACGACGCCATCTGATCCATCAGACCGCAGGGCTTATGGAAATAGACGTTTTCCGCATACTGTCCCATTTGCGCCAGCTCCACCGGAGTGAACCGGTTGTCGGCGTACAGGGCGTTGCAGATATTCCCCAGCAGCACCTCAAATGCCGCAGAAGAGGACAGCCCCGAACCCGGCATGACCTGGGATGTGGTATACGCATCAAAGCCGGTATCCAACGGACATCCGTACTGCTGGAACCAGGCAGCTGCACCACGGATAAGCTCGGCTGCGGTGGGTTTCTGGTCTGTCACCGGCTCCAGCTCATCCAGAGAGATCACATCTGCCGGAAAGCCCTCGGACTTCACGCAGATAGTCCGGTCGGTGCGGCGTGCCACAACGGCGATCACATCCAGGTTGATGCTTGCCGCCAGCACATGACCACGCTGGTGGTCGGTGTGGTTACCGCCCAGTTCTGTCCGTCCCGGCGCAGAAAAAACGGCGATCTCCCGGTCGCTGCCGAAATGCTGTGTAAATGTATCAATGGCACGCAGCAGACGTGTCCGATATGCTTCTGCCAGATCTGTGCCGCCGCTCAGCAGCACTGCGGTTTCTGTAAACGCCTCAGAGCTGAGCAGCCGGCGTGCTTCGTCAATCGCTTTCAATGTCATGCCCCTTTCTACGGCAGTCCGGCGCTGCATTTCTGCACCGTCCCGAACTGCTGTTCCCGGAGCCTGTTCTGTCCTCCCGGAAAATCCGCCGGATGCAGAACACGCTCATACAATACTCCACTATTCAGTATAGCCGATTTTCCTCAAATTTGCAAGCTTTGTTTGCGATTTTTTACACAACAAAACAGAATTTGAAAAAAGGAAAGTATCACCGCCGAAAAACAAAACAGATACAACCCTCCGCTTGAAAACAAAAACCCGACACGGGATTGCTCCCGCATCGGGTTTTCTTATGATGTCATATCCAGGCTGTCAAAAACGTTTTCACGTTCTGTTTCGGTTTGGCTTACTTTGCCTCATACCAGCAGGAACCCTGCAGGTTCTTCAGATCCGGGCAAACATCGGTCCAAACAGTATCCTTGTAGCCTGCGCCCTTCAGAGCGATGTAGTACATCTGATAGAACAGGTCAGTCGGAGTGATGGACTTGTCGGCAGTGTTCTTGCCTTCCTTGCTCTCGGTGTCGATATCGGTCAAGAAGTAAGATAGTTTCTCCAGATTCTCATCCTGGTTGTTCTCCAACAGAGTTACGCCTTCCTTGATGCCGGCACCCAGTCTTGCCTGATAGTACATATTGTAGAACATATCAGTTGCCTCAACCTTACCGTTCAAGTCCGTATCACCCTTGATGCCGATGTAAACCTTAGCAGTGCCGACTTCTTCGCCGTTGTACAGAACCTTCAAGTCAGATGCAACATAAGCGATATCGCCGTGCAGTGCATCGTACATATCCTTCGGAGAAGCGTACTCGAAGGTCAGCTGGCTCAGAATGTCCTCGCCGTCCAGAGTTGCGCTCTCTACCAGATCTGCCGGGTCGAATGCACGAGTGTCCTCAGACAGGTAGAAGTTTGCATCTTCCTTTACCTTAACATCCGGCTTGCCGGCAGGCTGAGTCTCGGTTGTTGTGGTAGAAGTAACAGTATCGCTGGAAGAACCAGTGCTTGTGGTTGTCTCGCTGGAAGTTGTGGTATTCTCAGCAGAAGTTGTGGTTTCTGTTGTGGTTGTTCCGGTCGGTCTGGAGACCTTGGTGTAGTTTGCATCTTCTGTAGTCGTTGTCACAGTTGTAGTCTTCTTGGTGAAGGTGCCTCTCTCTGTGGTAGTCGATTCTACAGTAGTTGTGCTTACCGGAGCCTCGGATTCCGTTGCCTTTGTAGTTGTTGTTCCGGAAGTCTCGGAAACGGTTGTCTTTTCGGTTGTTGTTGTAGAAGTCGCTTCTTCTGTTGTTGTCGTAGATGCCTTTGTAGTTGTTGTAGCAGACGCCTTTGTTGTCGTAGTGGATTCCTTTGTCGTTGTTGTAACAGATGCCTTTGTTGTAGAAGTTGTGGATGCCTTTGTGGTTGTTGTAGCAGATGCCTTTGTTGTGGTTGTGGATGCCTTTGTAGTAGTGGTAGTTGTTACAGTTGTGGTTGTGGTTGTGGTATCTTCCACTTCCTTCATGATAACACGGATCGCACCATCCTTCAGACCAACCTGGTCGTCGAAGATATCCTCACCGGTCACGCCCTCGCCGTTCAGATACTTAAAGCGCTCAACATCAACAATGGTGCCGCCGCTGGGCATCTGGTCAATGCCGTCCGGAGCCCAGGTTACCGGGAACTCGTAGTACTGAACAGTCTTGCCGTCATCCTCGCCGGTCTGAAGTGTCAGACCATATTCGTCTGCGATTGCCTGTACGGTATCTGCATCCGGTACATCGAATACCAGGTGGAAGATACGATCCAGCTCAGCCGGATCCTGCGGACCGTCGTTGGAGAATGCTTCGATGAAGCGGATCCAGCGGTCGCTGCCGTCGGTGATGGTGGATGTGCCGTTCTTATAAGCAGCAAAGTCGATCATGTTCGGTCTGCCGCTGGAGCCGAAGTCGTTGACTGCGAATTTGCTCTCCATGCCGTCCGGAATGGTGAACAGCTTTGCGGTTGCATCCGGGAATGCGACTGCACCGCTGATACCATAGCTCTTGGTGTCTACGCCTTCCTTGGCAATAACCTTTACGCCCAGTTCTTCTTCAATGCCAACATAATCCGGGTTTTCGCCAGCCGGCTGCGGATATACATAAACCTCATCGATATCCAGATTGATCGGCATATCCTTTTCGTCGGTTGCGGTTGTCTTTGTGGTTGTGATGGATGTGGTTGTATCAGCGGTAGAAGATGTGGTGACATCCTTCTTGTCGGTGTATACACGGAAACCGCCGTTGTAGTAAGTAACGTCTGTGGTAGCCAGGTCATTGCTGCTGTCGTCCAGGAACTGCTGGTTCGGCATGATGTATGCGCTGCCTGCTGTGCCGGAGAAGTCCCAGTTTACCTTCTGGTACTGTGCAAAGTTCATCGGGAAGAAGTAGTAGGTATTGCCGTCAGCATCTGTCTGGAGTTCCAGACCGTATTCTGCTGCAACATCTGCTGCGTTGTCAGCGATGTCGAAGTACATATTCATGAAGTTGCTTGCGCCGTTTTCTTCATCCGGGATGGTTGCAGTGCCGGCGGAAACAGTCCACATGAAGTACATCCAGCGATCTTCCGGAGCTGCGGATTCGTCAGCGCCGAATGCCTCAAAGCCTGCGGTGTTGGAAGTTCTGCGGACAGAACCGGATACATATTCATCCACGCCGTCCTTGGAAACTTCGGTCTTGTTGATGCTCAGGATCTTTGCAGTTACCATCGGGACATCAATTGCAAAGCTAAAGCCCTCAGACGGGATATACTTCTGCAGATAGAACGGCAGTTCAACGCCCTCTTCGCCCGGCTCTGCGTTAGCCTCGCCGATGTCGATGACAATGCCCTTGCCCTTCGGTGCATCTGTTGCAGTTGTGGTTGCAGACTGCTTGGTGGTGCTTGTAACAGTGGTTGCCTTTTCGGTAGCGCTGGTCTCTGTTGCCTTGTCAGTCTTGGTGGTTGCAGAGGTTGCGCTGGATTCTGTATCCTTGGTGGTTGCAGATGCGCTGGTCTCTGTTGCCTTGTCAGTCTCGGTAGTTGCAGAGGTTGCGCTGGTCTCTGTTGCCTTTGTTGTCTCAGATGCACTGGACTCTGTTCCCTTGGTGGTTGCAGATGCAGTGGTCTCTGTCTCAGAGGACACGCTGGATGCAGTGGTCTTGATCTCTGTGGTGGAAGAAACGGAGGTTGTTGTTGCATCCGGATCTTCGTCGAAGCACAGAACGATCTTGTCGATGGTCACATCACCGAACTTCGGGTAATAAACCATGAACTGCACGGTTTCGCCGACAGTCTTCGGAATGTTGTAGGAAACAACGACCTGCTTGTTTGCCGGAACGGCCAGATCCTTGAATTCCTCGCTCTGCCACTCTTCACCCTCCGGCAGGCTGTCGTTCCATGTGCCGAAAGCGCCGCTGGTGTTGGTGTCGTTTGTCTTTACGGTGTAGTAAGCGATTGCCTTGTAAGCGCCCATCGGGTCGAACTCAACCTTGGTGTTGCTTGCCTTGCCGTCAGTACCCTTGTCTTCCTCAGCCTTCGGAGTCAGTACCTTGGTGTACTTTGCTGCCTCAGTGGTTGTGGTGACACTGGTGGTTGTTGCGGATGTGGTAACAGCGGAATCATAGTGGAGAACCACCTTGTCGATCTTGACGCTGCTTGCATCCGGATAAAAGATCATTGCCTTTACGGTCTTGCCAACATTGGACGGGATGGTGTAATCTGCTGTGCAGGCACCATTTGCGCCAACGCTTGCCTTAAATTCTTCCTGGAACCAATCGCCGTTGTATGTGCCGAAAGCACCGCTGGACTCGGTATCCTTGGAAGTTACGGTATAATACAGTGTTGCAGACTTTGCGCCGTTCGGGTCAAATTCTGCATATGCCTGGATATCACCGTCTGTACCCTTCTGGGTGCCGGTGGTGATCTTTGCCTCTACGTCCTTAATTGCCGGAGCAGTTGTGGTTGTCACAGTCTCGGCAGAGGATGCAGATGCAGTGGTTACAACAGATTCAGATGTCTCGCTGGAAACATCAGAAGAAACTGCGGAAGAAACGGTGGTCTCTGTGGTTTCCGCAGTGGTCTCGCTGGTAGTGGTTGTGGTGGTCTTGCCGGTGCCCTCTACAGTAAAGGTTGCACTAATTGTACCCTTTACTTCGGTGTTCTTGCTAACAGCAGTTGCACCAGACCAGTCACCGCCGAATTCGATTCTGCTTACACCCTTGCCGTCTTCGCCATAGTATTTTGTGTTTACAGTTGCATTGTTAGCTGCATCTGCAACTTCAACGCCGTCAATTTTCAGAGAACTCAGAGAAACCTTCAAATCCTTAAATGTATCAGTTGTAAAGGTCTTCGATTCTCCTGCCGGGTTGATTACAATACCCAGCCACTGAATCGTGCTGGAACCTTCAGACAGTTCCCAGGAAAGAGAAAACTCTCCATCACCGGAAATGCTTACTGTACTGGGCGCATTACCATTATTGGAACTATTGCCTTCGCCCCAATAGGCATTGCTACCGAGTGTACCGATCAAAGATGCTGTACCGATTGCGTCAGCATCAGCCGCAGTCGCAATAAACGACATAACCGGTGTTACCAGCGCACTGGTGAATACGGTGGTTGCCGCCATTACACCAGCAGTCAGAGATGAAAGAAACTTCTTCATCTTCATGTTTATCATTCTTCCTTTCTTGATTTTCTGCGGCATAGCGCCGCCTTGGTTGTGTGCAGAGAAGCTTTTCTGCCCCTTGGTTTCCGTACCTCCGCCGTGCCAGTCGTCTGCTGCCCCCTTTCCGCTCACACAAATCAATTTTTAAGAAAGTCCCCCTTGAAAAGGGGGATGTCAGCATAAGCTGACAGGGGGATCAACCCCTCAGTCAAGCCAACGGGTGCCCTGTTAGGAGAGCCTATAAAAATTGATTTGCGTGCTTTCCGCTTTCCAATTGCACAGTCGGCGCACATCTTCATGAAGCCATACCAGTGCTTTCCTGCACCCTACTTCTCCATATACCAGCATAGCATATTTGTAGATTTTTTGCAAGCGTTTTTTTCATTTTCCACACATTTTTATACAGCACGAATAAAAGCAACCTCTGTTTTTGTGCAATTCTTCTAAATCCGAAAAATTGCGTGAAAAACAACTTGCTATTTTGATGCGCACCCGCACCTTTTTTCGGAAATTCTCAAAGCAGTTTTCTTCCAATTTCCGGATTTTTGTCAGTTTCTCGCCGTCTCTGCAATATCCCGGAGTTCCTGCTCCAGCTGGCTGTCGATCATTTTACAGCTGCTGCGGTCATAGAACACCCCGGTGATGTCCCACAGCATGGGACACATCCCACGGGAATACGCCGCACGTGCCACCGCCGTGAGGAATGTCCGGACGGCGTCCTCGGTCTTGTTCCCGGTGGAACAGCCGTATTCGCCGATGATGACCGGGATGCCGTTGTCCAGGAAACGGGTCTGGAGCTTTTCCATGTCCTTTTCCAGTATCCGCTGGTCTCTGGGCGAACCCCAGGTGGTCTTTGCCTTGCCCCAGTCGGCGTCCTCTTCCAGGATGCAGAACGTAGACGGCGTATAATAATGTACCGACACGGCGCACCGTCCGGCGCTGTCCTCCGGCATCTGGAACATCTCGTCACAGGTCATGTCCACGTCTGTGGCATAGCCGGCAATGAGCAGATGGCGCTCCGGATTGTTGCCGCCGGAGCTGCGCACCAGATCGACGAACTTCTGGTTGATGCGGTTGACGATGCTGTATGCCTCCGCCTTGCCATCCTCCGAACCGCTGTAGTGATTCCACAGATCGTCGAAACAGCCCTCTTCGTTCATGGATTCCAGAATGAGATGGTCGCCGTAACCGGAAAAGCGCTCCGATACCTGCTCCCAGATGCGGGTGTATTTCTCCATGCAGGTGTCATAGTCGGTGGAGAATCCGGCGATCCAGCCGTTGTCCCAGTGGAGATTCACCACGGCGTACATCCCGTTGTCCAGCACATACTGCGCCACGGTCTCCACACGATCCAGCAGTTCCGGCGCAACGGTGTAGTCGTCTCCCATCAGATTCGACCACGCCACCGGGATGCGCACCGAGTCGAACCCGGCGGCAGCATAGCCTGCGATCATTTCCTCAGTCACCGTAGGGCTGCCCCAGGCGGTCTCATAGCTGTTCACGCCGCCGCTGCTGTCGATCCAGTCACCGCACGCCTCCAGGGTGTTCCCCAGGTTGATGCCCAGCCCCATTTCCGCCACGATGTCGCCTGTGGTCATATCGTCCCGCATTTCCGTGCGGAAGTCCGGCTTTTCCTCTGCCTGGCTGCTCTCTTCTCCGGCGGTGCTTTTGCCGCTTTCCGTGCCGCAGCTGCACGCCGCAGCCGTCATTGCCGCCGCCAATACCAGGGCAGTCAGTTTCTTTCCAAATCCCATATGTTCTCCTTTATCCTTTCTTCGGCGGTTTCATGGTCAGTGCAATGCGCTTGCGTTTCAAGTCCACATCCAGCACCCAGACCTTTACCACTTCGCCGACCTTGACTGCCTCCAGCGGATGCTTGATAAACCGGTCGCAGATCTGGGAAATATGCACCAGCCCGTCCTCATGGACGCCGATGTCCACAAAACAGCCGAAGTCGATGACATTCCGCACCGTTCCCACCAGTTCCATACCCGGTTTCAGATCTTTCAGCTCCATGATGTCACCGCTCCGAAGCAGCGGCGGCGGCAGTTCGTCACGAGGGTCACGTCCCGGCTTTGCCAGCTCCTTGATGATATCCTTTACCGTCGGCTCACCCACGCCAGCTTTTTTCGCAATGGCTGCGATACCGTGCTGCTTGGCAATGGATGTGATCTCGCTGCGGTCCTGTCCGGCAATGTCCGCCAGCTGAAAGCCGCATTCCCGGAGAATCTGCTCCGCTGCGCCATAGCTTTCCGGATGCACGGCGGTGTTGTCCAGAGGATTCTTTGCGCCCGGCACACGGAGGAATCCGGCGCACTGTTCATACG
>OATK01002187.1_pt1 | contig 9872 bp, 1 predicted proteins | sample 1516611 | NCBI WGS metagenome assembly OATK01 (sample SAMEA2579947, study PRJEB22360) | human gut metagenome | biome: human gut; feature: human-associated habitat; material: faeces | place: Denmark | collected 2008/2010 | reverse complement strand
CGTAGAAAGCATTTTGTAAACCTCATCTACAAATTCAAGAATATCTTTCTCTTGATCATTTTTCCCATCTTCATAAACCACATGGAACGTACATACCTCTGGACGTTCATTCCAAAAAGCTGCCCCCACAATTTGTTGGGTCTTTGGATTTTTCATTTGAACATAAACGTATTCAAACACGCCATTCATGTACCTTTGGATATCTGTACATAATTCTTTTATCACCAGTCTCTTTTGATCTTTATAAACTAATGGTTCTTTATCAATCATTCCTTTTGTCTGCCTAGGCTGAATCTTTAAAATATCAAATTCATACTCCGTTTTTCCATGATAAACTGCCATTAAAAGACCGAATGCCAGGCTAATTCCTTTTGCCCTTAATTCATTGGGCATATAGGAATATGCCACAATATCATCAACCAGCATTTCTTTCATCGGAAGCAGTCTCTTTAGTTCTCCCACCGCACCGCTCACCTCCTATCTTGATAATTTGACCTCAGCTTTCGTAATCGTTTTCACTTCAACTATTTGCTCCTGTTTTTTCTGGCAGTCTTCCCAGATATCAATTACATTTTCTTTGAATTCCTTAGCAATTTTTTTAATATCTTCCGTAACCTCTCCTCTCTTTCCGCCCGGCATTTTTCCATTTGAAATATCCTTTATATCATCCGGCTTTAAATAACAACCTGCAGCATAAATTAATGTCTGTAAATTTCTTTCCTGTTTTTCTGTCAGCCGGAATCCCGTCTGCTCATCTGCGTAAATGCTTCGTGGATTTTTCCAAACATTATCCTGTTCATGTTTCTGGTATTCCTTAAATGGCATATCCAGATAATTGTATGGATCCTGAATATGTACATACTCAGATGCTTTTTGTAAAACACCGGCCATCTTTTTTCTGTATAAAGAATCCGCCGCCATGTCTACTTTGGTTGCCACCTCTGATACTAATGCTACTACTCCACCCTCCTGTGAACCTTTTACCATGCATACAGTACTCTCTCCACTTTTTCCATCAATTTGGTACTTTCCTCTTTGATCTTCGACCGCCCTGTCGCTTATGAGACGAGCCAATGCCTCTTCAAAGGATATTCTGTCTGCCATAATCACTCCATTTTTGATATATGTACACTGCTTCAAATCAAGATCCTTTGGAAGCTTTTCTTTTGCATACGCATCGTCCGGAATGTTCTGTTTCATTTTCACAACATCATTCTCGTCCAGGGCCTTTAATGCCTCGGATACCGGGCGCTCTTCCTTCTTTAAGTAATCACTTGCAGCCTCATAAATATTTACTGGATCCTCCGAATCAACTTCACTTAGACTGACTTTGGAATCCTCTTTAGAAAGCGTTATTACCCGATATCCATCCTCAGTCAACTCAAATCCATAAGCCTTATCTTCAAATTCCATTCCAAATGTGGATTTCCGCAACGCCTCGAATCTGCCTACCCCCGTTGTTTTCTGAACATACCCCAGACGTAATGCAATATCCTGTAAATCATAATCTGCGTCATTTGGTGCTGACTCTAAGAGATGGTTTAATTCTCTTCTTATATACATCTGCTTGGCCAGCTCTATGGTTTTTGTTTGCACCAGGTGTTTCTTCATATGGAATTCCGTTCCAGACAGACGCTGCTCTAAATATTCTTTTGCCTCTTTTACTGTGTCAAATGAAATCGGCTTATGTTCTTCATCCTCCAGATTCGCTCCGAAAAGTCCGGTTTTTTCCTGAAACTTATACATATCAGAAATTTCCCACAGACCTTTTTCTCTGGTGGATGGAACGATTACATACCTTAAATATGTCTGCCAGGTTGGTAATGTTTCAGAAATAAAGTTTTCCTTTTCCAATATTCTCTGATCGGCATTTTCTTTTCCATATTGGCTGACATAAGCTGCATACAAGCCTTTATCCTGCAAATATGCAGTCTGAACACCATAAATATGTTCTAAAAGCCCGCCGTCTCCATCCCCCAGATCATACCGTCCCTCATATCGTGATAATTCTTTTCCATCATCTGTGACAATCGCAAATGCTGTTTTATGGTAATATCCAACTGGAAGATTCTCGTCAGTTTCTCTTAGAATTCTCTGTCCTTCGTCATACGCTGCGAACAGGTTTTCAGCAACTCGCAGGCTCAATGTTTCTCCATCACGAAATGCGCTGCTCTCGGACCATTTAATCGTTACGATTGGCTCCAACAGAGTATCTTTTACTCCTTGGTCCTGCATCAGTTCCTGTCTCGCCGCACGATTCAACTGTCGTTCATTAATTAGATAGACTCTCTCTGTTCCATACTGATCCAGACCAACTGCGTAAAGATTTTCTTTTCCTGAAGTTCCTGATCCATACTCTAAAAACATCTGAAAAGCACTCATGCTTTCCGAAAGGCCCGCACTATATAAGTCTCCCATATCAATCCCACCGGCATTTCTGTGAATCGTTTCCAACCTGTATTGATAGGTAACAGGCATTCCCGCTTCTGGATTCTGCAAAATATCATCCTTTAAATTTCTCAGATCTTTCGCAACTGGAAGAGTATACAGTTCTTTTTCTTCCGGCCGATATAATTCTGCTTGTTGACCTGCAGTATCTTCAATCTTTCTTATCACTTCTGAAGGTAACTGCTCTTTTTCAAAAAAGTATGTTGTGTTTTTACCATCAGGAGAAATGTAGGCAATCGTTTCATAATCCTTTACTTTATGTTTTAAATCACGTGGCTCTTCATAAATCGGCATCGCCTTATTCCATACAGTCACACCATTTCCAATTCCTGTGAACTGTAGATCATATTTTTTCATGTTTTCAGGCTGTTCCGAGCCCTCCATATACTTTGGTGACTCTATTGGCTCCGATGCTAAACTCTCCACCTTCTCATGATCTTTTTCCTCCAGCGTTGTCTTTTTCGGTTCCGGTTGTATCTGTTCTTCTTTTTTACCTGCAATCTCTTTTCTTTGATTTTCAGCCTCTATGATTTCTACCTGCGGAAGCTGATCTTCCAAATATTCCAGATGCTTCTTCGGATCATAATTCACAAATTCATCCCATGTTGTTGGCTCCGGTTTTTGACTTGTTACCGCAATTTCATCAACATCTACTGCCAGTTCCGAATCTGCATCCTCGGATATACTCAACTGTGCCTCTAGTTCTTTCAATCGTGATAGTTGTTGGCGGTATAGATCCTCTTTTTCATATGGACGATTCATTTCTGCCCGTTCTGCCTCCAGCGAAAACCTTAATTTTTCGATTTCCTGTTCCGCATTCTCCAACCTCTTTTCGATTGACCCTAGAAGTTTCTGCATCACTCCAAAGTTTGACGCTCCATTTGCGTGCATTTCAAACTGATAGGATTGTTTTCCCTGCAGATACATCCAATATCCTTCCAGATCTCCGTCTTTCTTTTCCGCAAAGATTGGAAAACTTCGATATTCTCCAATATGAACCTGTTGTCCAGGCTTTGTACATGCTTCGCCCACTATCTGTTTTAAAGCATCTCCAGCTTCCTTCAGATTTGTATAGGTCTTTTCACCTATCTTCATTTCCAAAACTTTCGCATCCGCAAATTGCTCCTGATCCGCTTTCAATCCTGATGCCAGTCTCTCTAACGTTTCGATTCTCTTTGGATACCGAATTTCCACGTTATCCTGAAGGCGGAAGATCTCTGATTCATGAGCCGCACGTTCTAGTTTCATTTTAGATACAGATACATCCAATTCCATTTTTTCTTTAATGTATGGATTTCCTGTTGCCAGAGCCTTTACTTCTGCATAACTCAGCGCTGCTTCATCGATGTCGGAACATTTCCGTACCGGTGAACTGCTTGTCATGATCTGGCTGATAAACTTCTGTTTTCCTTCAATCACCTGCCAGTTATATGCGTCAAATGTATCCGACGTCACATAGCGGTAAATTTGTACTTCCGGATTCTTATTTCCCTGGCGTACAATCCTTCCTTCTCTCTGCTCAATGTCTGACGGACGCCACGGTACATCCAAATGATGCAGTGCAATCAAATGGTCCTGCACATTAGTTCCAGCTCCCATCTTGGTTGTTGATCCAATCAAAAAACGGATTTCTCCCTGGCGTACCTTACTAAAAAGCCGGTCTTTCTGTCCCTCTGTTTTCGCCTCATGAATAAACGCAATTTCCTGTTCCGGAACACCTTTTTTTATCAGTTTACTGCGGATATCCTCATAAACACTGAAAGATCCATCTCCTTTTGGTGTCGATAAATCACAAAAGATCAGCTGAGCTGATTGTTGGCCTTTCGTCTTTTCCCAGATAGCATATGAAATATCAACACAGGAATTCACTTTTGAATTCGGAATATCCGGCATATCCGGATTAATCAACCGCTGATCCAGCGCCAGCTTTCTTCCATCATTTGTCACCTTCAGCATATTATCAACATTGGGTTCTACCTGCCGGTTTCGGATCATATCCGCCCGGTCAGCCAGACTTAATACCATATCCCGCTGAAGCTGTGTCGGTTGTGTTTTGACATTATAAATCGTTGCTTTTGGAACTGGAAGATCCAGCATATCTGCAGTCTGTACATCTGCGGCTTCATGCCACATTCCCATCAGTTCAGGCAGGTTAAAGAAACTGGAAAACCTCTTTTTTGCGCGGTATCCAACTCCTTCAGGTGCTAATTCCACTGTTGTTACAACATTTCCGAAGTTAGCCGCCCAGGCATCAAACTGGTCCAAACCATATTTTTTTAATAGATCAGATTGCAGATAACGCATATTGGTGTACAGTTCCACCATCGAATTGCTCAACGGCGTACCAGTAGCAAATACAATTCCTTTTCCATTGGTCAATTCATCCATATACTGGCACTTCATGTACATATCTGATGATTTCGCCGCCTCTGTCTGCTGGACACCAGATACATTTTTCATTTTGGTATACAGGAACATATTTTTGTAATAATGGCTCTCATCCACAAAAAGCCGGTCAACACCAAGCTGTTCGAATGTAACCACGTCATCTTTCTTACTTGCAGACGCCAGCTTGTCCAGTTTTACCTGCAGCTTTTTCTCCATTTTTTCCAAATGTTTAATCGAGAACTTTTCACCGTTTTGATTTTTCGCATCCTGGATTGCTTTTGATACTTCCTGAATCTGACGCTTGATATAATAGGACTGACGTTTTTCAGACAGTGGGATTTTTTCTGCCTGACTATGACCAATGATCACTGCATCATAATCACCCGTTGCAATTTTGGCGCAAAAAGTCTTTCTTCTGGCCGGAGTAAAGTCCTCCTTGGTTGCAACTAGGATATTCGCTGCCGGATACAGTTCCCGGAATTCTTTTCCCCACTGCTCTGTCAGATGATTAGGTACCACAAACAGTGACTTATGTGTAATCCCAATTCTTTTTGATTCCATAGCAATCGCAGCCATGGTATAAGTTTTTCCAGCTCCGACTACATGGGCCAAAAGTTCATTTCCACCATATAATGCCCTGGCAATCGCATCCTTTTGATGTTTCCGGAGTTGGATATCTGGATTCATACCTGGAAATGTTAAAAAGCTGCCGTCAAAGGAACGCTGACGTCGGTTATTAAAACGGGCATTATATGTATCTACCAGATCTTTCCGGCGTTTGGGATCCTTGAAAATCCAACTTTCAAACTCCTGTTTAATCACTTCCGCCTTTGCACTGCATAGAGCGGTCTCTTTCCTGTTAAAAACAGAAACACGGGTTCCGTTCTCTGTAATTTGATCATACACTTTTGAATCCCGTAAATTTAACAGATTTTCCAAAATCTCCAGTCCATTTTTTCGTTCTGAACCAAACCGAGTTTTTGCCAGCGGAATCATCAAGTCATTACCAAGGCCTTTATTGTCAATATGCCACTCTGCTGTAAGAGGTGAGTACTGTACGGAAATGTGATCCTTCTGTGCTGCATTATTCTTTCCCATATAGTAGGCCGGAACCTTAAAAGTCTCTTCTATAAATTTCTGGATATACTCCGGTTTCACCCATGTCGCTCCCAGGCGCACGTCAATTTCTGACGCATCCAATGGTTTTGGCATTGCAGCCATTAATGCAGCAACCTGTTCCTGGTAAGAGTCATCCGCTTCTGCCATTTGTTTTGCTTTATCCAATTTTTCCCGGATATCCCCAGATAAATACTCATCTGCTGTAACATATCCACTGTATAAATCTTTATCGTGAATTTTCGCTGGATCCCGGTAAATCAATCCTTTCAAATTTTCGACAACCATCTGTTCCGATGTATTTTCTTCAAGGATTCCAGCCATATACCGAATATCAATGGCTCCTTTTTCGACCAGTGAGACCATAAGCGCTTCCTGGGCTGATTTTACCTGCTCTACTTCAATATGAGGATTTACAGTTCGCTTTGTAAAGATGTCTGCCTTACCAAGAAACTTTCCTTTCTCATCATAGTGTTCAAATGCCTTTACAAATCCGGAAGAAGCATCTTTATCAAAAATCCGATTTTCTTTTGCCTGGATCCGTCCATACTTTTCTACAAACTGATCATATAACTGATTCAGTTCTTTCATCTTCTCCTGGATCTGCTCCTGTGGTCGATCCGCCAATTCCATATTCAGAAGCTGATATCCAGCATTTTTTAACTGAATCAGTTCAAGCAAACGTTCCTTCTCCTGTTCGGAAACCGTCTGTTTTTCCATCAGAGAATCCTGCCGATAATAAATATCTCCATCAACAACCGCAAAAGAGTAATTTTTTACCTCTGGCAGTGCCGGAATAGAAACGGTATCTGCATGTTCCTTTCCCTGGATCAATTCTTCTATCTGGACTTCCTGAATATGTCCCTGAATCCTTCGGATTGCCTGCTCCAGCTGGGTTTCCAGAGAAATCAACGGATTTTCTCTGCAAATAAGCCTTTCTCCAAAAGGACCAGATGCTAGTTCTAATTTACCCAGAACCATCTCCGGATGTTCCTGAAAATACTGGTTATAGGTGTAAACCGGCTTTCCTCGCTCAGCCAGACGTAGATCTACCTTTCCATAACTATCACTTATTTTTCCTGTTTCAAGATCTTTAACCCGGTAGTACGTCTCCTGGTTCCCATAAGAACTTTTTCTTATTTCCGCAATTTCAGCATAAAATTCTTTTGACTCAATGCTCCTGGTTTCCCGGTTCCATATCCGTTCATGATAGACAACCTTATCTCCGACCATCCATGGATCATCATCTCCAATCGTTTTCTTTGATTCACACCACTTCGGAGCTGGATCCGCATGATCCGATTTCTGGAAAAATAAAATGTCCGTCATTACCTCGGTTCCCGCATTGGCCTTAAATGCCGTATTCGGAAGCCTGATCGCTCCCAGCAGCTCTGCCCGGTCTGCAAAGTATTTTCTGGCATCCTGATTTTTCTTATCCATGGTTCCAGCTGACGTAATCACAGCCATCACTCCGCCAGGTCTTAACTGGTCAAGGCCCTTTGCTATAAAATAATCGTGGATCATAAAATGATGCTTGTTATATGCAGGATCATTTACGGTATAATCACCAAAAGGCACATTACCAACTACCACATCAAAGAAATTATTGGGATATTTTACATTTTCAAACCCATTCACTTGGATATTGGCGTTCGGATAAAGCACTTTGGCAATTCTTCCTGATACATCATCCAGTTCCACGCCAAACAAACGGCTTTTCTCATTTTTTATAGATTCTGGCATCATGCCAAAAAAGTTTCCAATGCCACAGGACGGTTCCAGAATATTTCCTCCAGAAAATCCCATATTTTCTAAAGCCTGATAGATTCCCTTGATCAGCATCGGGGATGTATAATGGGCATTCAATGTCGAAGATCTTGCCGCCCGGTATTCTTCATCTGTCAGTACTGACTTTAACTCCTGATATTCCTGACTCCAATTTACTTTCGTACTATCAAAAGCTTCGGAAAGTCCTCCCCATCCCACATACTTCGCCAGGATATCCTTTTCAGCTTCTGTTGCTGATCTTTTCTCCTGTTCGATAGTATGTAAGGTTTTAATTGCCTGGATATTCCACTGGTACTTCTCTTTCGGCCCACCTTCTCCCAGATGATCATCCGTAATTTGATAATCGGATTCCTTTTCAATCACCTCTGGCTGATCTGATTGAACCACGTCCTGCATCTTCTCTTTTAACTCTGATGGAACTTCTGGCTGCACTTCCTGCTCTGATGCTGATTCTGGCTCCTTTTTTTCTTCTTGAACTTTCTGCGGAAGATCTTCCTGATGAGCTTGTGCATTCTTTTCTTCTAGTACTTCCAGTATCTGCCCCACGTGTTCTATCTTTTGATTTAAACTCAGATCCCGCTCATATTCTTTAATCCTTGCTCTGATTACTCCAAAAACACCTTGGGCTGATTTCGAAATTTCATCGCCTAAATAACCAATCGCCTCTTCATCTGATGCAAATAATCCTCTCAAATTATATGGATTTTCCTGGAGCAGTTCTGCGTTCTGTTCATCACAAAAATCCAGATTCAAATTGCATCTTGAAAAAACTTCATAAGCCACCGTTGCGTGCATAAAATTCTTAACATATTCCGTATCTGAAATTCCGTCAGAATACATATTCAGATCCTTATCCAGATATTTCTCTTTTACCTTGCACTTTTCAAAAACCGTCTGAGCATCACTTTCTGTAATCTGACTGCCGATCCAATCCCATAACCGCTTTTCTGGACGTTCTTTCTGGCTTTCTCCGCAGATCCGATCAACCATATTTTCTACATCTTGTACCGGGAACTCCCATATTGGCGGCAATTTTGCGCCACGTCTGCGAACATGCAGATCACTGCGATCATGCATTGTAATTACCTTTAATTTGTCCGCATCCATATTTTCGAACACTTTAACTCCATGTGTTCCACCGTTGATTCCCATTCCACACCGCTGGTTCCAAACCTCATACGTTGCAACACCTAATGATTCCGGTTTTTCCGCATAAATCAGAATCTGATTATGAAACGGATAGTGAATAAATCTCGCTGCCGTTCTTAAAAAGCGCTTCCATTCTTCCTCATTTCTCAGCACTCTTTCCGTCTGATCCGATAGTCTCCGTCCAAGATCTTTGATATATTCACTCTCGCTGTCTGCATATACTCTTCGTCGAACCATAACCGCTCCTCCTCGCTTATTCCTGTTTCTTCACCCACTGCACAATCATCTTTTCTTTTTCCCCATGACAGGTCGAAAGTGTAAGAAGTTCACCTATATTTGTTGGAATTTCTGCCTGTGTATCTACCATGCTCTCAGCCCTGATCTGGTTCATATAGCACCTGAGGTCCAGTTTATTTGAAAATACATTTTGATACGGAAGCACATCGAATTGATTAATTCTGTATACAGATAACAACTCATACCGATTCCAAACCCCATCTACTAATAAATACAGTTCTGTGTGCTGATCCGCATAATCTTGTTTTAAATAATTTTTCAAACTACCAAACATATCTCCAGACCGCATATTATGTCCATGTATTACAGTATTCATCGTGGAAAACGGTTGTGTGGAAGAGTCAAAAAATAGGCATCCATATGAATGCCTACTTTGATCAAATCCTACTGTCAAATATTTCCTATTATTTTCCGGATAAACAATCGGATACGATATCACGGTATCGGGAATAAAAATCCATGCAGCATATTCTGAATTTTGTTTTCTTAACGTATTTTCATCTAAATCCGGTAATTGATCTGTTTTTAAGTCTCTCACCCTTTCTTTAGTGACCATCTTCTCCAAATTTTGATATAATCTTTGCTCCTCTGTATCTTGTTGTTTTTTCCATAATAATAATGTCCCGGCCATAATTTCAGTCATTACTGTACACATGAATAGCATCAACAATAATATTTTCGTGAAC
>OATK01002174.1_pt1 | contig 9950 bp, 10 predicted proteins | sample 1516611 | NCBI WGS metagenome assembly OATK01 (sample SAMEA2579947, study PRJEB22360) | human gut metagenome | biome: human gut; feature: human-associated habitat; material: faeces | place: Denmark | collected 2008/2010 | reverse complement strand
AAGTTATACTTATTAAAATGACTTGATTCACAAAGAAAAAAGTTTTTATTAAAAAAACTAAGGTGAAATAGCAATAATTATAAAATCCAAGCCAACTTCCGAATAGAAAAATATAGACAAATGAGCTATCATAAAGTTATCAAATCGACAGGGAGGATATAAGATGAAAAAGAAAGTGGTTAGAAAACTGATGGCACTCGCACTTGTTTCCGCCATGGCAACTTCTATGCTGGCCGGATGCGGATCAAGTGATGATTCAGGCAAGGATTCAGGAAAAGATGCTGACAAAGGCTCAGAAGAGACAGTCCTGAAAGTTGCTGCGTTCGAAGGTGGTAACGGAACTCAGATCTGGGAAGATATCGCGAAAGCATTTGAAGAGTCTCATGATGGAGTAAAAGTAGAACTTGAGATGTCTCCTGAACTGGACAAAGACCTGACAAAAGCAATTCAGAATGGAGATGTACCGGACGTTGTATATTACAACCTGGGACAGCCAAGTGGATTCACAGAGACAATGCTGAAGGAAGAAGCGATTGCGGATATCTCTGATGTATTCGATGACGAACTGAAAGACAAGATGCTGGATGGTATCCTGGATGGTACAGATGCACAGCCATACGGAGACGGAAAGATTTATCTGGCACCGATTTTCTACACACCGACAGGATTCTGGTACAATGCGACATTGGTAGGTGAAGGAAAACAGTACGAGATCCCGACAACATGGGATGAGTTCTTCGCACTTGGCGAGCAGGCTAAGAAAGACGGACATGCACTCTTTACATTCCCTACAACAGGATACTTTGATGCTACAATCTATGCAATGCTCGCACAGGCAGGCGGACTTGATTTCTACAATGATGCATTAAAATATGATGCAAATACATGGACATCTGATGAAGGAAAGAAAGTTCTTGATACAGTTGCAAAACTTGTAGGAAAAGACTATACACAGGAAGATACAGTTTCAAATGCAAACGCTGACGGTGGATTCAAGATCAATCAGCAGAACGTAATCGATGGAAAAGCATTATTTATGCCAAACGGAAACTGGGTGATCGGTGAGATGGCAGCTTCTACTCCGGAAGATTACGAATGGGGTATGATGGGTGTTCCGAAATGGAGCGAAGATGAATCACAGTCTGTATACACATTTACAGAGCAGATGTGGGTACCTGCTGATGCACCGAACATGGATCTTGCAAAAGAATTTGTGAAATTCATGTATTCTGACGAAGTAGTTGATATCTGTCTGAACAACAAGACAACAGACAAAGAGTCCGGAAAAGAATCTGATACACCAGTAGTAGTTCCTGTAAAAGGAGCAGCAGACAAGCTTCCAGACGGTGTTACAAAAGACTGTTATGCAGCAGCAACAGCAGATGACGTTGTAGCTGTTACAGGTAAATGGGCAACAACAGCTCCGATCGAAGGACTGGATATGGCAAAAGCTGTTTACGGACCGATCGAGTCTATCAACACAGGCGATATGACAGTTGATGAATGGCAGAAACAGTTAGTAGAGACTTGGGAAAAATGCGCAGACGCATTAGAGAAATAAAAGAGTGATATTCGGCTGACATGAAACGGTGAGTTATGATAACTCACCGTTTTTAAAAGACAGCAGTATGGAGGAGGAAATCTATGAACAGGGAGAAAGCGCAGAGAAGATTTATATTCATTTGTCTGGCGCCTGCTGTAATTCTGGCAACGATCTTTATATTTATTCCGACGATCAATGTCTTCCGTATGTCCTTGTACCGCATGGGTGGAATTACAAATAAGAAGAGTTTTGTGGGATTCAGCAACTTTGTAAAACTGATGGATGATAAGAACTTTCTGGAAGCGATGCAGAACTCGATTCTTATCATTGTAATGGTAATGATCTGTACGATCGTTCTTGCAGTTTTATTTGCGGCGTTACTTTCAAGAGGGAACTTTAAAGGCAAGAATTTCTTCAGAATTATTTTCTACATACCAAACATTTTGAGTATTGTTGTTATTGCAGGTATTTTCGGTGCAATCTACAATCCGAGTACAGGACTGCTCAATACATTTTTGGATGCGATTCATCTGAGTGGATTAAAGCATCAGTGGATGGGAGATCCGAGTATTGTTATTTATTCTGTGATCTTTGCACTGGTATGGCAGGCAATCGGATATTATATGGTCATGTATATGTCCAGTATGGCAGCAATTCCGGAAGATCTCTATGAGGCCGCATCACTGGATGGAGCAACAGAGATTCAGATTTTCTTCCAGGTGACTTTGCCGTTGATCTGGAGCAATATCCGTACTACATTGACATTCTATATCATCAGTACGATCAACTTAAGTTTCCTGTTTGTTCAGATCATGACAGACGGAGGCCCGAACGGAAAGACAGAAGTTTTCCTGAACTATATGTACAAGCAGGCATATGGAGCAGGTGTATACGGATACGGTATGGCGATCGGAGTTGTTGTATTCCTCTTCTCGTTCATACTGGCAGCAGTTGTAAACAAGATTACAGACAGAGAAGTCTTAGAATTCTAGAAAGGAGCGAAGTAGAGATATGCATGAGAAAAAACACAGAATTCCTACACATGTACTTTACAAGATTTTTATCTATGTAGCTCTGATCGCTCTGGCTATTTCGATCATTGTACCGGTTGCATGGGTATTTATGGCGAGTTTGAAGAAGAATGCAGAATTCATTGGAGCGGATGTAAATCCATGGGCACTTCCAAAACAGTTTTACTATCAGAACTTTGTAGTAGCATTTCAGGATGCAAGAATGGGAGATTTCTTCCTGAACTCTTTCATTGTGACAGCGCTGGCTCTTGCACTTCTTCTGATCCTGGCTCTTCCGGCATCTTATGTGCTGGCACGCTTTAAGTTCAGAGGAAAGAAGTTCTTCAATGGTGCGTTCATGGCAGGATTGTTTATCAATGTCAATTACATTGTAGTACCGATCTTTTTGATGCTGAGTTCCTGGAACAAGGCTCTGCATGTAGATTTTTTCCTGGATAACCGGTTTATCCTGGCACTGATCTACGCATCCTGTAATCTGCCGTTTACGATTTATCTGCTGAGCGGATATTTCCAGACACTTCCGAAAGGATTTGAAGAAGCAGCTTATATGGATGGATGCGGATACTTTAAGACGATGGTTAAGATCATGATTCCGATGGCAAAACCAAGTATTCTGACGGTAATCATGTTCAATTTCCTGACATTCTGGAATGAATATATTATCGCATATACATTGATGGATGAAAACGGAACACTGGCAATGGGACTGAAGAATCTGATGGCAGTCGAGAGAACAGCAACCAACTACGGTATTATGTATGCAGGTCTTGTGATCGTTATGATTCCGGTACTGGTTCTGTATATCTGTGTACAGAAGAGACTGACAGAAGGTATGACACTTGGTGGACTCAAAGGATAGGAGGAGACAAAAATGCAAGGAAAGATTCGAACTTTGATCATAGCTATTGTTTTTGTTGTCTGCCTCGCCCTGATCATGATAGGACAGAAAAATATCGGCGTGCCGGGACTGATTATGGAACTGGTAGGACTGGTAGGCTTGCTGACACTCTTGTTTATTTACAACAACAAATATAAATAGCAGGTTTGAAAAAGTGAAACAGGCATGGAAGATCTGGTAAGAGCCAGTCTTTTGTGCCTGTTTTGTATAGCAGAAAGTACATGCGGATGCTTGACAATTATCTTTGGATATTGGACAATAGAAGAGAATTGGAAAAAGAAAGAGATACGAGGAGAGAGATTATGAGAATTGGAATTGGAAATGACCATTCAGCATTGGAATTAAAAGCAGAGATCATCGAATTTCTGAAAGAAAAAGGACATGAAGTCGTAGATTTCGGAACGGATTCATCAGAAAGCTGCGACTATCCGAAGTATGGGGAAGCAGTAGGCCGTGCAGTTGTTGCAAAAGAAGTGGACTGTGGAATCTTAATCTGCGGTACAGGTCTGGGGATATCTCTTGCGGCAAATAAGGTGAAAGGTGTGCGTGCAGCAGTATGCAGCGAGCCATTTACCGCGAAAATGTCCAGAGCGCATAACAATTGTAACGTACTTGCATTCGGGGCGAGGGTAGTAGGAGCAGAGCTTGCAAAGATGATCGTGGATGTATGGCTGAATACAGAGTTTGAAGGGGGACGCCATCAGAGACGTGTGGATATGATCATGGAGATCGAAGAAAGATAACATGTAACGTATCAAAGAAAGTGTGAAAAGGATGACAACTGCATGGACTGATGCAGTTATCATCCTTTTTTGCGGCAGAGTTAACGAACCTGTGCAAGAATGTCTTCCAGTACGTCTTCCACAGAATCTGTCACATAGGTAGAATAGTAAGAGATTCCGGGAGCTGCATTGGACATGGCATAGCTGGTGCCGGCAAGTTGGAGCATCTCGATGTCATTATACTGATCTCCGAAAGCAACACATTCTTCCGGTTTTACCTGGAATAAGTCCATCAGATTCTGAAGAGCCGTCCCTTTGTTGCTTCCCGGAGCGATAAAGTCAATCCAGATGTTTCCAGAGGTGACGACTTTGATCTCGGAACCAAAGAGATCTTGCAGATGTTTTAAATATTTATCGACAATATGAGTACTGTCAGACATATTGCAGATGGCAATCTTTAAGATCGGTCCATCTACTTTTGTGATATCATCAACGATTTGCGTAGTATTGTGCATGACATTGACGATATGGTTGACAAACTCCGGTACATTGTTCTCGATGAAACAGGTATCTTCTCTGGAAACTACAATCTCAAAGTGGTCCTGTTTTTTGATTTCCTTTAAAATCCTGGCTGCCAGATCATCGTTGATCGTAGCACGGGAAATGACTTTTCCCTGATGCATGCAGATTGAGCCATTTTCTGCGATAAATGAAATACGGTCCTTTAAAGGTGCAAAGACACGTTTTTGATTATCATACTGTCTTCCGCTGGCAGATACAAAATGAATTCCGGCATCGCACAGTCTGGAAATCAGATCAATCGCCCGCGGAGTGAGCGCCTGGGCGCCGTTTTGTAAAAGAGTTCCATCCAGATCACTTGCAATTAATTTTATCATCATTTCCTCCCATTATGAATGATTGTACGTTATCTATTGTACAGGAAAAACAGAAGAAAGAAAACAGTTGTATTTTAAAATCAAAAAGAATATAATAAGAGCGTCAGTGCGGTGACGTACTGAAAGGCAGTGACACAAAAGGTCAAAAGAAAGAATAAGAGGGAGACATATGGGTAAATATTTTGGGACTGATGGATTCAGAGGAGAGGCAAATGTTGTTTTAACAGTAGAACATGCTTTCAAAGTAGGTCGTTATCTGGGATGGTATTTTGGCAGAGAGAAGAAAGCCAGAATCGTGATCGGAAAAGATACAAGACGAAGCAGTTATATGTTTGAATATGCACTGGCATCAGGACTGACAGCTTCCGGAGCAGATGCATACCTCTTACATGTAACAACAACACCGAGTGTGTCCTATGTGGTAAGAACAGAAGATTTTGACTGCGGAATTATGATTTCTGCGAGCCACAATCCGTTTTATGACAATGGAATCAAGGTGATCAACGGACAGGGGCATAAGATTGAAGCAGAAGTAGAGAAGCAGATTGAAGCGTATATTGACGGAAAAACAGAAGAGCTTCCACTTGCGGTTGGGGAACACATTGGAAGAACAGTTGATTATGCGGCAGGAAGAAATCGTTACATCGGACATCTGATCTCACTGGCAACACGTTCCTTTAAAGATATGAAGATTGGTCTGGACTGTGCCAATGGAAGCTCATCCAGCATTGCAAAAAGTGTGTATGATGCACTCGGAGCAAAGACATATGTGATCAGCAATGAGCCGGATGGTGTAAATATCAATACAAATTGCGGATCCACACATATTGAAAAGCTGCAGGCATTTGTAAAAGAAAAAAATCTGGATGTAGGATTTGCCTATGACGGAGATGCAGATCGCTGCATTGCCGTGGATGAGAACGGAAATGTCGTAGACGGAGATCTGATCTTATACGTATGCGGAAAATACCTGATGGAACAGGGGCGACTTGCAGGAAATACGATAGTTACAACTGTAATGTCCAATCTGGGGCTTTACAAGGCCTGTGATAAAGTCGGCATGAAATATGAGCAGACAGCAGTCGGTGATAAATATGTGTATGAAAACATGATGAAAAACGGATTTGTTCTTGGCGGAGAGCAGTCCGGACATATTATTTTCAGCAAACACGCAAGAACGGGAGACGGAATCCTGACTTCTCTGATGCTGATGGAAGTTATTATGGAGAAGAAACAGTCACTTGGAAAGCTGTGCTCTGAAGTGAAGATTTATCCGCAGCTTCTTCAGAATGTCCGTGTGACAGACAAAAAGACAGCATTGGAAAATGAAGCTGTACAGAATGCGATCAAAGCAGCGGCAGAAGCACTTGGAAGTGACGGAAGAATTCTGGTAAGAGAAAGCGGAACAGAGCCTGTGATCCGCGTTATGGTGGAAGCGGCAACAGATGAGATATGCACAGAGTATGTCAATCAGGTTGTCAATGTAATGAAAGAACAGGGATTTGTTCAGGAATAAAAATAAAAGGGGCTGTCGGTTAATACCGACTTTTAGGCTCTGAATCTTAAAATACGAATCTCCCGTAGAAATCAGTATTTTTAATACTTGAACTTCTTCGGGAGATTCGTATTCTTTCTTTTCCGTATGTATTTTAGGACACAAAAATCCCTTGACTGCATTTTTGAAAGCACTCTTTTTCTAAGCAGCCTTTTCTTCGGTTTTTCCCTCAAATTTCTTGATCTCATCATGAAGAAAACGATGGTATTTATTTATATTTCTTCCAATCGCATACAGCATGAATTCTTTATATACTTTTTCTGCTGTCCGGTAATTGAAACGTCGAAAACCGTCATTTTCTTTGATATCTCCAAAATGTCCTTCTGTCTGAATGGAACGGATCTGCCGGTTCAAAATCCCCTTCTCACTCTGGATGTTTGCATGGGATTCTTCTTTCAAAGCTTCCCATTGTCCGTTAACTTTCATGACCTTATTTTTCTCTGCATCTTTCTCAGCATCATATTTATAGAGACATTTTGCTTTATGTTCACAGCCACTACAATCTGCGCATCCATACACCTCAAATGTTTGTGTATAACCAGCCTGTTCTTTTTTCTCAGTCCTGATATGATGAAGCTCCCTTCCATCATGACAGACGTAATAAAGTTCATCCTCAAATATCTGCGTTTTCATGTTGTAATACTTTCCAATATTTTCTGTGTACGCACGTGTTTTCCGTTTTTCATGATCCTGCAGTTTGATATAACTGGTGATTTTATGGTCCTTTAAGTACAGAAGATTCTTTTCACTGCAATAACCACTGTCGGCAGTTACTTCTTCCAAAATTTCTCCAAATGCGTTTTTGTGCTTTTCTAACACAGGGATCAATGTATTATAATCTGTCCGGTCATTACTTACATATGCCTGAACAATGAAATAATTCTCTACTGCTATCTGAATGTTATATGCTGCTTTTAATTGTCCATTTAGCATATGGTCTTCTTTCATTCTCATAAATGTAGCTTCTAAATCTGTTTTGGAATAACTGTTCCTGTCTCTTCCCATGATCTCAAAGCATTCTTTGTATCCCATCAGGCGTTCACCGCAGGCTTCCAGTTCCTCATATAGCTGCTGGATTTCCGGTTTTCTCTTTCCCTTTCCATAAACAAACGTGATCTGTTCCTGCTCTGCAATCTGAAGCAGATTTTTCTGGAGTTTCAGAATCTCCAACGGAGAACAATTGTCAATTTCGATGATTGTATTATTTGACAACTTTTTATGTTTTGTCAGTTTCCTTTTCCGGTTCTTTTCAATGATATCCCTTACTTTATCCATCCCTTCGATCACAAACATATGTGCATGGGGAATATCATATTTGATGCTATACTCATTTTCATCAATCAGGACATTATATTTCTCATACAGTAAATCAATCGTATCTAACAAGCCTGCAAGGTGATAATTGAGTGTTCCTCTCCAGACAAATGTATAACGGTTTGCATTCGCTTCTATTTTGGTCCCATCAATAAAAAGCGACTTTAGGGTAATCAGTCCTTCTTTTTGCAGACGGTGAAGAAACTGATAGTTTAATTCATCTAATACATCAGCAGTTAGTTTTTTATTCTTGAATTCATAGAATGCATCTCTTTTTGGTTTCTGTCCTTTGGTAAGCCAGATAAACGCAAGGTCTCTTTCACATAATTCCACAATACGGTCAACAGCCCTTACCCCACGCATGTTTGCGTAAGTAACGACAGCATACATCATAATTGGATTAAACCCGGTTCTTCCCTTATCTGAACAATTGGCTAACAAGCCAGAAAAATCTAAATCCTCCATCACTTTTTTCAGGGTATAGACTGGATCGTCGTCAGGTAAACACAATTCGAAGAAACTGAAGTTCATTTTCTGTTGCCCTAATTCAAAAAATTCGTTATAATAATCTTGTTTTAGCATAGTTCCATTATAACATGGAATGGAGAGAAGATGGTTGTCGTTAGCCATCTTTTTCTCTCTTTACGGAAAAGCTTCAGGGGCAGATTTGACTCATGCGAGTCAAATCTGCCCCTTTTGGGAACTATCTATTTCCCGACAGCCCCTTTTATTGGATTTCAATCTCGTGTTCGGGTATTGTCTCATCTTCTTCACAAGTTCCGCAAATCTCATAGCTTCCGTAAACTTTTCCCAGGATTTTACCGATACATTGCAGCTGCTCCTGTTCATTGACTACGATATCAGGATCAATCACATTGAGAGAACGAAGCCTGCGGATGCTGCCTTCCTGAGAGAGAATCCGGATATAGTAGATACCATTGAACCAGAAAAGCCCGATTTCATTGTGTGAGGCATTGATACGCTGAACTGCCATAATGTCATTTTTTTGAAATACCGGCTGATAGCGGTCAATCAGAACCCGAAAGCAGAAATCGCTGTCTTTGGGAATATGCTCTCTGCGGACTCGAATAGTTTGATTGGTGTCCTGAAAAAGAAAACCGGAGTGTGCTTTACGAATGCCGGGGCGGTAAAACGGAAGATTGATATATTCGCTTTGGTTCATGCGTTTATATTCTTCATCAATGATTAATCGAACGAGGCTTTTTCTGCTTTCAGAAAGTTCGCGATATTTGAGAATGGACTCTTTTTCTTCTGGCCTTAGGACATTTCTATAAAGACGCTGAATTGTCCTGGGTGAAAGATAATCCCGGTATAGATAATTGGCATCAACTTCCAAGGCATTCATGAGTGCAACCAGAATATCCGGTTTTGGGTAGCTAATACCATTCTCATAATTTGCAATTGCCGATGGGGTTACCTGAATCTTGTTAGCAAGTTCTCCACGGGAAAGATTCAGTTCTGTGCGACGATGACGTATTTGGTTTCCGATTTTCATACAGACATCCTCCTATTTCGATTTATAGCAACAAGTATAGTGCAAGAATCATATAAAATCAACAAAATGTTACAAGAAATTTGTTGACTTTTAATATAATATGGAGTAGACTGGAAATACATTGTGGTGGTGTGAGCAAGAAATGAGAGGGTTAGGAAAATGAGAGACAAGACAATCGATGTACTTCTTCAGATGGGTGTACCAGCCAGCATAAAAGGATTTACGTATATCTGTGATGCAATAGAATTATTTGATACGGATCCCTATTATCCTGATGGAAAAATCTGCTCTTTATATTTTGAGATTGCGCGCCTGCACGAAACAACGGCTTCCAGAGTAGAAAGAGCAATACGGCATGCATTTGAAGTGGCTTTGACCAAAGGGGACAGGGATATAGTAGAACTGTATCTGGATTGTGAACCAATGTCATTAACTTAACTTCTAATAATAGTGTGATCTGTTGCTTGTGATCAGA
>OATK01002173.1_pt1 | contig 9962 bp, 10 predicted proteins | sample 1516611 | NCBI WGS metagenome assembly OATK01 (sample SAMEA2579947, study PRJEB22360) | human gut metagenome | biome: human gut; feature: human-associated habitat; material: faeces | place: Denmark | collected 2008/2010 | reverse complement strand
TGGCGTGTGCCTGCCTTCCCTTGCAGAGGCGTCAGGGCCGCTCCGCACACGTCAGCTTTTTGTTTTTTCTTTCCGGCGTGTGCCTGCCTTCCCTTGCGGCGGCGTCAGGGCCGCTCCGCACACGTCAGCTCTTGCCTTTTCCTTTTTGGCGTGTGCCTGCCTTCTCCGCACTATCATTCAAAAGAATCTACAAAAAAGTATAACATTTTTCTTGCACGATTACCATCCCCTTGTTACAATATAGATAAGACCAAGGGTCCAAGCAAGGCTTCCGGCTTGCTTGCAATGCCGGGATGCCTTATTTGGGACCCGCACATGTACGAAAACGCAGCGGTTTTCCGCGGAGTTTGAGTTCATGTAGGATTGCTTTGGGTGCGCAGCACCCGCAATCCGTGGGGCTTATCTATAGTTCTTTAAGACCAAGGGTCCAAGCAAGGCTTCCGGCTTGCTTGCAATGCCGGGATTCCTCGCTTGCGACCCTTGACGGAACAAACTTAATACATTACATTGGAGGAGAACTGACAAAAATGGGCGGATTTTTTGGAGTTGCAGCCAAAGACGACTGCATGTTTGATTTATTTTTTGGAACCGATTACCACTCACATCTTGGTACAAGACGCGGAGGAATGGCCGTTTACGGCGAAAAAGGATTTGATCGTGCGATTCACAACATTGAGAACGCACCATTCCGAACCAAATTCGACAAAGATATGCAGGAGATGAAAGGAAATCTCGGTATCGGCTGTATTTCGGACTATGAGCCACAGCCATTGATCGTACGTTCCCATCACGGAACTTATGCAATCACAACGGTAAGTAAAATTAACAACGCAAATGAGATTGTTGAAAAATTATTTTCCAACGGCAATACCCATTTTTTGGAAATGAGTGGTGGTGATGTCAATCCGACAGAATTGGTAGCTTCCATCATCAACCAGAAGGAAAATTTAATCGATGGCATTCATTACGCATTGGAATTGATCGACGGCTCACTTACCTTGATGCTTTTGACACCAAAGGGAATTTATGCGGCGCGCGACAAATACGGACGCACCCCGCTTGTCATTGGAAAAAAAGACGACGCTTACTGCCTCTCCTTTGAATCCTTTGCTTACCAAAATCTAGGATATCAGGACTACAAAGAATTGGGACCGGGCGAGATTGATGTCGTGACACCGGAAGGTGTAAAAACATTGATGGCTCCGGGAAAAGAAATGAAAATCTGTACTTTTCTCTGGGTTTATTATGGCTACCCTTCCAGCTCCTACGAGGGAATCAGCGTAGAAAAAATGCGCTACAACTGCGGAGCAAATTTGGCAAAACGTGACAATGTCAAACCGGATATCGTCGCCGGCGTACCAGACTCCGGAACAGCTCATGCGATCGGATATTCCAACGCTTCCGGCATTCCATTTTCACGTCCGTTTATCAAATACACGCCAACTTGGCCGCGTTCCTTTATGCCTACAATTCAGAGCAAGCGCAACCTCATCGCCAAGATGAAATTGATCGCCGTGCACGACCTCATCAAAGACAAAAGCCTGCTTTTGATTGACGACTCAATCGTACGTGGTACACAGCTGCGCGAAACCACCGAATTTTTGTATCAGAGTGGGGCAAAAGAAGTACATATCCGCCCGGCTTGCCCGCCACTTATTTATGGCTGTAAATATTTGAACTTTTCACGTTCGTCTTCGGAAATGGATCTGATCACACGCCGCGTCATCGCAAGACTGGAAGGCACAGAAGATGTTTCCGATGAAATTTTGCAGGAATACGCCGATCCGGAATCCGAAAAATACGAGCAAATGATCGAAGAAATCCGCAAAGAATTGAACTTTACTTCCCTTCGCTACTGCCGCCTCGACGACATGTTAGATGCGGTCGGCATTCCACCGGAAAATCTGTGTACTTACTGCTGGAACGGAAAGGAATAAACCATGTTAAAAGACAAAGACATCCGCGAACCACTCTTCGACTTTTTGGAAGACCGGCATTCGAAAATCCGTATTATTGAAGAGAAAACAATGGGAAAATCCCGCGCGGATGTCATTATGGTATTGGAAAATGAAGTCGTCGGCATCGAAATCAAAAGCGATGCCGACACATATGCCCGCCTCGACCGCCAGGTAAAAGACTACGACCGGTATTTTGACCGCAATATTGTCGTTGTCGGCTCCCGACATGCCCACCATATAAGTGAGCATGTCCCGGAATGGTGGGGCATTATCAGCGTCGAAGAAATAGATGGTCTGTGCGATTTTTATATTGTACGCGAACCCACAGCCAATCCAAAGTGTAAATTATTACACAAAACAAAATTGCTTTGGCGTCCTGAAATTGCACACATTCAGGAACTCAATAAGCTCCCTGCCTATCGCCAGAAAAGCAAAGATTTTGTTCGGAAAAAAATTTTGGAAAAAGTTCCGGAAGAAACATTGCACCACCAGATCAGCGACGAATTATTTGAACGTGATTATACGACAATTCAGCAGGAAATTGCTTCCTATAAAAAAAGATGAGCATACCAAAAAATCGTGATATGCTCGTCTTTTTATTTTTCTCTGCCATTCAGAATCGGTTTGCCATCCGCAGTCCACTCTACTGTATGAATGCGTGCATGACGACAAGGGTCTTGCAACGGATCATTGTCCGAATATCCACATTTTCCCTCGAAGCACTCTTTGCTTCTCGCATGATATACGAAAATATCATTGCCTTCCTCGTCCTTTGTAAAAGAGTTATGACCCGGGCCATATTCATCAACAAGGTCCTCCGAAGTAAGCAATGGGCGGTCAAATTTTGTCCACGCCACAATATCAAGCAAGTCCGCATTTTCGTCCGCTTCCAGCGCACCTACACAATACTCCGGTCCTGTTCCCGAAGCGGAAAAACATACAAAAATCTTTCCGTCGTGTTTCAGCACCGCCGGTCCCTCATTTACTGCATAACGTACTTTTTCCCAATCGTATTCCGGCGTGGTGAGCAGCATCGGTTTTGTAATAATTTTCCAAGGCTCCGCCGGATTGATCTGTGCCATATAAAGGCAGGAAATTTTCACTTCACTGTGCTGTGCCCAAATCACATAATGTTTCCCGCCAGCCTCAAAATATGTCATGTCCAAAGAAAAACCGGTAAAAGAAAAAATATCTCCTTCTGTTTTCTGAAATTTTCCTTTTTCTGTCCAATTTCCGGTATAAGGATCCCGGCTGTCACACACCAGCACATTGCAGTCAAAGGCCCAATTGTTTTTCGGATCACTGCTTCCCGCATAAAAAATATACCATGTTCCACCGATGTAATGCAGCTCCGGCGCCCAGATAAAACGATGTGTATGGGTCTTTTCGTCCGCCTGCCAGATTGTAATCTCCTCTGCCTCACGAAGTCCATCCACCGTCTTTGACCGGCGCAGGATCACGCGGTCATATCCTTCCGGATCATCGCCCCTCTTCATCGGATACGAAGCGGTAAAATAATACCAGCCATCGTCCGCCTTAATCATAAAAGGATCTGCTCGCTCCAAAATAAATGGATTTGCATACGTATTCTGTCTTCCCATGTTGTCATTCCTCCTAAATTTATTTTGTACTATTTCCATGTTACCAAAAATATCCAGAAATGTCACGTCATTTTACTATCTTCCGCAAACAAAAATGGAAGCATATAAATCGGCTTTAATTCCAAATTTTCTTTTCGCGATACATCATTTTGCGAAAAAAGATATTGTTTCCCGGCACACATTGAATATTTTTCTGCAAACGCCAAAATTGACCTCTCATTATTACCTGCGGATGACTTAATTTCAATCGGAATTATTTTCTCCTGCAATGTAATTAAAAAATCAATTTCATAGAAATGTGAACTGTTTTCCTTTTTCCAAGTATGATAATACAATTTCCTTTCGCAGGCAGTCAGCATCTGCGCAGCTACATTTTCATACAAATACACAAGATCTGCATCCAACTTATCACTTAAAAGTTTATTATATATGTCCGGCTGACTTCCCACGGACTTGTCAAACAGCATTGTAACAAGTAGTCCCGTGTCTGCCATATACAATCTGAATTTATCCGATTCGCATCTTGGAATCGCTGTAATATCGGGGGTTTTCAGATGATAACACGCCAACACAATATTTGAATCCCACAACTCCGCCAACTTTCTTTCATCCTTTTCTGTCTTTGGCTTTCCGATTGCTGTATAAAATATAAAATGCTTCTTTTTCAATGCCAATTGAACCGGGATTGCCTTATATATCTTTGCCAGTTTTCCGGATTTATCCATTCTGTTAAGATCTTCTAAATACAGCTCAATTATTTGTCGTTTCACTCGATCCACATCGTCGAAATTATTTGTCGCAATATAGGTTTCCACTGCCTGTGGCATTCCTCCCACCGCCATATACAATCGAAAATCCCTCATCAGCTTACGATTGATCAAATTTCCCATTTTTTCATCCAATCTGCATATATCATGAAACACATTACTGTCGCTGCCGGCCGCCCACAAAAATTCTTCATAATCCATCGGATACACCTTAATTTTATACTCTGACGCCTCCTCAGATTTTCTATTTGCAGACAAAAAATTCGCTATTTCTATATAATGATATCTTCCATCTTTTACCAAATCTTTTGCAATGTTTCTTGCTTTCGAATTGCATTGAATTTGGTCAAAAATAATAGCCGATTCGCCCTCTGTAAGCTTAATACCGGTCTCTGTCTGCAGTCGCAAAAAAAGCAGATCCAACTTGGCAGTATTTGAAAAAATATCGAGAATTTCTTCTGTCGTATTTGCAAAATCTATTTTTATGTAAGATTTATACTCATTTTTTGCAAAATGCTCTACTATCGTTGTCTTGCCAACCTGCCTTGCTCCTTCAAGAAGGCATGCCTGTTTTGAAGCATATTTTTCCTTCCAAATCATTAACTTTTGATAAACCTTTCTTTGAAACATTTAACTCCTCCCATATCACAAGTTCATACTTTTTTCATAACAATTCACGGTAATATTCATCCTTCCCAAATGGCACAAACTCTCCGTTTTCAATAAGTTGTACTATTTCTTCCGATGATGCCCATTTTGCATCAATCGTTTCCTCCTGCTGCAAAACAACATCTTCTACCGGAGTATTGTCTTTAAACACCCACACATCCAAAAATCCCGGATTTTCCCACGTAAACTGCTCTCTTTGAAATGACCGAAACAAATCCCCACTTTCCGGGTCAAGCGATATCCCCAATTCTTCTTTTACCTCTCGCAACGCACCCTCTTTACTCCCTTCACCCGATGTGTGGGCCCCCCCCTCTTTCCCCCCTCCCCCCGCCAGCACAGAACCGCCTGTCGGCTCCCACTTAAGCGCCTGACTTTTCGTCGCTGCACGTTTTGAAATAAGCCATTTATTTTCGTCATTCTTTATCCACACCTGAACGACTAAGTGATATTCGTCCTCCGCCATAAGCTCTCCACGCGCTATCGTTTTACCTGTGATGTTTCTATTTTTATCGTATATGTCCCATAATTCCGGCATATTGCTAATGTCTCCTCTATATAATTTATTTAGCAAAATCTATTCTTTTATCTCCCAATGTCCACTATATCCACTACCAATATAAACGATTTTATTCGTCTTTTTCATCTCGCGTTCTATCGTCTTTTCACTTACTCCAAGTTCTTTTGCAATAGTTGCCTTTGTAATTTTATTATTCTCTCTTATCAATTGAATAATTTCACTTAAATACTTTGCTTGACCGACATCTTGACCGACATTTTGACCGACACAATTAGCCTGCATTTCATAATTCATATTAAAAAGTGTAAGAACAAAATCATCATTATCCGCTTCGAATAATGGTTTCTTCTCCTCTGAATAATTCGGTTGTTCCTGATAATCCGGCATTTCAACCCTTCCATCTCGAACTTTTTCCACGCCCTCTTAGTCACCCATTAACAGAGAAATACGCATAAATCCCATAAACGTCATTCAAATTTCAATCTGCTTATTTTCCCGCATATTCAAATAAGAATCATACAGCATTATCAAAACAATCGGCAATATATTTCCTACTGTTAAACCGATAATAGCCACCACATAATTGTGAAAATTAAACGCAAAAATAACAAAACCGATTAACAAAATACCCTGCGACACTGCATAAAGCATTCTCATTCTAAATACCGTTTTGTCGTCTCTCTTTTCCTCCATCTGTGGTGGATTAAAAAATTTTCCTTTGGGGCGGCAGATACTCTGTATAATATTTACGATCATTAGAATAATTCCCACTCCATACAGCAATAAATAGCTTCCATGAATCTCCATTTTCCTCACCTCCAAGTCGCTTGAAATGTCCTCACTACAATTTAACTCATTTTACCACAATTTTCGAATCATGGCAACCAAATTTTACCGGCTGACAAAGAACTATTCATTGGCAAATTCAAGTCCACTCATTCGGAACAAACACATAAGCACATCCACTTGCCGGATCTGTTCAAAGTCTCCATTTCCAAAGTTTTCTCTGTATCCTACTTGGGAAAGTATGCGATCAACATCTTCTTTTAGTTCACCTCTGTCGTCCATTTCCAAAACCATGCCGGCCACCTTCGCCAATAGATTCAATTGTGCCTGCGAAAATGGATTTCCTGTATTGGTAAGTTCTGAGATATAATCGTCAAAAAATACTGCCGCTCTGTCTTTCGTACAAACGCTGTGAAGCAATATTCCTTTGTCAAATTTTGTAATAAGTTTCTTAGTGTATGTCCAATGAGCTAATGTTTTTTTACTCGTATCCACAAATTCAAATTTCTTTACCTTTTCTGTTATGTCTGCCGCCTTAAAATGATCCATCAAAATCACTTGATCTGCATATCCAAAATATTGGCTTGTTCCCCCGATAACTAAAATCAGAGACACTCCCATTTGAGTTGAAATTTCCTTAATTCTATCGGTAAAAGGAATGATTGGTTCCCGCTCTATTATGTCACGCATCACCTCATCGCGATGCATAAAATTGGCCGCTGATCTATCCTCATCAACCAAAAGAACTTTACTTTCCGCGTACAATGCTTCGATAATATTTACCGCCTGCGATGTACTGCCACTCGTATGCTGTGCGCTGAATTCTTGCAGACTGCAGCCATTTACTTCTTCTTGAAAAAATGGAGAAATGTCCAAATTGTTTACAGGTCTTCCGTCTTCTGCACAAACTTTTACAGCGCTTTCGTCCGTTATAACATACTCTCGTCCGTCTCCAATAATATGATTATAAATTCCCGATTGAATGGCCTCAAGCAACGTCGTTTTTCCTGAATAAGCACCACCTGTAACCGCTGTAATTCCCTGCTTTATAAGCATTCCCTCCGCGGTTTCATTTTTACTTAATTTAAGGACTTCCCGCATTTCCTCCGGTGCGTAAAATGGCGTAGCATTTTCTTCTATTTTGCCCTCGCTATCTCTTGGAAGAATACTTCCATCCCGAATAAAACAAACCGCTTTTTTCTCTTTTAATATCTCTCGAATTTTCAACTGATTCACATATACTTTTCTTCCCTCTTCATATTGAGTCAGATTAAAATTCTCCATCCATTGATCCAGCTCTTTCAACAGATCCGTAATCATCCGCAGCGCTTTCTTTCCCGGCACCACATTCAAACCATTCAATGGCATCTTACAATGACATTTCACATAAACATAATCATCCTGCAAATAACAACACGTTCGCTTTACGATTCTGCTGTCACATTCCTGTATATACAGCTTCGCCTGCACATATTCTTTCTGCGAATCTTCTACCGCACTATCTCTTTCAAACAATTTAATAATTGCAGCGATCTCCCGAAAGAAATAATCCTCTGCATACGTTTCGATACCACTTAAACTCCGGCTGTCTATCCCCCATTTATAAATCGGAATACCGATATTCATAGTCAGAAGTTCCGGTGTTTTATAGCTTACAAAATCAAAAAATAATACGATGTCATTGTAGTAACAATATTTGTCGCCACACATTCTTTGATATAAACTTTTTCTGGCACCATTGATACCTTCCGGTGTACTTTTCTTTAAAATCTTTTTTAAATCATTAATTGTTTTCATTTAACACGTCCTTTACTATTTTTTATACCGCTCTATCTTACCATATTTCTCCAATATTTTCAAGCGGCTGCTTTTCTATTTTTTCCCATTCTAATCATTCCTTTTCTTCCTTGACAATTTTTACGTCGTTTCCTGCTTCATCGTATAAATAAATTTCCCCTTCCATTTCGTAATAAAGTTTATTATCTACCGTAAATATTCTATTATATTGCACATGCTCCTTGTACTTCTTTTTTCGCACCACGGCTTCTTTCTTTGATTCCAAGTCAAACCGAATAATCTCATCCGATGAACGCCGCCGATAAAAAAATGAATTCCCGCAAAATGCACCGTAGCGAACATCTTGTGCAATTTTATCTCCTATTTCGCCATTCTGTCCACATTCTATAACATCTAATCCAGAAATTTGAAGATAAATGTGTCCGGAATACACAACCATTCCAAAAATATCCGGGAATGTATATCCAGCCTTTTCAAGCATTTCATAGGTGATAAGCTGCTGCGTCTTTTCATTTTCAAGTTGAATCCTACCTACTCTCCTCATATCTTCGATATAGTAAAGTTCACTTTCGGTACAACACAAAGAAATACTTTTCTTGCCTTTCCACCGCTTCAAAATAGATTTCTCCTTTGTCTCTTTTTCTTTTTGAACCAAACTATTTTTCGAAACATAAAATACAAATTTACTATTTTCTACTTTTTTGTCACCCCATTGTGTGTCGCTTTTTTCTAACGCATCAAAAACTGCCTTTTGCGTTTCCTTCTCCTGCTTTTCCGCATTATAAGTTGAATTATTTGCAGCATTTTGCTTGTTTGATTCGTTTGAATTGCACGAACAAAGAAGCGCACAAATCATGCAGATCATAATATAATTTTTCTTCATAAACCTTCTCCTTTTATGGCTTTGTTATACCGATTTTCAATTTTTCATAAGTGATTTTTTCGCATTAGCATTTCTACCATCTTTGTATCAATTTGATCAACATATATACTCGGATCGCCAAAATCCCAGAGCCGAATGTCCAGCATTTCATCATTTTCCCACGGAACAAATTCGGTTAATGACTCTGCCTCCCCCCTATATACTGCACGAAACCGGTATTCCTTTTTTGTTTTATCATAGATCTTAAACAATCCACAAAACGCAAGTTCATCCACAATTTGATGCATTTCCTCGTACAGTTCTCTCCTCGCTGCCTCCATCGCTGTTTCACCGGATTCTATTTTTCCAGCCGGAAACTCCCATTGCTCACGGTAACTATTATAGCCTATTAGAAACTTTCCCTGAACTTCTATGATGGCATAAGCACTTGTCGGCGTAATATTTCTATTTTGGTAAAGTTCATCTTCTTGAATATCATAATATTCGATAATTTCTATGTCACTGATGTTTTCGTCTTTCTTCATTAATCGTCCTTTCTTTTGCATTTTTTCAACATTACCTCACTTGAAACAAAATTTTAGACTCTCCTTTAAGTTCATTAAACGCATAAATTTGTCCATCGGAAATTGAATTTTGTTCCTGGATCAACCACCCATTACCTCCATATTTCAAGGTGCTGTTTGAAGCATTCTCCATCGCTGTTTTCTCCGTGTTTTCCGGATTTTCATATGGTTTATGGCAGACACTTCCATCGTCTTCGGAAACAAAATAAATACCATTTTCACTTAACGCATAGCAACTAACCTCTACGCAAACTTCTTCTAATTCAAATGAACTAAGAGATATACAATACAAACAAGTTTTATTATCTATATTTTCTGCCAAAAAATATAATCGGTCGTCAATCGCATCAAAGGTACTAAAGAAAATTTCTTTTATTCCCTGTCCCTTCATAATACATTGCTTTTGCTCCCCCGCCAGATC
>OATK01002166.1_pt1 | contig 9986 bp, 8 predicted proteins | sample 1516611 | NCBI WGS metagenome assembly OATK01 (sample SAMEA2579947, study PRJEB22360) | human gut metagenome | biome: human gut; feature: human-associated habitat; material: faeces | place: Denmark | collected 2008/2010 | reverse complement strand
TCGCCGATGAGGAACGGGTCCTCGCCGTAGCCCTCTTCGGTGCGTCCCCAGCGTGGGTCACGCTCCGGGTCAACTGTGGGACCCCAGAGCATCAAATGTCCCTTGGGGTCTTTCCGGTGATAAAAGCGAGCCTCTTCGCCGGCGATCTCGCCCAGCTGTTCCATCAGATTCGGGTCAAAGGTGGATGCCAGACCGATAGGCTGGGGGAATACGGTGGAAGGCTCTTCGGGGTCACGGGAGACATAGCCACGGGCGACCTCCTGTCCCACATACCATTCTCCGATGCCCAGGCGTTCTACCGGGAGCTGGTGGGTGGAGAGCAGACCGATTTTTTCTTCGACGGTCAGACGGGAGAGCAAGTCCCGGACACGTTCTTTCAAGGGCAGTTTGGGGTTGCGAAAATCCTGCATAATGTTCCTCCTAAAAAAGCAAGCCTCCTTTGCATCCACAAAGAAAGCCTGCTGTCCTGTGTTGGTATGATTATAGCACTGCCGCCGGGGTGTTGTCAATAGAAATTGTATAAAGTATCGCACAAAGAAAAGGTGCAGTGTCACAATTAGTGACAGAGGAGTCTGTGACCACGCATTTTTTTGCACAAAAAACAGCAGACCGAAGTCTGCTGTACTTATATCTGAATTCCGTTTTTTGCGATTTTCTCCGCCTGCTTTTTCAGCCGCAGTTCCCGGAAAAAATCTTTCAGCACCTGTGCGCATTCCGCCTGGAGCAGTCCGGCGTGTACTTCTGGCGTCCAGTTATAGGGCAGTGTGAACAGATGTTCCACCGAATCCACAGCGCCGCCTTTCGGGTCAGATGCGCCGTAGACGACCTGATCCAGCCGTGCGTGCAGGATCGCTCCGGCACACATGGGGCATGGCTCCAGGGTCACATACAATACGCTGTCCAGCAGCCGCCAGCCGCCCAGATTTCTGCTTGCGGCATCGATTGCCATGATCTCGGCGTGTGCCAGGGGAGAACGGTCGATCTCCCGGCGGTTGTAGCCTTCGCCGATGATGCGCCCGGTGGACTTCTGCACTACCACTGCGCCCACCGGAACTTCGCCCATTGCCGCCGCCTGTTTCGCCAGGTCTAAGGCACGCATCATATACCGTGCCTGCGGCACAAATCCGGTTTCCGTCAAAAAATCACCTCGATCACCATCAGAACGATGCAGAGAAAGAACACGACGCTCAGCGGTCCCAGGTGCATGGTGGTATAGATGCGTTCTTTCATGGAAAGGTAGTGTTTCTGCGTCAGCAGTGCAGGACTTTTCCGGGTGGGACGAATGGACAGGAGACAGAGCAGGATACCGACAAGCAGTACCAGAAACAGGAACAGCGGCCGGTATGCCTGGAGCGTCTGGTTCGGCCAGATCTCCATGGCGAACAGTCCGAACAGCATAACGTGATACAGCATCCGGCAGAAAATGGACGGGATCAGAGAACCGCTCCGGAGAACGGCAATGCCGGAAACGATGGAGAATGTCAGTTCCATCAGAATCGTTGTCCAGCTGTGCGAAACGCACACTGCCAGGATCGCCGTGAGGATGATGGCGTACCAGTCGCCGAACTGCCGCAGTACGTGAAGGACTTCTCCGTGGAGAAACAGCTCTTTGCAGATGCTGACCGTCAGCAGTTCAAAGACCAGATAGACCATCTGATAAGACGGCCGCATATAGGATACGGTGTAATACGCCTCGCCCAGCGTGCTGTTGCTGAGGAAGTTGATGGGCGAGAACAGCATCCACACGTTGGTCACGGCAAAGATAATCAGCGTGACCGCAATGGTCGCCGGGAATTCCCGTGGGGCATCCGGTTTCAGATGAAATGCCACACGCCGTGGCATCCGGAAAGTCAGCCGGAAAATCAAGATCGGCACCAGATATTTCAGAATGGTTTTCAGCATCAGAATGGCTAATACAGCGGTCTGGTTGCCGTAGACCGTGCCGTCGCTGTAGCAGTATCCCACGTCCAGTCCGATGACCTGCGCCGCACCCATCAGAAGTGCAGTCAGCAGGTTTTCAATCAGCAGAAAGGCAAACAGCGCCATGCCGATCACCATATTGATCTGCATGATGGCACGCCGCTCTTCGGCTGCCGGGTCCGGTTCGTGATAGCCCTTTCCCTCCACATAAACAGCCTCTTTGGTGCGCTTTCGGCAGCGGAACGCATATTCGTTCTTCTCGCTGCTGCGCCAGGTACGAAAGGCTTTATTGTATGCCTCGGATGTGGTACCATAGTTGGACTCTGCCACCACATCTACCGTGTCCGGGGCGGATGCCGGTAAATTCTTCATAGGATTTTTTGTCATGTTGTTACGCTCCCCCAAGCGTTGCGGCAGTACCGCAGATGTTCGGCATCTGATCGCACCCTTTTTGCAGAATCAGTGCCTGCGGCAGCTGCTGAAACAGTAGTTTACCGAATGCCGAGTGCATCCGGGAACAGCAGCATCTTTTTTCTGTGTATTCAGAAATTTGCGGCTGTATATCAAATTACTGTGATTTTTCTCATTTTTTCTACTTATATTATAGCACACCCGAAAAATGGATGGTTTAGTGAAGTTGGAATAATATCGTTGCACTTTTTGAAACTTCCATATTTTTGATACGAATAAGATAAAAGAATAAATTATATCATTCTGCATTTTCGAAAATGAATTGATAATGCAACAAAAAACGGTATGGCAGAATAAAATTGCCATACCGTTTTGCTGTACCGCCGGGAAAACGCCGGACATATTTAGTCTGCGGAAGGAACGCTGCCGTCCACTTCGATCTCGACATCGCCCTGTGTGTCGCCGTCGGACTTCACCATAACAGAGTTGCTGTTCTCTTCATAGGTGAACTCGTTGCCGTTCTTGTCTTTTACCTTATATGTCAGATCGTCACCGTCCTGGCTGACCAGGTCGGCGTCATAGTCCTGTTTCTCCCCGTTGATATAGAGGGAGAGCTTGGAGAAGATCTCGCCGCCGGTGGCTGCGTTGGCGGTCACCAGGGAGACTGCGCCGACAGCAACAGCGGCTGCGGCAAAGATGATCGGACGAATGCGGCGGAGTTTGGATTTCTGTTTCATGGGGAGTACCTCACTTTCTGTGGGCTGAGAAGATTCGGCGATCCGGCGCAAGACACGCTTTTCGACCTGTTCTGCCATCTGCGTTTCTTCTTTCAGCTGTAACGGCGGATATTGTGCAAACCAATCGTTTTTATTCTGCATGGTCAAAACCCCTTTCGATCATATATTTCCGGAGTTTTCCTCTGCTTCGGTGGAGTCTGAGCCGGACAGCAGTGTCGGTCAGACCGCAGGCTTTTGCCAATGCTGAGGTCTTTTCTCCATAGAAGTAAAAGCGTATCACCAGAGAGCGGTCCGGCTCTTCCAGCTTGTCCAGCGCCCGGATGAGGCAGGCGATTGCCTCGGTGGTCTCTGCATCGCCGCAGAGGTCGCTTTTGTCGGACAGGAGCAGGTCTTCATAAGACTGCCGGACAGGCGGCTGCTTTCCCTGGGTGCGGAAATAGTTCTTCATGCAGTTTCGTGCAATGGCTGCTAAATAAGGGGAAAGATCGGCGCCGTCCTTCAGCTTGTCCCGGCTGCGCCAGAGCCGGAGGAATACATCTGCGGAAAGCTCCTCCAGATCCTCCGGCGGCAGGGTGCTGCGGGAGAAATTGCGGAGGATGGTGCTGACATAGCCGGTGCGCTGCCGGATGATCTCGCACAATGCGTCCTCGTCGCCCTGCCGCAGGCGTGCGCTCCAATTTTGTTCCATGGGATCACCTCGTTTCTGAACGTTCGCTTATATATACACCGCTTTTGGAAAAATGTTTCATGGTGAGGACTGGGGATTTCACTTTATAATAGAATTGGCTGGGCAAAAAAAATTTTTTCCATTTCCTATTGACAACTGCTTTTGGATATGGTATACTATACGTGTTGCATGATAAGTACAACACTTACAATACATGCAACGCAGTGGATGCAGCGTGGTGTTTGTGTAAAAATAGAATGGAGGTTTTGCCATGTTCCAGATCGACCCGATGTCAAGAGAACCGGTCTATGAACAGATCATCCAGCAGGTGCAGCAGTTCATTCTGACGGATGTGCTGCAGCCGGGCGGTCAGATCCCGTCTGTGCGGAGCGTTTCGATGACCAATTCCATCAATCCCCGGACGATCTTAAAGGCGTATACAGAGTTGGATGCCAAAGGACTGATACAGTCCGTGCCGGGAAAAGGATATTATGTCTGTGCGGATGCAAAGCAAAAGCTGTTGGAGAAAGGGCGAGAGAAGATGAAAGATCTGACGGAGATGCTGACGGCGCTGGCGATGGCCGGCGTGACGAAAGAGGAGATCACCGCCTGTGTGGAACAGGCGTTTACTGCTGTAAAGGAACAGCAGAAGGGAGGAGAATGAGTATGATCGAAGTCAAAAACCTGACCAAGCGCTTTCATGATTTTACGGCGCTGGAGGATGTCTCCTGTTCCATCGGTTCGGGCTGCATCTATGGCATGGTCGGTTCGAACGGCGCCGGAAAGTCTACGTTCCTGCGTGCGCTCACCGGCGTATACCAGCCGGATGCCGGCAAAATTCTCATTGACGGTCAGCCGGTGTGGGATAATCCTGCTGTAAAGCGGCGCATCGCCTATGTGCCGGATGAGCTGTACTTTCTCGCCGGGGCGAATCTGAACCGGATGGAACGGATGTATCAGAGTCTGTACCCCGACTTTGATAAAAATCGTTTCGAAAAGCTGTGCGGTCATTTACAGCTGCCCCGGAACAAATCCCTGGGACAGTTCTCCAAGGGAATGCGCCGCCAGGCGGCGACCATCCTGGCGCTGTCCTGCCGCCCGGACTATCTGTTCTTCGACGAGACCTTCGACGGTCTGGATCCGGTGATGCGCAGCTTTGTGAAAAAGCTGATCTGCGAGGACGTGCTGGAGCGTGGTGCATCTGCCATTATTACCTCCCACTCCCTGCGGGAACTGGAGGATATCTGCGACCAGCTGGCACTGCTGCACAAAGGCGGTCTGGTGCTGGAAAGCGACATCGAGAATCTGAAAACTTCACAGTTCAAGATCCAGATCGCTTTCCGGGAGGACTATGACAAGAGCAAGTTTGACGGCATCCAGACCTCCCCCTACGAGAAGAGCGGCAGCGTCGCCAATCTGATCGTCAGCGGTGAACGGGAAGATATCGTGCAGAAACTCCGTGCTATGGATCCGATCCTGCTGGATGTGCTGCCGCTGTCGCTGGAAGAGGTCTTTACTTATGAAATGGAGACGCTGGGCTATACGTTCCAGATCGATGATTTAATAGAGGAGGAGAACCGCCATGCAGAATCTTAATCGGGACGACCGCCGGGAGATGCGCCGCCAGATGGTGAATTCACTGGTGCTGCTGCTGGTGGTACTGGGGCTGGCTGCGGTGTGTGCCGTGGCATATCTTCACGCTAGGGGAGGATTTCTGAGATGAAACGCAAAAAAATGACTTTTTCGCTGAAAATGCTCTGGGAGGGTTTTCGGCAGTGTAAGATGATCGGCATTTTTGCCGCTGTTATCATCGTGCTGGGCGCTGTTCTGGCGCCGGTGGCACAGGTGATCGAAATGAGCGGCAGCCCGTATCACACCAAGGTGGTCTATGAGGCATGGAGTGCGAACCCCGTTATGCTGCTGGTGCTGGTGGCTGCGCCGCTGATGACGCTGATCCTGTTCCACTTCCTGGACAGCCGTGCCGCATCGGACCTGTACCATGCGTTGCCCTGTAAGCGCATCACCTTATACCTCAGCTATGCCGGGTCAGTGCTGACCTGGGTGGTGGTGCTGCTGTTGCTGGGAACGCTGACTTCTTTGATCACCTGCGGCTTTACACACAATTATATCGTACTGCTGAAAGACAGCCTGCTGCCGTTTGCAACAAGCATCTTCTGCATCAGCTTTCTGGTGGTCTCCGGCATTCTGGTTTCCATGAGTATCACCGGTACAGTTTTCACCAATATTCTCTTTTCGGGTATCCTGCTTTTTTTGCCACGGTTCTGTGCTTTTGCTTTGCAGAACTCTATGGTAAGATCGCTGCCGTTTCTCACGGATTCTATGAATATGGGATTTTTCCGGAATGGCAATAACCTGTTGTTTGCCGGTGTGAGCGCCGTCTTTGGCATCACAGATTCCGGGACGGTTGCCGAAGATGTTCTGTCTCCGGGCTGGCAACCGCTGCTGTATACGTTCCTGCTGGGACTGCTGTACTTCCTGATCGCAGCGTTCCTGTTCTGCCGCCGCCGCAGTGAGGCTGCCGGACAGTCTGCGCCCAGCCGTCTGCTCCAGCATATCTACCGCATCGTGGTGACCATGACCATCTGTATTTTTATTGCCTGCATGCTGTATATGGACATTGTAAACCACACCGCACGGAACGGCTGGTTTATGTATCTGATCTTGTATCTGGCTGCGGCGCTGGTTTACTTTGCATACGAACTGATTACCACTCGGAAGTGGCATAACCTGCTGACGGCACTGCCGGGGCTGGGCATTGTGGCACTCTTAAATGTAGGCATTCTGCTGGGAATGCACATGGTGCAGAGCCATATCGTGGCACAGCGCCCGGCAATGCAGGAGATCGAAAGCGTATCGTTCTGCAATACGGACGGCAGTGAGTATATTTCTTCCAGCAGCTATCTGAGCTACCAGGACTATGTCAACCTGGAGTGCCGGGACATCGAGATCACAGATCCCACGGCGATAACGCTGGTGTCCTACTATCTGGACGAAAACCTCAAGACCTGGGAGGAAAGCGCAAGTGCCTATGAGAAGAAGTACCGCACTTCTGTTTCGGACACTTATGAAGCGTATGCGGAAAGTGACGAATCGGCTCTGACGAACCGCAACGATGTTTATTATGCTTACAATGTAATCATCCGCACCAAGGACAAGACGCTGAACCGTCTGATCTATGTGCCGGCGGCAGAGACAGAAAAGCTGCTGAGCGCACTGCAGTCCAACCAGGCGTATGTAGACGCATGGCGCAATCCGCCGGAGGAGATCGACGGAACGGCAACGCTCAGTGAACAGACAGGCGTTTACTATCTGAGCGCAGACCAGGCAGAAGAGCTGCTGCAAAGCGATCGGGAAGAGTTACAGACCGTAGATTTTGAACGGCTGTATCAGCAGGTGCAGAACGGCGCTGTGGATGATACCTGGGTGAGCGCTATCAGTTATTCTTTCCGGAAGAATGGAAAGCTGTACACCCTGGACTGCCCCATTTATGAGGGTATGACCCCGAAAACGGCGAAGAAGTTTTACGAAATGATCTATGAGGCACAGAAAGACGATGCGGCATTTCTGCGCCAGCTGACGGAAAACAGTGACAAGGACATCTCGTATTCCATCAACGCATACGGCGGCGATGATACTGCCCATGCCGGATACTACGCTTTTGCATCGGATACCGCACAGCTGAACAAAGATGCGGCAGTACAGCTGCTGATGCAGTATGTGCAGGACAGACCCATGCAGGCAGGCGAGAGCTATGTGACCATTTACCTGTGGGCAGACGAAGGCTTGTCCGATGATACACAGTCGCTGAATCTTCAGTTGTCGCTGGATGATGCGTTTTTCAGCGATGAAAAGACAACTGACTTGTTCGACATCGACAACTATAATGAGGACGGACTCATCGACAACTCCGGCGAGGACGGACTGGGCTAAGTTCTGACATCTTCAAAGCGGAGTCTGCAAGTTTCTCCATAAGAGCCGGAACAGACTCTGAGCAGACTCCTGCTTCTTCCTTATTTTCCACGAAAAGCATTCTTTCCCTGTTGGGAGAGGATGCTTTTTGCGGTTTCTGATCGTTATTGTAACATATGAAACGTGCCGCTGTAAAGCGGTTTGGCGCAAAAAACACGGTTCGGCTGCGGCGTGTTTTCTCCGGAAAAAACTTTTTTTCGGGGCAAAATCAGAGATATCCCGAAAAGACGCCTGTCCCACTAATTTTATTTTCAGAGATGATTATATCTAAAAATAGGTATATTTCGATTTAGAAAGACAAGTTTCACACTCTTGAGCTTTGAAAAATAAAAACCTCAAAAAAATGCTTGACAGTACCCGGAAGTTGTGCTATAATAATTATCGTTGCAGCGCACGAGTGCTGGTGTAGCTCAGTTGGTAGAGCAGCTGATTTGTAATCAGCAGGTCGGGGGTTCAAGTCCGTCCACCAGCTCCAATTTTCTACAACATACATATGTTACATGGGGGAGTTCCCGAGTGGCCAAAGGGGGCAGACTGTAAATCTGTTGCTTCTAGCTTCGATGGTTCGAATCCGTCCTCCCCCACCAGAGAACAGGCAAGCTCTTCGGGAGTTTGCCTGTTTTTCTTTTTCGCATCATGTGTATGGATTGTAGAGTGACTGAAATACTATATCATATGGTAAGTACCTGCGCCGTCAGGGCGCCGGTCCGTGACAACACATACCATGGGAAATGAGGAGAAAATTATGGTTCGTGAGGATTTGAGAAATGTTGCTATCATCGCACACGTAGACCACGGTAAGACAACTCTGGTCGACGAGATGCTGAAACAGGGCGGTGTATTCCGGGAAAACCAGGCAGTGGCAGAACGTGTTATGGACTCCAATGATCTGGAACGGGAACGTGGCATCACGATCCTGGCAAAGAATACATCGGTACGCTACGGTGACACCAAGATCAATATTATTGATACCCCGGGACACGCTGACTTCGGCGGCGAGGTAGAACGTGTTCTGAGCATGGTAGACGGTGCGATCCTGCTGGTCGATGCCGCAGAGGGCCCGATGCCGCAGACTCGTTTCGTGCTGTCCAAGGCGCTGGAAATGAATCTGAAGATCATCGTTGTTGTCAACAAGATCGACCGTCCGGACGCTCGTCTGGATGAGATCGCAGACGAAGTACTGGAACTGCTGATGGATCTGGATGCCAGCGAGGAACAGCTGGAGAACACCCCGTTCCTGTACTGCTCCGGCCGTGCTGGTACTGCAAGCTTTGAACCCCACGGTGAGGGCAAGGATCTGAAACCGCTGTTCGACACCATTATGTCTTATGTGAATCCGCCGGAGGGCGACCCGGATCAGCCGCTGCAAATGCTGATCTCTTCCATCGACTATAATGAATACGTGGGCAGAATCGGTATCGGCAGAATCGAAAGAGGTACCATCCAGGTGGGACAGCAGGTGCTGCTGGGCAACTATCATGACCCGGAGAACACCCGCCGCAACAAGATCGTTTCTCTGCTCCAGATCCAGGGACTCCAGCGTGTTCCGGCAGAATCGGCAACCGTGGGCGATATCGTCTGGATCAGCGGCATCGAGAACATCTCCATCGGCGACACTGTCTGCGCACCAGAATGCTTTGAGCCGCTGCCGTTCACCAAGATCAGTGAACCGACTGTGGAAATGACATTCAGCGTCAACGACAGCCCCTTTGCCGGACAGGAAGGCAAGTTCGTTACTTCCCGTCAACTGCGTGACCGTCTCATGCGGGAACTGCTCCGTGACGTGTCCCTGCGTGTGACAGAGACAGAAAGCACCGATGCGTTCCGGGTTGCCGGACGTGGTGAAATGCACCTGTCCATTCTCATCGAGAATATGCGCCGTGAGGGATATGAGCTGGGCGTTTCTACGCCTCGTGTTCTGTATCACGAAGTAGACGGCAAGCGCTATGAGCCGATCGAGGAACTGTCCATTGACGTGCCGGAAGACTGCGTGGGTTCTGTAATGGAAAAGCTGGGTTCCCGTAAGGCAGAACTCCAGGATATGCACCCCCAGGGCAGCCGTACCCGTCTGACATTCCTCATCCCGTCCCGTGGCCTGTTCGGCTATAAGAGTGAATTTCTGACCGACACCAAGGGTGAGGGCATCATGAGCAGCGTGTTCTATGAATATGCGCCGTATAAAGGCGATATTCCCCGCCGCAGCACCGGTTCGCTGATCTCTTTCGAGACCGGCGAGGCCGTTACCTACCGGTACGCAGCGA
>OATK01002165.1_pt1 | contig 9987 bp, 6 predicted proteins | sample 1516611 | NCBI WGS metagenome assembly OATK01 (sample SAMEA2579947, study PRJEB22360) | human gut metagenome | biome: human gut; feature: human-associated habitat; material: faeces | place: Denmark | collected 2008/2010 | reverse complement strand
CCAGCCGATAATGCTGTCCCCTGTGGAAAGTGCTACTTCTGCCAGCAGGAGATGTACGCCCACTGCCTGAACTTCCAGTCTGTGGGGCACAGTATCCCCGGCGGATTTGCCCAGTACTTAAAAGTAAAGGACAAGACCGTGTTCCGGATTCCGGACCACCTCTCCTTCAACGAGGCTTGTATGACAGAACCTGTTGCCTGCTGCATTCACGCCATGGATCGCCTTGACGTCAAATACGGGGAGGATGTGCTGGTTTTCGGAGCCGGTCCGAACGGCATCATTCTGGCACAGCTGCTCAAACACTCCAACGCAAACCATGTGATCTGCCTGGCTCCCACTCAGTCCAAATTGGATGTTCTGAACGCTTATGGCGTTGACACCATTCTGATGGACCGCAGCGATCCCGCAGTCCACACCAAAGCAGTGTTTGACCGGTTCCCCTACGGCGTGGATGCCATCGTGGATGCCACAGGAAGCGCCTCTGTCCTGCCGGATTGTTTCCAGCTTTTGAAAAAGGGCGGTCGGCTGCTTCAATTCAGTTCCACAAAGGATGATGAGGACATCTCCATCAACCCCGCATATTTTTATCGCAATGAATTGCAGTACTACACGTCCTACTGCCAGGTTCATCAATTCGGCCGTGCCGTGGATGCTATGGATACCGGAAAGGTGAAAACGGACCGACTGATAACCCGGCTCTATCCACTGGAAGAATTCCCGCAGGCCATCGAAGATGTGTTGGACCATAATGTGCTCAAGTTGGTGATCCGGCCTAATGGGATGGAGGACTAAGACGGCAACCGCGCATGGGAGATTAGACAGCAGGCAGTCACCCGACAACTATCTTCGAGAACAACAACACTGCCCCAAAACTGCCAAGATATGAAAATTACCTCTTATTGGTGTATAGATACTGCATAGCTTGTGTTTAGCGGCAATTTCTTTGGAACTTTGACTGGCGGAGTCCTAATGGGACTGCATGGTAGAAGAGATGATCTTAGGAGCCTTCCCCCCATGCTTGTCGTATTATGGTGAGCCAGTAAGCGATAAAAGCAGGGATCGAGGGAGCGGAGTGCCCTCCGGCCTAGTACATCCCCCTCATGCATGCCAGACATCGCATCCAATGGCGAAGAAGAAAAGCCAGCTATAGAAACAGCGAAAAAGGGTATCCCCGGGTCAAAAATTGATACGCTACACAAAGAAAAAGGGCTGCCGCTGGCAGCCCTTTTTTAACCTTAAGCCAACAGTGACCGTAGTCCCTGAATATTTCTGTTTTCCGTAGTATGTTGTGTTGCTGCGAAAACAGTGAACACCATGGTAAAGCGCAGAGCCACATTAAGCCCAACATTGGAAAGATTCCACTGGAAAAGCTCACTTTTCTGGAGTTGCAGGAGTTCTGCAGGAAACTGCTGATCAGCAGGAGGAGAATTCATAGGGTCGAGAGCAAAAGCAGGCTAAGGACCTAAGCCCCAAGACAGTGCGGAGCATCCACCAGTTCATCGCCACCGATCACACTTCCGGCAGAACAACTGATGGCCTTCCTGAGAGAGGCAAACGGCATCGGCGTGTCTGCGATGTACTATGGAGAGTTGCCCACCGGCCTTCGACAGGATCGCTCCTTGACCTCAAAGGGGAGAATATTGACTCGGAAAAAGGCAAACTCCGGCTAAAACAGCAGGTCGCCCGAATCGATGACAAGGTCGCGGAGGCCCCATCTCCCCGGACAGCGTCCTGCACATGCTCTGCCCGGTGCTGAAGCGGGCGGGACTGCCAGAGTTAGGTTCCATGAGCTCCGGGTTATGAGCTGCTTTCCGTTCCGCAGCGATTTTCAGCAATTGGGGTCAGGTTCTAAATCACGAGAAAGCAGGGAACCTGAAAACGGAAACCATCTTTCATTAGACTGTCAATAAAAGATCTGTAGGAACAATCCTTATGAAAGCTGCCCCAAATCACGTACAAGATTCAATTTGATTCGCTCCGTATCCACATAGATGTTTCCACAGAGGACCGGGTTATTTTTGTCATCGTAATTCGTAATCTCTAAAAGAATAAAGGGCCGGATCTTTCCCACAGGGACCTCAAAATAAACCGCCAGCTCTGGAACCTCACCGCTGGTAGCAGCCCGGAGGCGCATCATATCCCATTTTACATGAATATTGCCCGCCTCCTTGAGAAACTCATAGATGGACTGTGTCGCAAGCTCCGGAGTCCGCCACTGATCTTCCGTGATCCGCCCGTCTCGGATACAATCAATGCAGTACATGCATGGAAACTCATCCGCGTAATACAGGCTGCGGATCTCCTGCAGCTGATGTGTCGGGCCACAGTTGAACAAAAGGGACTGCCTTCCCGCTGGAATCTGACGGACAGACAGCACCTCACTCCTGGCGGAATAGCCGTTTCTAGCAACAATTTCCCGCAAGTCGATCCGAGGATACAGCGTTGTATTCACCTGGATGGCCTGTGAATTGACATAGGTACCGCTCCCCTGCCGGCGGATGACCTTGCCTTCCACTTCCAAGTCACTGAGGACTGTACGGATGGTGCTGCGGCTCACCTGAAATTTCGCTGCCAGCTGTCCTTCAGAGAGCAATCTGGTGTTGACGGTCAGATCCATTTCGGAAATGAGCTCCAGAAGCTGGGCCCGGACACGTTCCCGCAGCGGGACTTCGTGTGTATTCATAGAGACAATCCCCTTCTTTTCAGATGTATGGGATCCGCTCCTTTATTGTATACAACTTATGAAAAGAAAGCAAGAAAGGTCCTCAAATTGGTCGGACAACTCCTTGGAATCTTCCCGAATTTCCACGCTTACAAGGGTGGTATGAAAAATGTCGTCTGACTTGTTGACAGACAGTTGAAATCTGTTTTTTCCTATTCTAAGATGGCACTAACACCTGTGCGCACAGGGACGCCATCAAATCAGGCGGCATGACAGGAAGGGGGAAATCATGAATTCTACGATTGGGAACAGATCAATTTTTGAGAGAGTTTTTCATTTGTCTGAACGGGGAACAACCCTGCGGACAGAATTGATTGCGGGAGCTACCACTTTTCTCTCCTGTGTCAGCATTATGGTATTGAATCCAACGATTCTCGCAGCAGCAGGCATGGACCAAAAGGCGGTGTTCTGGGCAACGGCGCTTTCATCATGCATCGGTTGCCTCTGGATCGGCCTGTGGGGAAACTTCCCGTTTGCTCTGGGGCCAGCCATGGGCCTAAATAGTTATATGGCCTACACCGTGGTACAGGGCATGGGCCTTTCCTGGCAGAACGGCTTGGCGTGCGTATTTACATCCGGCTGTGTCTTTATGCTTTTGAGTGCATTTAAGACGCAGCAGCATATTGTAGACGCAGTTCCAGACTGCGTGAAAAAGGCCATTGGCGCGGGCGTCGGTATGTTTATTGCGTTTTGCGGCTTCCAGTCCGCTGGCCTGATTCAAAAGTCTGATAGCACCCTGGTGACGGTGGGCGACTTGAGCAATCCCGGCACAGTGCTGGCGCTGGCCGGCATCGCTATTACGGCGGTATTGGTCATCCGACAGGTCAAGGGTGGGATTCTGATTGGCATTCTTCTGGTGACGGTTCTGGGTCTGTTTGTGAAAGACCCCGTCACTGGTGCGGCCTATACCACTCTGCCGACCTCTGTTTTCTCCTTTGACAATCCAGCAGAGGCTCTGGCCCCTACTCTGGGCCAGTTGAGTTACAGGGGGATGTTTTCCGGACCGCTCCCCTTCGTTCTTGGAACCATTTTTGCGATTGTCAGCTTTTTATTTGTAGATCTATTTGACAGTTTGGGTGTGTTCTTGGGGATCGCCCCCAAGGCCGGACTGGTGGATGAGGATGGCAAGACTCCGGGAGCAGGAAAAGCTCTGTTCGTCTCGGCAGGAGGCGCCGCAGCACGGGCCGGGCTGGCTGCGACGGCAGGAGCCGCTGCAGTCGGCGCGGTTCTGGGAACCAGTACGGTCACGATTTACGGCGCAGAAAGTGCCGCAGGGATCGCCGCTGGCGGGCGGACCGGCCTGACTGCCTGTAGTACAGGCCTGCTCTTTCTGCTGACGTTGTTCTTCTCCCCCGTTTTTCTGATGATTCCCAGCATTGCAGCAGCGCCTGCGCTCATCATGGTCGGGATTTTCATGATGGAGCCACTCTCCACTTTGGATCTTTCGGATTTTTCCGTGGCTATGCCGGCCTTCTTTGCCGTCGCAGCCATGCCCTTTACGTACAATATCGCCTATGGTGTACTTTTTTCCATGCTCAGCTACACTCTCTGCATGGCAGTGACCGGCAGAAGAAAGCAGCTCTCTCCCACGATGCTGATCCTAACGGCAGTCTTTTTGATGTACTTGATTCTGGACGCTATTTTTTGACGGAATGGAGGGTTGTTCTATGTTAACTTCTCGGCAAAAGCAGATGTTGCAGGAAATCCCGAAGGCAGAAAACCATATTCACATTGAAGGCTCCATCCCCTGGGCTCTCGCGCTGGAGCTGGCGGAGAAAAATCATGTGAAGCTGCCAGTCCACTCCACGGAAGAAATTGCGGTCTGGTCTCAGGATCTAATCTCCAGAAAGGGACTGGATGGGTTTATGATCTGTGACCGGACATTGAACTCCGTTTGTCTCCATGAGGAAGACTATGAAGCAGTTGTCCTGGCATTGGCAAAAGAGGATCAGCGTCAAAATATTATCTACCAAGAGCTGCATTTGGATTATCCACTGAACGAAGAGCGGGGAATTCCCCTAAAAGTGGTCATGGAGGGGTATCGCAGCGCACAAAAAAAAGCGAAAAAGCTTTATGGCGTGGAGATTGTCTACATCGCCGGACTGGACCGGACCCTTTCCAGCGAGCGGTGCCTGTCTTTTGTCAAGGCGCTCCGTCCCTATCTGGATATGGTCGCGGGGCTGGGAATGGACTGTGAGGAAAACGGTCATCCCTGTATCAAGCATTTGGAGAGCTATCGGGAGGCAAAGGAAATGGGGCTGTTCCTTACCGCTCATGCCGGAGAGGACGGCGGTGCGGACAACATCTGGGATGCCCTGCTGAAGCTCGATGTTCAGCGAATCGATCACGGCTGTCGGGCGGCGGAACATCCGGAACTCATGGAATATCTGCAGGAACATCAGATTCTCTGTGCCATGTGTCCTTCCGGAAATGTTTACTCTGGAGCTGCCGCCAGTTTTGAGGCACACCCACTCCTCACCCTGCTGCACTCCGGCGTGCCGGTCTCCATCAGTTCTGATGACCCGCCTTATACCTGCTCTATGACAGAGGAATTGATTCTGGATGCAGAGAAGATGGGATTGACGGAAGCAGAGCTGATCCAGATCATCCGCAACGGATTTGCCTACTCCATCAGCGGACAGCATCTCCTGCCACAGTTTGATGCCTGGGTAGAACGCTTCCAGCAGGAAGGTGCTCAATGACCGGTATGGCGACGTTGGAACAAATCCAGCGAATGCCGAAGCTGGAGCTGCACATCCACCTAGAGGGCACATTCGATCCTGAAACCGTCTGCCTGCTGGCCGAAATGCAGGGGATTTCCCTGCCACGTCCCCGTCAGCACCTGTTCGATTTCTCAGGTCTCTCGGACTTCCTTGACCTGCTGGACTGGATCTGCAGTTTGGTGCAGAATCGGGAGACTGCTCAGCAGATTGCATACCGCCATGCAAAGTACGCCCAGGAGCAGGGTATCCTCTATACGGAAATCATCGTCAATCCCAGCCATTGGAAAAACATTCGGACCGGAGAGCTGTTGACAGGCGTTCTGGAAGGTTTTGACCAGGCCGGAGCAGATGGACTGCCGGATTGCCGGCTTCTTGTGTCCCTGCGCAGAGAACAGGATACAGCGTCTGCCCGCAGGACCATAGAGTGGATCTTGTCCCACAGACATCCGCGGTTGGTCGGGGTTTCCGTCGACGGAAACGAGGCCTGCTCGCAGGACTCCAACCAGAGATTTGCGCCATTACTGGCGAGAGCGGCGGAGGCCGGGCTGGGCATTGCCGTCCATGCCGGCGAGTCCTCTGGGCCGGAAGGAGTTCAGGAAGCTCTTGAACTGTTGGGAGCTAAAAGAATCGATCATGGCGTGCGGGCAGTGGAGGACTTGAAACTGCTGGAACGGCTCCTGAGAGAGCGGATTCCTTTGAATATCTGCTATACGTCGAATGTGGCAGGCGGCCTCTATACGCCTGGCAATCATCCGTTGGGTGAATTGTATAGTAGAGGGATATCGGTAACAGTCAACACGGATGATCCGCAGCTTCTGCGTGTTTCCCTAAGTCAAGAGCTCCAACGCGTGGCAGAACAGTATCACTGGAAAATTGAGGAGCTATTAAAGCTGCAGTATTATGCAGTAGACGCCGCCTTCTGCACAGAAGAAAGGCGAAGTGAACTGTTGTCTAGGTTGCATCAGTTTGAAGCTACATGCCAGAATTTGACCGCATTTTAACAACTAAAACGTTGTTTCACTGAACTAAATGATGAAGGGGGCGGCCAGATAGAGCCGTCCCCTTCCGCAATTTCAGAATCTTTTAAAAAACCACGAGATAAAATGGAAAGTGAAATTGTGCCCACCAGAGTGGGGCAAGAATCGCACCCGGCTATACGCCGGCCGCAGTTCCGGGCAGAAGCCCAGCCCCACTTGGGGCAACCTGTTGGCCGAAGGGGAGAAATCAGAAAAGCGCTTTTACTCAATGCCGGGATTACAACACCGTTGACAAAGAGAGCGCCGTCACCCGGCAGACAGAAGAAAGCCCCGACGCCTTTTCGACACCAGGGCGGTCACAACTGCCCACACTGCGGGCAGTTGCGGGTTTTGAAAGGGCGTTGTTCTGGGTATGAAATAGCGGCATTGACGTTTTTCTCTTCTCTGCGGCATGTTGTGTTATTGCAAAGAAAATGAATGCCATGGCGAAGAAATGGGCCGACGGAGAGCGCAACATCAGAAAAAGAAAAGGTGGCTGCTGGGAGGGTCGCTACACAGCCGGGCACGATCTGGAGGCCGGAAAGCCGATCTACAAGAACGTCCTGGGCCGGACCCAGGGAGAGGCAAACCCGAAAGCGGCCATTGAAGAAATCAAGGGCCTGGACGTGACCATGATGGGAAAGTACATAGTAGGTGCTTGGATGGATAAGTGGTTCAAAAACTATGCAAAGATCAAAGTGAGATCATCCTCCCATCATGCCTACCAAGGGTATATCGACAACCACATCAAGCCGGATATCGGCGAAGTTCCGCTGGAAAAACTCACTTCTCTGGAATTACAGAAGGTCTGCAAAAAATTACTCAACAGTGGAAGAATCGACAGAGTCGAGAGCAAGCGGCAGCCCAGGGGTCTGAGTCCCAAGACGGTGCGGAACATCTGCCAGGTCATCGCCTCAGCCATGAAGCCGGCCAAGGAGAAAAAAATTATTGCCACCGATCCCACCGAGGGCTGCGCCCTACCGAAGCTGGAACATCGGGAGATGAAAACATTGCCCGTCGAGCAGTTGACCTCCTTTCTGCAGGAAGCCAAGGAGAGCGGCGTCTTCGAGATGTACTATGCGGAGCTGGCGGCAAGATTGAGAAAAGGCGAATTGCTTGGCCTCAAATGGGAGGAAATTGATTTGGACCGGGGCGGCCTTTGGGTGAAACGGCATGGTGCTCGCATCAACGGAGAGGTGGCGGCATCGCTCAAGACGAAAAACGCCAACCAAACGCTGCCGCCGGCGGAGGATACCATTCAGGTTCTGAAACAGCAGAGGAAAAAAACGTCAGCAGTCCCTGGGTGTTTCCCTCACCCACCGGCGGTCTATCTCACCGGACAGCGTCCTGCATATACTCCACCGGGTGCTGAGACGGGCGGGTCTGCCTCGGGTCAGGTTCCACGATTTACGGCATACATTCGCACCGCTGGCCCTCCAGAACGGGGTAGATATCAAGACGATATCCGGGATGCTGGGGCACTTCAGCGTGGGGTTCACCCTGCATACCTATGCCCCCGTCACCACAGCGGCCCAGAAGGAGGCGGCTAGGACCATGGAGAAGGTCCTGACGGCGGCAATCTGAAAGTGGAAAAATGGTTCCAAACAGCAGGAAAGCCTTGGCACGGCAGAGTTGCGCCAAGGCACGTTTTTTGCCCTGTATGGGTCATGGTTTGGGGCAACTGCAAATTTTGTAAAATCGCGTTATTTCTCCGGAAACCTTTGGATGCAAAGGCAGAAAAACCGTCTGATTTCATAGAAATCAGACGGTTTTGTGATTGCGGGGCATGACTTGAACCTACGACCTCCGGGTTATAAACTGCTATCGTTTTCTCTATCCGCTGCACCGCAACGTTTTCCGGACTTTTGTGGGACCTGGAATCGTCCAAAACCCGGAATTCATTTCTTCCTACTCCATGACGGTTTTCAGCAATCTGTGGCAAGTCATGGGGCGGGGAAAGATGCCGAAATAAGGAGCACAAGAAATGCATCTAACGGTTTATGCTTACATATTGGGGGAGATGTGTTAACACCACATTGCATGAATCAAACGGAACGGGCCCTGGGTCTTTGCAGCTCCGATGTTCTTCCAGATCAATATCCCATCGCAGCGTTCGGGAAGATGACAATCAGTTCCGGGAAGAGCATCATAAAGAAGCAAGCAACCAGGAAAATAATAACATACGGCATGACCGCCTTGTACATAACCTTGGTGTCCACTCCCGGAGGTGCCACACCCTGCAAGTAGAACATATTGATGCCAAAAGGCGGAGTAATCATGCCCAGGCAAAGAGTGACACACAGAATCAGGATGGTGGCGTTGGTGTCCAGGGAAGAAGCCTGGATTACCGGCAGCAGAATGGGAATGGCAATCATGATGATAGGCGTAGTGTCCAGGAACATCCCCATCACAAAGAACAGCGCAAAGATCAGCAGCATCAGGGGCAGGCCGTCCAGATTGGAGCTTGCAAAAGCAGCGGCTACCACGTCAGACAGGCGGGTGATATTCACCAGGGAGTTGTAAGCGGCGCCTCCCATGAGAATCCACATAAGCATGGCGGAGACCTCCATGGTCTGGATGAGAGAGGCCCGCAGATTCTTCACATTCAGTTTCCGGGTAATCAGGGCATACACCATGGAGGCGAAAGCGCCCACACCGGCGGCCTCAGTAGGTGTTGCGATTCCGGCATAGATGCAGCCCAGCACCAGAACGATGATGGCAATGGGGGCGATGACCTTTTTAAACACCCGCATCTTCTCGCCCCAGGAGGGACGCTCGGCCTTGGGGATGCCGGGGCCCAGCTTGGGATTGATGGCACAGCGGATGCCGATATAGATGATGAACAGCAGGGCCAAGCCTACGCCGGGCAACGCACCGCCGGCAAACAGCCAGCCTGCGGACACGCCGGTATAGGAAGACATGATGATCATGATGGTAGAGGGCGGGATAATGGGGCCCAGGCAGCCACCTGCCAGCACGGGGCCAGTGGCCAACGCTTTATCATAACCACGGTCCAACATAGCTGGCAGTGCAATCAGCCCCATCATGATGGTAGCGGTGGCCGCCACACCGCTCATAGCGGCGATGACTGCCGTGGTGGCCCCTGTGGCCATAGCCAGACCGCCATTGATACCGCCAAGCCACTTGTGGAAGAATTCGTAGATGTCTCCGCCGATGCCGGAGGTCTGGAGGAACGCCGCCATCAGAGCGAACATGGGGATGGCCAGCAGGGACTCCGACTGCATCTGATAGACAAATGCTGCGTTCAACACATTCAGCAGGCCAGAGCCGTAGAACACCAGCAGGATGACTGAAGCCACGCTCATCATGGCAAAGCAGATGGGGATGCCCAGCGCCATCAGGGCTACCAGCCCCAGCAGCAAAATGATAATATCAGGACTCACTGTATGTCCTCCTTTCCGGTTTCGTCAGGCAGATGCTCAGCGGACTTCACGATTTCAATTGCCTCCGCGACTTCGTCGGAGTTGTTGGTGAGTTCAATCTTGCCTGCCATAGCGGCTAAATT
>OATK01002153.1_pt1 | contig 10060 bp, 20 predicted proteins | sample 1516611 | NCBI WGS metagenome assembly OATK01 (sample SAMEA2579947, study PRJEB22360) | human gut metagenome | biome: human gut; feature: human-associated habitat; material: faeces | place: Denmark | collected 2008/2010 | reverse complement strand
AGTCCTTTAATGAAACCATAAGCATATCCATTACACATGGATGTAACCAGTTCGTTTGTATAATTAAATAGCTTACCTTTTTGTTTTCTCTTTTTAATTTCTGATTGAATACAATCAGTTGCATATTTGAATGCAATCATACAAATTTCAACGTCTTCATTTAACCCACAAAAATATAATTTATACGTTTGTTTACCTTTTTCTCTACGAGAAAAACTTTCACAGCAGTAATTCTTACTAATAACTTTAGACAATCTTAAAATCCAAGGATCTCTTCTAGTCGAATAAGTAATTCCAGCTGAATGTTCATGCGCCTTTCTTTTTTCTTTGTCTTCGACCTCTGCCATAGAAATTTTGTGTTCCGCCATAAGCCGTTGCGCTTTTTGCAAGAGCCGACTGAGCCTCATGTTCATTCGGACTCTTACTTAACGCCAAAAGTTTTTTGATTTTCTCTTTGTAATCTACCATTTTACACTTCTCCTCTCTCGTTCAGATACAGAATTTTTTGTAACTCTTCATTCGTAATTCCATACTGTTGTTCCAGAAGCTCTTTCCAGTCTTCAAAAGTATCAACTCGTGAATCCTTGCAGTATTTATATCCGGCATTAATCACGTCTTCTGCGATTTTCTTAAGGCGCTTCGGTTCAATTCCATCAGTCCAAAGTGGGCACTCAAGCTTTACATATGTAAGGATTTCGATTGGCTGTGCGATATTGCTAATCATTAAAGCTGCATTTGCAATTTTATTTACATTCTCTTCCGGCTCGGTATTATATTTATTGCATAAGGAGATAACATCTCTCTTATTACTCCATCCGATCTGCATTAAGAATGTGACGGCAGTATTAAATTCCAAGTCTCCCGTAATCATCCTCACTTCATCAAGTTTCTGTTTTACTTCCTTATAATTATTTAATGCTGACATTTCTTATCCCTCACTTTTCTTTATTTTCTTCTCGCTTCACAGATTGACAAAGCGTCTTCATATGTTTTGATATCATAATGTCCACCATTCAGTGATTGTGTAGATTCATTCCAAGTAGTCCATACAACCCATGGTCCACCACCTATAGATGCCTTAATTGCTGAATAATTCTTATGTTTTGCAATTACCATATACAGGTATGAGTCCATTGGATCTTTATAACGGATTACATCCTGAAGATCATATCTGTCATCCAGATGTTCTTTGAAATATTCTTTTACATTATTCCATACAGAAATAGGTACTGTTGCACTCATATTATTCTCCTTTCTTATTCTATATAACATCCTTTCGTTTTCTCTTTTGGTCGTCCGTACACTGATTCATATAAATATTCTACCAGCCCAGGTGTTACTCCATGGTATTCACATAACTCTTTAAATACTTCATGTGATTCCATTTTATCGACTTCTTTGATGAAATCGTCTGTTATTTTTTCTGTTTTTGTATGAACAGGGTTGGGATATATAGGACTACATATTTCTTCCATGTCACGATATACGTTTTCATCATATTTCTGTTTATCTTGCTCGTCCTGAATATCATTTAAATTAAATTGAACAACATTACACATGTGCCATTCTTCACCGGTATCTACACATGAATCACCTTCATTTACTTCAAACACATCATCATTTGTTATATCTATATCAAAATCATTTGCCGTCTGAGCTGCTGAATCTAACATTTGGTTTCTACATTCTTCAAATGTTCCAATTTTCTCAATGCAAAAACCAACGCCATCATAAGCATGATGAAAAATGCATAGAAAATCTCCATCAGATACTTGAATTTCGAAGACTTCAAATACTAAGAAATGTTCATTTCCATAAGAATAATCTATACGCATTCTACGATTTTTGGGAAAACTTATATCCATAACATATTTAATTTCTCTATCCGCACCATATTTATCATCTTTAATATCATTCGCAATATAATCTATGACAGATTGGTGAGCTTCAGAAAGACTCTTAAAGAATTCAAAGCATGGACGTCTGTAATCTTCATCATTAAGACTACATAATAAAAATACTTTCATATCTTCCTCCTGTTTGTTTAATTAAATTTTATAGTGTTCCATCAAGAACTCTGCATAAGCAGTTACTTTATCCTTATCACCACAATAGAATCCGGTAGTAAACTTCTCGATAAGCTTATCTCTAATATCCTCGTGAGTCTCCCAACCATCATCTAAATGTTCACGATAATCACGATCCATAACCTCTAACATAGATTTATCATCTATTTTCGCTTCGAATTTTATATTCTTAATATCTTCCGGCAGATCATCCGGCAAGCGTAAGCGCGCAGCGTCAGCGGAGTTAGGAGCGGAAGCGACGACATTGGGAGCGCCAGCGCCCTCTACGAGCGATCCGGCTACCAGACCATCCAAGCGGTCACGCTGGTGGTCACGGTACCGGTCGGTACTATTATTATTATTATTATAATTATTATTAGTATTATAATTAGTACCAGTACCGGAACCAGATGGCCATATCACCTGCCCCGTAGGATCATATTCAATTTCATTTATGAGCAAGTTAAAGTCAACAAAATCTGCATACCCGCCATCTCTGTATTTTGTAAGCACTTTATTGACTTTGCCTTTGCTCGTCTTCAGCTCTTGCGCAATCTGATTCTGAGAATATTCCGGATGGTCACGCTTCAATTCCAAGATGGATAAAGTGACGGTCATGTTCTCACCGAATGCTCGTGACCGCTTTTCTTGGGACGAGTCGATTGTCTCAAGTAAGGTGTCTCCTACATATAATAGAAGTTCTTTGTCTATTGGTTTGGCGTATAAACCATAATCTATGACCGCCTCATAATATTCCAGAGCTTTCTCCGGCCCAAGAATTTCTTTTATTCTTTCTCCCTGTTTTCTATATGAAGAAAAGAAGGTAAAGCATTTCCCTCGGTCAAATTCTTTTTCGCTCATGATTTTTCCTCCGATTTGCTTTCTTAGTTATCTCTTTTGTTGTCTTTATTCTGGATGTGTGTGTCTAGTGCAACACATAACTCTGGTGTTGCTTCGAATATATATACATCCAGATTCGGACGCCTTCTATTCGGTACTACATCAATAATTTTAAATCCTTCTTTACGTAGTAGCCATGCGATTCTCTGGCTACGGACAGCTTTTGTTTTCATTATATTATTTCTCCTTATGTGCAGTTAATTTAATTTGTTTTAAATATATCATATTTTTGTATTGATGTAAAGTTAATTATACTTGTTTCGATACCTTGATAATGCTGTATTTACCCAATCTTTCCCATTGAGGACGTATTCAAGTAAATCCCAACCGGTGTTTCCCAGCCGGTTCCATACCTGGTCAAGACCGTGACCGCGTGTACGGTCCATCGGATACAGAACTGTTGCAATCATGTTGAATAATTCATTTGCTTTGGCCCAATCAGTGATGTGATAAAAGTAATCGTACCGTTTATTACCATTTTTATCTGGTAGGATATCATTATCTGTATAATTCAAATACTCTTCTCCTATATATGGAAGGACATCTGAATTTACCGCGTCTTCGAAGAACCAATCTGCGCTGTTATCTTCCGAAAGATCCTTTAATACTTCTGGCTTCCAATACTGTGGTAACGGACATATGTATAAACGGATACAAATTGTTTTCTGATCTGATCCAAACGCCTGCAGATCCATTGCTTTAATAATATAGCGATATTCGAAAGCCGGCATATCTTCATCTGCTTCTGCCTGATAGATTTCTTTTGACAGTAATGTTAACTGGCCTCCGTCGCTATATTCTTCATCGAATTTCTCTTTCCACGGGATGATTTGATCCGGATTGCCTGGTCTCCATCCTGCGAATGACAGTGTTTCACTCATCTTCGCCCACCTCTTCCTCAATGACCGTGAACGGATGACCGATAATTTTTTCAATTTCTTTTACAGTCATTGTAGTTGGTTCTTCCCAATCAGGATCCATGTATGTTGGAGCATTGTTTTTTGTATAGAATTCATCAATTAAAGCACATTGCCTTTCAAAATTTGATTTCCATACTTTGATAATGTCAATGTTGCGATCATTATTATGTCTGTTTGACTCATAATTACTTAAATATTCTTCACAAGATACACATGTAGTATTATTTGTATAAATGGCAAGATGGTTATTAGAATGCTTATTTCCTAACACAATCCCAATTTTTCCATTTCTTAACTTTACAATATCTGTTGGGACCAGCTCCGGCATTTTATTACTTGTTATCATGCGATTTCCCTCTTTTCTCTTCTTCCTGTGAACAGATTGATTAATTTAATTTTTTCTCTACGTCGTTCACGCTTACGTTCTTCTTCCTGGCGCTTACAGTCTGCCATGATTTTATCGAATTTTGTTTCTTCGTATGAGGCAGAAATTACAATGTCAACCAGCACTCCATTGTGGGCAACGATTGTTTCCACATGGAATTTTTCGTAATTTTTATGATTATCTACTGCTTCTTTAATCTTTGTCATTACAGTTCACCTCTCTCTTTCATTTTTGTTTTCAACTGTTCCACATAATCTCTGGCTTCTACCAATGTACATTTCTGCGACTCTGTGTTGTGCATGTGATAATACAATCTGATTGCTTTCACTTTTTCGTGATGTTTCAAGAAATTCTGTACAGTAATTTCTGTAGGAGACATTTCCCTTACAATGTTTCCAAAGAATGTACGGATATAGAATTCAAGATCCGGATCCCATTCATTAATTTTCTCATCACCTGTCATTAGATAAATGGCATTGATAATGTCTGTGACCGGAATAATACTTCCGTTTTTATGAAGAAAGTATCTTCCCTTCATTGGAATTGTGACTGTTGCTTTTGCTTCTGCTTTATTCATTTGCTTTCTCTCCTATTCTTATGCTCAATAGCATAATTCAGCTACGATTTAGAAGGAGAGCGGCTCTAAATTTCACGCCGCATATGCCGAAGCTGAATTATGATATCGAACATCCGTTTGTCTTTGAGCAGAGTATAGCACTTACGATACTAAAATGCAAGTGCTATATTCTGTATAATTTAATTTGTTTTATTTGTTTTCTGTTCCAGTTGCTCCGTAATAGCGCTGACTATTGATTACAGAAGTAACTTTTCTTAAATCACCGCCGGTATATAAAGGTTGAATCCCTAATTTCTTAGCAACTTCTTTTTCCAGATGCATTGTGAGGTATTCCGCTGGTCTTCTGCCATGATATTTCGAAAGTGCATCAGCGAAAAATGTGTTCGGTTTGATTGGCTCAAATATTCCAATAATTGCATTAACAACTCGTGGATCATTATCATGCATGTTCAAAACACTTTTTACTGGGCGAATAACATTTGCTGCATATCCATTTGGCTCTGTATGCCATCCAGCTTTTTCGATAATATCGAAGATATTATTGAGAGTCTCTTCACCATTAGTAAGAGCTGCTGCATCTCTTGCTGCTGCATATCCTGTGAGGACTTTGTAATCAGCTGCTTTTAATGCATCTCGTTTCTCTTTTGGAAGATTCTTCAGTTCATGCACACTTAAAAGTAATTTTCTTCCTTTAAGGCAATTGTCAAGAACGCAATATTTTTTGACACCCATAGTGACATTTGCTCTGTGTTTCTGAGCAAGCGATAATTTATCAACATCATCTCCCTGTTCGGAAAATAATGCGGCTTCTTTCATTTTCCTTTCCATAGGATCCACAGGTAATCCTTCTGTAAGTACCGCAATAACATATTTCTCTTCCCGAATGCCTGCTGCCAGCATTCTATGAGATCCATCAATTACTGCGAATGTTGCTGTTTCTGGATGTGGGGATACCAGAACTGGCTCACATTTGTTGAAGTCCCATTTGCGTACCAGAGAGTATACTTTCTCCATGTTAATACAATATACTCTTTGGTAATCTTCATCAATTTCCAGAAGCTCCAATGGAATACAGCAGAATCTTTTGCCTCCGATTCTCTGGCAGTTATTCATCACCGTGTTGTATGCTGTCTGATCTTTGAATACTTCCGGTCTGATTACTTTGCTTTCTTTCTCTGTTTCTCCTGTAAGTAATTTTTCGATTGCTTTGTAGTTCATCATTTTAATCTACCTCTTTCTTTTATTTAATTTTTATTTAGTTTTTAACCGATCAATGTCCAGAACTTTCTCCAGGCATGATCGTACTTTTGCCTTGATGTCTGGTTTTCACATTCGGTTTCTGTTGTTCGAATGACTTTGTTAATCACATCTTTAGGGATTTTGAAGTCTTCCATTAAGTTACGGATTTCTTCATCCCAAAAGAATCGACTTTGAGCTTCTTCGTAATGCTTCTTTTGGATGTTTGTACATCCATATAATGGAAATTCTCCCATGGTTACGATATTCCCTATGCTTCCGTTGCCTTTCATGTTGTTCACCTCTCTTTCTAAATTGCATAGAGCTTGCGACCGTTGATATTGGCACAGCATTCAATTAATTTCGCTTCCTTCATGCCTATCAACCCTGGCAGGCTGCAGATTGCAATAATCTTGTCTTCATAGATAGCATCTGCCTTGGAATAGTACAGTCTAATCTTCTGGTAGTTTGCTTCAGCTAGATTCTGCGTCATTACTTTTTCGTTATGCCATATCTGCTCTGCTGTTTCATAGTCATTTGCTTCAATGGCAGATTTTCTTCTTGCTTTGAAGTCTTTGATTGCCTGTACCATACCTCTGATATCGGCATTAAGCGCATCTAATTTCTTTTGTTTTGGTATCATGATTATTCTCCCTTCTTATGCGGCTGATGTAATAAACATTCTCAGCCATTCTCCATTTATTCTTTCCCATGCTGTGGGATTTAAAGCATATTCTTTTGGTTTAAACAATTCTCCGTATCTTTTGTTCATGGCATCAAGGGAATCAAAGAACTCTTCCCTTTTCAAGTTCCCTTTCTGCGCACCGGATTTAAAATAGATCCGGAGTTTGTATCTGTGTTCCATGCAATCACCTCGTTTCTATTTGCTTACAACAGACAGGATATTTCCCTGTTTATCAAGTTTTACTGTTACTTCGGATCCGCTCTGGAATCCGGATACATCATATGCTTTTCCATTCTCATCAAGGATATAGTTTCCTGATGCGGAAACAGTTCCATTGACAGAATGGATCCCGGCATATACGTCTTTATCTACTTTTCCAATAATTCCGGCGAACATGAAAAAAGCAGCTAAACCTAAGCTGCTTTTAATAATGATTGATTTCTTTTTTCTAGCTGCTGCCCTCTTGTTGTATTCTTCTCTTGTCATGATTTATTTCCCTTCTGTTTAATTTAATTTAATTTATTTTGCATACTGTTCGAGGTGTTTTAATCCACCGGCATAATGGGCCAGCAACACCTCGTCATCATCTACATATTTAGTTCCCTTGCTATCCATGATACAGGATGCAAGGTCATTGATTTCATAATTTCCAGTATCTGCGTACCATGAGAACATATTTCCGTTGGAGCAGGTGATGGTGATCAGATCCATTTCCGGTTCTATGTCATATTTGATTTCCGTAACAATTCCGGTAAGAGGGTAAAGATTATCAAGGGTGCTGATTCCCTCAATATCCTCTGTATAATATCCGGTTCCGTCACTGAAACCATAAAGAGTTCCGGTTTCTGTACGATTAACGGAAGTGATTTCTCTTGCTGATACCGGAGTACAGCTTGAGAATAATGTTGTTGTTACTACGATTGCAGTAACGATAGTTTTTGTTGTTTTAGTCATGGCTATTTCCCTCCCTTACGCGAAAGTTGTGAACTTGTCACAACGCATTCTCTTGTCATCTGGTGCCACTCTTTCGTAACCTGGGACTGGAGTGAGTCCAAATACTTCTCCCGGATATGCCTGAGCAGCAATAATGCTACCAATGATTACTAAAGTCTCCCCGGCCACAGCGTTCTGGTTGAAAGACTCTTTGATGGAAGAAATGATTTCCCTTCCTTCATCAGTGCCTACAAACTCTGTTTTTACAAACAGAGGTGATACCTGTTTTTCAATTGCCTTAGCGTTAATCAACACGCTAGTCGGCACCGAAATAAGATTTCCGTTTACATCCTGTATTGTTACAGGATGTGGAGTGGTATTCACTACTGTTACGTTATTTGAGAATGTTACGAAGTTGAAATTATTAGTTGTTGTTGTCATGGCTATTCTCCATTCTCCCCGTATGCCGATAGGACAGCTGATTTATTTTTATTTCCCTGTATATTAGAATCAATTTCCCTGTACATGGGGGTATCCCGTCCAGAAAAATCAATTCTCAATTTGTTTCCGTTTTTCAAATCCGCCAGTCAAGGAAAATTATATAGACCGGTAGATAATTTAATTAGTTTTTATTAGCTGCAATGATTAGCTTAAATTCATGCAGACTGATTACGCCCTTGAGATACAAGTCAAGTGCATCATTTGCAAGAACTGCAAGGCGCTCATATTCATGAGTAGCCATGCAGTAATCAATGTAATCACGAGCATCAAGTGCTCGGATTTCAAAGTTCGGATCACCAATGATAATGCAAGCTACACGACGAGCTATATCAATATCTTCCGGTGTATCCTGGTTAATAAATGTATGCCAGATATTGACATACACCCATTGTGATGATACTTCTACCGGATATGAATGCCAGAGTTCCTGGTACAACGTGTAGGAACTATAACCAAAGAAGTTACGGGATACGAAATTATCGAATGCTTTAGTTGTATTATTTTTCATGATTAATTCCTCCTTGTTTTATCTAACCAACATAATATGATCAGTATCATCTTTGTAATTAAGCATAAAACTAATTACGGTTTGAATCATTTTTGTAGATGAGATTATTTTTGCACTACCACAAGAATAACCGATAAATGTATCGTCATCATATTCTTCATGATTACCAAAGTGTCCGCATATAGGACAATACTCCATATCTGCGGATGTTTCGTATTGTAGTGTCCACAAATCTGAATCTTTATTGTAGTAGTAATGTTTACTGAATCTATAACAACCACCATTAGAGGATTTATCAGGTTCATATTCTGACCAATCTTGAAATTCAATGTCTGTATATACACTAGACCCACATATGTTGATAAGGAGATCTAAAACACGTTTTTGGAAGTCTTCATCCTGTTGACATATTTTTGTTATAGTTTCATGATCGAGAGGACGAATTGCTCGACTGATAAGTATGTATGTACATGGGAAAACATTAATTGTTTCATTTGTTTTAATTTTTGTCATGATTTTCTCCCTCTTGCCTTTTGGATTAGGCATAACCAATTTATTTCTCTTGGTGAAATCTATACGCTTCATAGGCATTATAGAAGGGCATAGAAAAATCCCTTATCAAGGTTCGACCTTGCAATTTCCGATAGGAAAAAGTCTGCTCCTCACAGGAATAAGGGATAGCAAGTTTAATGGTTAATTAGTTACTTATTACTTATGTGCTGTTATGCACACATGTAATCTTTGATGTTACCGCGTTCGTCTGTCTCACGGTAATGACAGTCGTATTCAGACTGGATGAACGCGTCTGGATACGGCAGATTTTGTAATACTGCTGTCGCCTGTTCATGTGTGTAGTTATTAGCATGATGGCGACTGAAATATGTCGCACCTGTACGTGGTGATGTATATAGGTGACGTAAGATTGTACCGGATCTGCCCGCTGGTGTGATGAGACAAATCTGGTATTTAGGATGGATTACCGGTTTTGATAAAATTTGTGATAACATTCTGGTGTTGTTCCTCCTGTTATTTTTGCAATAAAAAAGAGAGTACATGAATACTCTCTTAAGATTGTTATTATTATTTAGTTGTAATGGCGCACTATGACTAGAAGCGCTCTTTTTTGATAGTGCATATATCACTATCTGAAGCGGTTGTTAAATAGAACGCAAACAACGCATTGATAAAAGCTGTATCGTCTGCCGCAATCTTTAACACCTCTTCATCAGACTTATTGCCAATACCATGATTTTCCCAGAAAAAATAGTCTGGTCCATCAATATTGACAATCTTCCTAATGTACTGGTCCATATGGTCTAATGCTCTTGCGCGCCTGTTTACAGACCAGT
>OATK01002143.1_pt1 | contig 10103 bp, 9 predicted proteins | sample 1516611 | NCBI WGS metagenome assembly OATK01 (sample SAMEA2579947, study PRJEB22360) | human gut metagenome | biome: human gut; feature: human-associated habitat; material: faeces | place: Denmark | collected 2008/2010 | reverse complement strand
ATGGTGAAGGCCTGCGCGAGGCCGTCCGGCGAGGGCTGCTCGGCGTAGGAGAGGTTGACGCCGTAGCGCGAGCCGTCCCCGAGCAGGCGCTCGAAGTTGGGCAGGTCGGTCGGCGTGGAGATGACCAGGATGTCCCGGATGCCCGCCAGCATGAGGGTGCTAAGCGGGTAGTAGATCATGGGCTTGTCGTAGACCGGAAGCAGCTGCTTGGAGGTCACGAGCGTGAGCGGGTACAGGCCGGACCCGCCGGCGAGGATGATGCCTTTCATGAATTAGCCTCTTTTCGCATGACGCTCGTCGTTTTGATGGCGCTCATGCTTTTCGATCGCCAACTGCTGAGTAAGCTCGCGAAGCTTCGTATCGAGCTGGGAAAGACGAACGCTCAACCTAAAGCAAACAATAAGCAAGATGAAGATGAAGAACAGGAACACGAAATTCGAAGGCGACATGGTGCCAACGAGATTCGAAAGCCAGAAAAACACCTGCGGAAAGATGCTGGCAAGCAGCAGAAGCGCCGAAAAGCAGAACCAGAACAAAGAGTCTTCAAGGCGCATTTTTGAATCGCGAATCTTAATGGTCATATAACCAAACGTGAGCAAGGACGCTGCAAACAGCGTAATACGAAGCGGCAGCGTCATGCAGCATCGCCCTCCAAGCTTTTACGGAAGAACTGGATAAACAGAATAGACAAAGTCATGCGAAGCATATACTTGACGGACGACTTCCAGTTAAAGTAGCTCTCCCCCGCCTCGCGCTCGGCCATCTGAACCGGCACTTCGACAACTTTGGCATGGGCGGCACGAATAAGGTATGAAACAGTATCGGGCTCGGGACCCATGTTGAGCCCAAGTGCGAGAAGCTTAATCATGCGCTTGTTAAAAGCACGCATACCCGACGTGGGGTCGTGAATAACCTGACCAGTCGTGAGCTTAATGGCGCCCTGGATGATATTGCTGCCAAACATGCGCAGCGAGCTGCCCTTAGACTGATCGACGAATCGCGAACCGATCGCGATATCACATGTCTGGAGCGCTTGCACAAGATCATGGATATACTGCGGCAAATGCTGGCCATCAGCATCAAACTGAATAGCGCAATCGTAGCCATGGCGATAGGCATATTTAATACCTGCTTGGAATGCACCGGCAAGGCCAAGGTTGCAGGGCAGATCCAAAAATGGATAGCCATTTTCACGGCAAATTTGAACAGTTCCATCGCTGGAACCGTCGTTAACGACCAAGTAGTCAACATCGGGAACGGTAGCGATCAGCCTGCTGACCGTAGACTCGAGAGACTCCTCTTCGTTATAAGCAGGAATAATAATCAGTATGTTCAAAGCTTACTTCCGAAACGACGTGGACTTTTCTTTTCTAAAATATAATAACGAAGCGCAAGACTTTAGCTCTTAACACTCACCAATCCTGCTCAAAACAGCGCATCAATCAGTGTTTGACTAAAAAATGCACTCACAGCATCAGAGGAACGAACTCGTCGGCTTACCAAGATATATCCTTACCGATCGCTTTCCTAACCAAGCGATACACAGATAGAGCGGGCTTAAAAAGTCCAAGTTTAACGAAAGTGGACGCAAGCGAAGCCTTTAAGAAGATTCCGCCATTCTTACAGCCATAGCATATTGACAGATAGCGAGAAGTGCGCCAATTAGGAAATTCACGATCAACCGCCGCAATTAACGCGTCAATCTCATTGCCTACGTTCGGTATACAAGATCCTAACAATCGAAAAGACATCGATACAACAATGTGTGCAAAAGCAACCGCATCAAATGCATCAAGCATCTCAATAGAACGGTAATCTCTGTAACAAGAGCGAATTTCAGCCATTGCCACAATTGCGTCTTTAAGTTGCCCCGGATTGATCGAATTAATGGTCGAGTCACCGTGAACTCTGTACTCGACCAAGGCCTCTGGAAGATAGGAAATTAGGCCATCACTCCGTAAGAGCGCGAGAAGCAGTAAAGACAAGTCGTCAAGCATCACCGGAGCAACAGAGAGTCTATGGCTATGCTTTAGAAGCGAAGCTTTATATATCTTATTCCATGGAGCGGGATTAATTTGAAGCAATCTACCCGGATCTTTGTTTAGCGAAAAAGATCCCAAAGGCTTGCAAAACTCAGCAGACATCAATTTACCGGTACCAACATCAATGCGATTAAATCCACATACCGCCAAATCACAATTAATGGAAGAGGCAAATTCATACATCTTGTCAATAAATCCTGGCACAGCAACGTCATCACTATCTAGAAACATAATGTAGTCGCCCTCGGCCTTTTGAATGCCAGACAAACGAGCCAACCAGGCGCCGGAGTTTTTTTGATTGACAACAATAACTTCAGGATAGCGCAAGCGATACGAATCCAATATATCTGCCGTCTTATCTTTAGAGCCGTCATTCACGCAAATTATCTCCAGCCTCTGAAAACCCTGACTTAGAAGAGAGTCTAAGCAGGATTCAATTGTGAGCTCGGCGTTATAGCAAGGTACAACAACGCTGACAAGCGGATAATTAGTGTGACGAATCGACACGGTGCTCCTTAGTTAAGAGATTATTCAAGTAGATTAAGCTCTATAGTAGTTTTTACTATAGAGTTCTGATTCGAAATCAGACAAAAGAGGATTAAATGCAATTTACGCCAAAGCAGCTAACACAACTCAAGAACATCGAGCTCGAGATGCTCGATGAGCTTGTCCGCATTTGCGACGCAAACGGAATCAACTACTTTCTCTCGGGCGGAACTTGTTTGGGTGCCGCACGCCATAAAGGCTTTATTCCTTGGGATGACGACATAGACGTCGGCATGCTCAGAGAAGACTACGACCGTTTTGCAGAAGTATGCAAAACGGAGCTTCGCAATAGCTTTGTGTTCCAGGACATGGGCACTGAACCCAGCTGTGGCCTTGTTTTTGGCAAGATTCGCAAAAATGGAACGGTATACTCAGAAATTTACTCTTCGCATATCGCAATGTCGCAGGGCGTATGGATTGATATTTTCCCATATGACCGAGTTTCAAACGATCCGTCAGAACGCGTCAAGCAATATCGTAAGGTTTCGCTCCTTAAGAACCTTTATATCGTCAAGTGCGGATATAAGTTTCCACAAAATAAGAGCGGAATACAAAAAGCCGCCTATTATGTAGCAAAGGCAATGTGCCTTTTCATTCCCCGAAACTGGATTATCAGTAAAATTGACAAGGCAATGCGCACTTACAATCAAGATGAATCATGCCGCTATGCGATGCCTTTTGGCGGCGCTTACAGTATTGAGGTAGAAACCGAAGAACTTGCAAGGCTGCAAGCCCTTACACCTATTGAATTTGAGGGTAAGCAATACAAGACGTTTGCCGACTGGGATGGCTATTTAACAAAACATTACGGCGATTATATGCAGCTCCCGCCCAAAGAAAAGCGTCGAGCGGGAGTACACTACGTTAAAGAACTTAAATTGCCTCAGGATTAATATATGTTTAAAAGCATCTTGCCCTTAAACATGAGATTTTCAAGTGGAAATGGCTGTGAAAACGCAGGGTCAAACATCATACCCAAACGCCTTGCGAAACTACGTTGCCCACTAACAAAACGATGCACAAGCTCCCTGTCCTCATCGTTCATACTTTCGGCATAGCCATCGAGCAGCAGGGCTGCAGCATGAGTAAGGTCGTGTTTGGAAGGCTCCAACAATGAGCTAACAATGCGCTTAACGCGATGGACGCTTAAACTGTTTAATCCACGCTCGCCAACCTGATTTTGACCAGAAATGCGACGCTTAATATAGGCATGATTAAGATCGGGAACTTGAGCATTTAGCGATCGGGCGACCAAGTGAACCCATCCATCATGGATGCGAGGCCAATCTCGAGGTGCATATTGCTGAAGTACGGCCGCAAAAGACGAATTAAATACCATCGTGCAGCCAGAAGCCCAATTTACAGTCAACAGCAAGGCAAACGAATCGGCATAGGGACCAAAGGCTTCATACTCTCTTGATCCGCCATTAAGCTGTTCGTCGACATTGCATACGTCGCTGTAATAAAGATGCGGACCTTCACCAGCCGCCGCAACAGCCTCAATAGCCCTGTACAGCTTATTAGGCATCCAATAGTCGTCTTGGTCAGAAAATGCAAAGAAGTCATAGGCCATGGGATCACTGCCGTAAAGCATGTCCATAAAGTTTCTAGCAAGGCCCTTGTTCTTCTCATTAACAGCAAACAGAACATTTGGCATACGCTGAGCATAGCCAGAGCAAATCTGAGGAGTTGCGTCGCTCGAGCCGTCATCCGAGATAAGCAACGTAACGTTTACACCCTCCTGAGCAAGGATACTATCGATCTGTTCAGCAACATATTTCTCGCCGTTATATGTAGCCATCATCACAAGGACGGATGGTTTCTGCGCTATCACGTTAGTCATGAACGCTCCAGCAATCAATCATGGCACGGTACATATCAGAAAGCGAATCGTTGGGCTCCCAGCCCAACGCCTTGAGCTTAGATGAATCGAGCATGAGGTCAGAGGCCTTCCTGAACGTCGCCTCGCGCTCGGGGTCAAACTCTCTGCGGACCTGTGTACCCTCAGCGCCAAACTGGTCAAGAACCAACTGCGCCATTTCCCTAATGCTGCAATAAGCATCCTCGTTAACTGCGTTATACGCTTCTCCCGATTGACCATTAACCAGTGCAATCAAAATAGCGCGCACAGAATCGTCGACTGAAAGGTAGCCGTTGCGCTTAAGGCCATCACTCAACAAGACGATGTCCTTGCCGTCAATGGCATGACGACCGAAATCGGCAAACACTCGCATGTCGTCGGGATGGACACCCTCGCCAAACGTCTGAGCCAAACGCATAACAACCGAAGGGACACCGTGCTCAGTGGCATACGAAGCACACAGGCACTCGACAAGACGTTTTGCCTCGGGATAGCTGTTACGAACGACCATGGGGTCCAGTTTACCAAGGTTATCCTCAGTAGCCACACCTTCGACCTCGCCGTAAACCTCCATAGTAGAGAGGAACAGAACCTTCTTCGCATCTACAGAGTAAGCGTACCTCAGTACAGCCTCCCCGCCATGAACAATCTGCATAATCGTCGTGGCGGGAGTCTCGAGGAAGCTCTTGCTTGATGTTCCGCAGGCAGCGTGAACAATATAATCCGCATGCTCGGGGCCCTCAAGATCGTCACCAAGCGACCATTGCAGAACGGAGACGTCACAACGCTCGCCAAACAAAGACAGTGTCTTCTCAGTATTTCGAACAGGGAGAATCACTTTAACGCCAGCATTAAAGTGATCGTTTCTAGAGAGTAAAGTCCTCACGACCTGTGAGCCAATAAGCCCCGTTGACCCTGTCACCAAAATGGTCTTTCCGTCCAACTCATTCCAGGGAAAATTGACCTGTGCGGCAATCTGCGAAGCTCGATCAAACAAATAATTATCTACAGCGGCCAAAGCTGCTCCATTTCCTTGTAATCAACAAATCCCTTAAACGCAAAGAAATCGCGCTGGGTAGTTACCTTAATATTATCCGCAGGCCCCTCAACCGTATGGGCCTTGTGGCCATAGTGCGCCATGAGGGAGATTGAATCGATAAAATCATGCCTGCCCTCCTTGCGCGCGCGGAGGTGCTCAGCATAAATATCATTAAACTTGAAGCCCTGAGGAGCACGCGCAAGCTTGCAGCGAGAACGATCGACAACGCGTTCAACCACGCCATCCTCCTCCTCGATAATCGTTTCAGGCGAAGGGGCAACCGTTGCAGTGGGACCATACTGGAAAACCGAATTGATACATGCAGTGATGGTCTGCTCGTCAATAAGCGGTCGAACGCCATCATGAATCAAGACAATAGAGCCCTCATCCGTTACACCAAGCCGATCAAGCTCGGAAAGACCATTAAAAATGGAATCTTGACCCGTCTCGCCACCCGGAACGATAGAAAGTACTTTCTGGTAATGGGCTTTGTCAACGATCTCGCGCATGTGCTCCATGCCAGACTCAACGCATACGATAACAATGCCATCTATCATGCCGTGCTGCTCAAAATGTTCAACGGTATGCGCGATAATGGGCTTTCCGCCGAGTTCGAGAAATTGCTTGGGAACTCTAGCCCCACGCATCCTTGAGCCGACACCGCCAGCAAAAATGACGACAAAAACTGATTGAGCGTTATTCTCTGAAAAGCAATTCATGTTTTTCCCAAATAGGCATTAGTCGTTTAAGGTTCAAGCGAAGACGGTGAAAAAACTATCGACTCGCTTAATTTCTATTAACATAATCTCACAACCTAGCAAGAGAAAGCGAATTGAATTGTTTTACATAATTGCGCCCGCAAATGTCACAACCGGCGGCCCGGAACTGCTCCATCAGCTTGTATACGAGCTTAATCAAATGGGCTTAGACGCTGTAATCGCCTACGACCGACGCTCTAAAAACAACATGGAGCCCTCCATACCTCAACAATACAAAAGATATGTAAGCGAATTTATAACCGCAGATTCAATCCCCGATGCCAAAGACAGCTATGTCGTAATTCCAGAAACTCGACCCTTTTATGTAAAACAATTCAAAAACGCAACTACCATTTTTTGGTGGCTATCAGTAGACTTTTTCAAAATCCAGTGCGATCCAAAGTGCAAATTTAAAAATCAGGGCATTCCACAAGCAATCAAAGCCCTTATGCTCCAAACAAAAAAGAGAGCATTTGCTTCGATAAAAAAAGCTCCTATTCATCTATACCAATCAGAATATGCGCGTCAGTATGCCATTTCCCATGGCATAGCACCATCTGCTCTTATAAAACTATCTGATTATGTGAACGATGACTATCGAACTGGAATCGATTATTTATCCTTCTCCAATCGAAAGCAAAACGTACTCTATAACCCAAAGAAGGGGCGCCGTTACACCGAACAGCTCATTAAATTAGCCCCAAACCTTCATTGGATTCCCCTGCAGGGCTACTCAAACCAGCAATTAGTATCCTTAATGAAGGAAAGTATGCTTTACATCGATTTCGGTTTCCACCCCGGGAAAGATCGTCTCCCCAGGGAAGCTGCTGCATGTGGAACGTGTGTCATAACTGGAAAACAAGGTGCAGCAGCGTTTGAGAACGACTATCCAATTCCCGAATGGGCAAGCATTAACCAAGCAGATGTCAACCCCATTGAAGTCGTGAAAACCATCGAGCACGTACTTAATTACTACGAACAGCTCATCGAGGAATTTTCACCATATAGATCGATGATTAAAGGTGAAAAAGAAGCCTTCAAAGCCGATTTACAAACCTTTGTTCATTCCGTAAATGGATTAGAAAAGAATGCAGATGTCCAATAGTCCTTCCGCAAAAAAGCGGTCCATTGATACGCGATCCCTTTTATCAAATACAGCAATGGCATTCGCGTCGCAATTTGTAGCGATGCTTGCAAGCTGCATGACATCGCTTATTGTTCCTAAACTTCTATCCGTAAACAATTTCGGATATTGGCAGCTCTTCATATTTTACTCATCCTACGTGGGGTTTTTCGCACTGGGGGCAATCGATGGTGTCTACCTGATCAATGGCGGCAAGACTCGAGAATCGATTAACAAACAAAGCATCAATTCACAGTTTTGGATTTCTACCGGCTATGTTGCTTTATTCTCCTTTCTATTTGCTCTCGCCGCATCGCGTTTTGTTAGCGAAGCAGCGCGTGTTGAAGTGCTCTATTTAACAGCACTGTATTCTGTACTTAGCCAAATGTCGGCAGGCCTTGGTTACATTTTACAGACAATAAATGAAACCAAATCATACTCAAAATCAATAATGTTAGACAGAGGATCCTTTGCAGCCTTCTTGGTTATACTCATAGCACTGAAATGCAGGTCATTCGAGCCTTATATACTCTTTTTTATCGTAAGTAAGCTAGTTTGCTTCATCTACTGCGCCAATCAATTGCGCGACTTTCTTGCTTCGGGCTTTATACCTCTAGGACCGGCTATTCAAGAAACACTCGCAAGCATAAAAGTCGGCATAAAACTGATGTTTGCGGGAATTGCAAGCATGCTAATAACTGGAATAGCTCGCCAAGCTATTGATTCAAACTGGGGCATAAACGTATTTGCCAAAGTATCTATGGCGCTTTCGTTAGTTAACTTCTTCAGCATGTTTGTGAACCAAGCATCGATGGTTCTCTTTCCAGCATTGCGCAGAGGAACAAAAGAGGAGCAGGTTGGCCTTTACATTAACCTCAGAGATGCACTCGAGCTTTTTATGCCCTACATATACCTTTGCTATTTCCCAGCTGTAATTATTCTCGGCAGTTGGCTGCCGCAATACACTGATAGCCTGACCTATTTTGCAGTACTGCTTCCCATCTGTGCATATGACGCAAAAATGAGCATTTGCGGCACAACTTACTTCAAAGTCCTGCGCTTAGAAAGAAAGCTATTACTGATCAATTTGAGCACTGTCGCTATGAGCGCCATATTCACAATGATAAGTTTGGCATTTAATTCGCTTAATTGCATACTGTACTCCATGGTGCTCAGCATCGCGTTACGCGCAAATATTTCCGAGTTCATTTTAAACAAACGACAGGAAATTGCTCACAGTAGACTAGCTATTGGAGAAGCAGGTTTTACTCTTGTCTTTTTAATTGCCTGCGCCACGCTTGATATCAAGCTTGCATTTGTCATTATCCTTCTTGCGTTAACCATCCATACGATAGCAAACAAACGATTGATTAAAGATATTCTCAAAAAAACGCGCGGAGTATTTAGCGCTCAATAACCGAAAACATTCTTTCAAGACTAGCTCAGTCTTTAAGACAAAGGATGCGTCCGTTTCAAGGATATCGACACAAGTCGATATCCTTTTCGTTTAATTATATTTCGCGGCAGCTTTATCAAATTAGACAGAATGCATACCGCATTTATACAGGAATACAACATTTAAAACCGCTTTAAACAAATTCAAAAACGAGGCACCATTCATCACATGAAGAAGGAAAGGCAAAAAAATCCAGCTATTTGACAGCAAGACAATCTCCGAATTGCATACTCTATCAAGAGGAAATGGATACGAGAGCAAAAGGCCCATCTCATGATTCCATAACCGCACTAGATCGAATAACGTAATAGGACTGGTTCGCTGACGGGCCACACCCTGACGCGTCGCCTTATATAAAAGCATCAAACAGCAAAACGTTGCACCATCGAAGCAAAATCGACGATGGCGCAGCGCCATATCGAATCAAAAAAGATGTTCAAAACTGAAATTCTCTTAGCAGCTTTTGATGCATATGAGCAGAAGAAGCAATCGGATATAAGCTAACCTTTAGCATCGAAAACGTTCCTGCAGAATTCTCAGCAATAAAAACTCTAACCCAAACGAGAGGACTACACAAATGGCTTAAGGACGCCTCTAATATTTCCACTGCTATAAACACTGGAAATTCGAACTCTCGGTGGATACGCCTCGATAATCGTATCGTTACCAAGATAAATCGCTATATGACCAGGATAGCAAATCAAATCGCCACGGCGCCTCTGAGAAAACGAAAGGTGCTTAAATCTCGGATCGCCTCACATGTCATTAGCATAATGATCGTGTCCGGGAGTGTAGTAATGGTCCCAGGGATTTTATCTGACAAGGTTCATACCGGTGGCATAAAGTGACCGCATGACCAAATCAGCACAATCTATGCCAACGCCAGGTGCACAAGAATAATCCCATCGATATTGAGTACCAAAATAATCGTATGCAGGAATAATCCCAGCCTCTATACAGTCGTTTCTCGTAGCGTAAAGACCAAAACGCGAGGGGGTTCTTTAACCAAATACCCCCTGTCCCTGATGAGGAATAGAAACTGAGCGATTGCTTACCTAGTAAAAAGAAGAGGGGTTCAGAAATCCCTGGCAATTAGTGTTAACGGAAACAAAACCAGTACTGCTGACAGAAATCACACCGCCCTGGAAGCGCTGGCGGGACCCGCCTCCCTCGAGCTGCTCGGCCTCGGCCACGGCTCGCCCAGCCTGACAAGGGCGATGGCCTTTGTTTTCGCCTTGTTCCTCGGCGTATACGGTTCGGCGGTCATCAAGGGGGCGG
>OATK01002142.1_pt1 | contig 10108 bp, 5 predicted proteins | sample 1516611 | NCBI WGS metagenome assembly OATK01 (sample SAMEA2579947, study PRJEB22360) | human gut metagenome | biome: human gut; feature: human-associated habitat; material: faeces | place: Denmark | collected 2008/2010 | reverse complement strand
GACGGAGGATGGGAAAAGGCTGCCGGTGCAGTATACAGACGGCGTGTTAAAGACATTGGTGAGTCTGCCCGCGGGGGGCGCTGTCGTGCTGAGCGCCGCTGCGGAGGAAAAGGGAGAACCGCAGAACGGGATTTGCGGAAGCAGGGAAGGGGACCGGGAACACCGGAAGAACGGTGTCCGGGAGGGCAGCTTGATCAGCCCTGCCCTCCTGAGGCAGACGGAAAATGGCTGGCAGATGGAAAACGAATGGTTAGCCGCAGTTATCAATCACAGAGGAGAGGTTGTTTCCTTTGTACTGAAGGAATCGGGCAGGGAGCTGGCGGCGGGGCCGATGAACCGGCTGCGGATATTCAAGGATGTGCCCAGACATTTTGACGCGTGGGACATCGATGCCAGCTACCGGGAAATGGAGCTGGAGGGTGCGCGGGATATCCGGCTTAATAAGGTATCGGAAGGGCTGGAAGCGGTTCTTCGCATCACCGGGAAAATCGGCTCCTCTTATACACAGGACATAAGGCTTGAGGCCGGGCAGAAGCGGCTGGAGTTTCACACACGGATTGACTGGCAGGAGCTGCATCGGTTGCTGAAAGCCGCATTTCCGGTACGGGTGCATGCGGAAAACGCCAGGCATGAAATTCAGTTCGGGTTTGTGGAACGGCCGGCGCACCGGTCAAGGACATACGATAAGGATCGGTTTGAGGTTTGCAATCACAGATATACGGCGCTTTGTGATGAGGGCCATGGGGCGGCGGTGCTCAATGACGGAAAGTACGGCATCAGCGTGGAGGACGGCTGTATGGAGCTGACTCTTCTGAGGGCGGCGGCAAGTCCGCAGATGCGTACGGACAACGGAATCCAGGAATTTACCTATGCCTACTATGCCTGGGAAGGAAGCTTCCGGGAGGGCGAAGCGGTGCGGCAGGGATATGAGCTGAACGTGCGCCCTGTAGTAAGGCCGGGAAGGCCGGCAGGCCAGGAGGGCCCGATGTCCTTCGGGATCGGGAAGAAAAATATTCTGCTGGATACCATGAAGCCGGCGGAGGACGGCAGCGGGGATATGATACTGCGTATGTATGAAGCGGAACGCGCCGCCGTTGTCACACAGGTGTATCTGCCGAAGGAATTTGGGCGGGCTTATCTTTGCGATATGCTGGAGCAGGAGCTGGAGGAAATCCCGATTAAGGACAGAGCGGTTACCCTTGATTTCCGCGCATTTGAGGTGAAAACAGTTAGGCTGATTTAGCCTGTTATGCTATCTATTTCTATCCGGGTTTGCTATAATAATCTTGCCGCCTGCCATATGCGGGACGCGCTGGGGAACGCGCAGACGGCGGGTATGGATTTTCACATAAGCACCGGCGCGCCGATGGCAGCAGATATGAGGAAAGGGAGCGGCAGGAAGCCGCAGTGTGCAGTGCTAAGCGCCGCACACGGACAGGTACCGCAGATGAAGTACAGAAAAGTATATATCAGATTAATTATTACTTATTTGGCAATCTTCCTGCTTCCATTGATCATCAATATAGTTACGCTGGAAAACATCTCGGTTTCCACGCGGGAAAATATCTGTGCCAGTGTATATTCCAATATGTCCCATACCATGGACATGCTGGATAATAATTTCCGGGAAATCAATACGATTACTGCCCGGCTGACCGCAAATAGCAATATCCGGTATATTGCCACGCAGATGGATGAGGAAGATTAAGAAGATAGAGATATACAAGATACAATACGCACAGGAATACATGGCAGCCATGCAGATCCAGACGTTTGTGGAGGAGTATTATGTGTACTTCCAGGATGCGGACATGGTTATTACACCGGACAGCGTATATCTGTATAAGGACACCCTGCGTTCTTTTTTCCGGTATGGGGATATGTCCTGGGAGGATTGGCAGCTGATGCTGAAGGGGCATTATTCGGAGCAGTTCTTTCCTGAGCGGATGACGATGCAGAATGGCAAACAGGAGGAGCGGCTTCTTTTCGTGCAGTCCCTGGTAACCGATTCCGGGGTAAATGGGTGCCTGGTTTTTCCCATCCGTTCGGAGGGTGTGAAAAATCTCATGCGCGACGCCTATATTTCCCAGGATGGCTGGGCATATCTTCTGGATAAAAAGGAGGATGAAACGATTCTGAGGGTCCCTGCGGCAGACGGTACGTTTGAGCTGGTGCCGGAGGAAATTTTGGGGAATGGAAGGGCGGTCCAGGAGGTGACGCTGAATGGAAGAAAGGCGGAGGTCATCCGCATTGATTCCGATTACCTGGGGCTGACCTATGTTTCCGTGCTGCCCAAGGATTACATAACGGTGCAGATCAATAAGGATCAGCAGAAGCTGTTTTTGCTGATTGTGGCCGTGCTGTTTGTGGGAATCGGGAGCATCCTGCTGGTATCCTGGAAAAGGGGGAAAAGGATTGACGGTATCCTCCAGATGCTGTTCAGCCTGGGAGCAGAGGCAGAGGAAGAGCTGAAGGGGGATGAAATGGAGTATATATCCAATTCCCTGAAACAGCTGATAGATAATAATGCGGGGCTGCAGGAGAGCATCATCCGGCAGAAGCCGGTGACGAGAGGGCTGCTGCTGGAGCGGCTGCTTCACGGCGGAGAGGGTGTGAGCCTGCAGAGCCTGGAGGATTACGGTATATGTCTGCGGGGAAAAAGGATGCTGGTAATCGCCTTTCTGATTGGCGGCCCGGACACCTCGGAGGTAGAAATGTATACCGGTGAAACGGTGGTTTACAAGCAGGTGCTGCACCAGGGGCTGGAACCAATCCTTTCGGGAGACAAGTACATGTGCGATACGGACATGGATTCCTGCGCCGTCATCTGTACGCTGGAGGATGATTTCCAGCAGCCCAGGGCGGGCTTTCTGGAGAAGCTGGAGCATATGAGCGAGACGTTCTGGGAGGAATACGGCGTAAGGGTGCGGATTGCCGTGAGCAGCATATGCACGGATATGACGGAAATCGGCAAGGCCTATGATCAGACCTATGATATGCTCACCTACGGGGCGGGCGAAGGAAAATACGTGTTCTTTTACGGGGATTATCAGGACAGCAAGGAATATTATTATTTCCCGGTGACGCTGGAGGAACGTCTGGTGAATGCGGTGCGCACAGGGAATGTGGAAGCGATGCACGCGCAGCTGAGCGAGGTATACCAGGTGAACGTGCTGACCAGGAATATCAGTCCCACCATGATGCATTTCCTGGTAAACGATTTGCAGTGTACGGTATTCAAGGTGCTTCACAGCCTGAATAACCGGGTTGAAATTGAGGAAGAGGAAATTTACCGCCAGCTGGAGCAGCTGAGCCGTGAAAACGACATCCTCCTCCGGTTTAACCGGATCAACAGTCTGTTCAAGTATATCTGCGACATGGTTAAGGCGGCCAATAAGGAAAGCAGCAGCAGGCAGGCGGAGGAGATTGAGGAATATATCCGCGCCCATTACTGCGACAGCGATATGGGACTGACGAAAATTGCGGATGATTTCGGATATGCCAGCACCTATTTTTCCAAGCTGTTTAAGGAGCTGTTCGGGGAGAATTTTGCCACTTATCTGGAGAGAATGCGCATAGAACAGGCGTGCAGCCTGCTGAAAAAAGGGCTGACCGTGGAAAAGATCGCGGAGCAGACCGGATATAACAGCGTCTATGTGATGCGGACGGCTTTCAAACGGATAAAGGGAATGACGCCCAATGAATTCCGGAAGCTGAATTATGACAGGAAGGAATGAGGATAAAGATGGACAGGAAAATGGTATTGGACAGGATACCCCGCCAGTTTTGTGAAGGACCCTTCTGGGGAAATGGGAAAATGGGGGCAGTGCTGTATGTGCAGGACGGAAAGCTCTGTATTTCCGTGGATCACGTAGGCCTTTGGGAGCTGAGGGAAACACTTCCGGATGAGCCGAAGGCCGTATTTTCAGAGATCCTGAAGCATAAAAAGGAGTACCTGGAGGGGGATCCCGCTTATGTGGAGCAGACGGATATTTTTGAAGAGCATATAGGCAGGACGAAGCTGCCTGCCCTGGCGATGGAGCTGCAGCTTCCGGGATCGATTACCGGCTTCAGGGCGGAAACGGATCTGGAAAAGGCGGAAACGTTTCTTTCCCTGGAAATGGAAGGGGATAGGAAGGCGGAGGGACGGATCTATCTGGATTCCTGCGTCAATATCCTTATGATTGAGCTGCAGGGAGAGGGAGCCGGTTCCCTGGAAGTGAAAGCACTGGGCTGGGATTTGGATTCGCCCCGTCTCAGGCCGCTTAAAAACTGGAATTATGAGCCGTGCATCCAGACGGAAAAGGAGGGCTGCTTTGTTGTCCGCCAGCACTTTGGCGGCGACAGGAGTGCTGTGCTGAATGCTGCGGGGCAGGCCTTTAAGGAGGCAGGAAAGGAAGGGCTGCGTCTGGCGGTCAGCATCAGGACCGGGGCGCAGGCGGAGGAAGAAACGATGGCGGAGGAAGGAAGCGCCCTTGTGCTTGACTATCTTGCGCGGACGGAAGTCTTCCTGGAGGCGCACCGCGGGGACTGGGAAAAATTCTGGAGCGGCTTCGATATCCGGGTGTCCAATGAACGGCTGCAGGAGGCCTTTTGGCAGGAGATGTTCAAGCTTTACTGCAATGAGAGGGAGGATTCTTCTCCGGTTACCCTGCAGGGGGTATGGAATCCCAACCACCGCATGCCGGCCTGGTTCGGGGATCTGCACAATGATTTGAACGTGCAGTCCTGCTACTGGCCTGCGTATAAAACCGGCAATGTGAATCTGGTACGGCCTTACATAGACTATTATTCCGCGGCTTCGCAGCGTTTTATGGAGAGAACCTGGAAATTATTCGGCATCCGGGATGCGATCCACATCCCTACCATGATGGCGCCGGACGGAACCGGGGCAGCCTCCGAATGGTGCTTCTGGAATACCATTCTGGGGCCGGAGCTTTTCGTATCCGTGGACTTCACCTGGTTTTATGAATACAGCAGGGAAAAGGATACGCTGAGGGATAAGATTTATCCGTTTGTGGAAAGGGTGCTGCATCTGTATCAGGGAATTGCCTTTGAAAAAGAGGATGGTTATCTGCATATACCCTTTACCACCTCTCCTGAGGTGGATCGGGACGGCCATATGCTTCTTGCCGACGATGCCACCTTTACCTTGTCCTGTCTGCATTATCTGTGCCGAAAGATGGAGGGCTATGCACAGGTTCTGGGGCTGGACGGTTCGGGCTGGAAAGCCTTTGGCGGCAGGCTGGCGCCGGTGAAGACGAATGAAAAGGGACTGCCGCTGTTTGACGGGATCGATGTGTTTGCGTCCCACAGGCATTTCTGCCACCTGTTCCCCATTTATCCGCTCTGTGAGGAGGCGCATAATGAGGAGGCGCAGCGTTCCCTGGATACGGCGATCAATCAGGGATTCCTGGAATTTGCCGCGTTTTCCTGCCCGTACCTGGGGATTATGGCCTCCCGGTGTGGAAGAGGAAATATGGCAAGAACGATGCTGGAATTATACTGTATGGTGTTCCGTTCCAGGAATTCCTTCACCGTAAACGGAGATCCTTATCAGAACGGCATACTGCGGATTTCAGATACCAATGCGGGAGAAAGCTCCGATGCCTTTACGCTGGAAAGCGGTTTCTTTGTTCCCACGGCGCTGTGTGAAATGTTTGTGCACAGGGCGCTGGATACGGTCTGGCTGCTGATGGGGATGCCGGATGAGTGGAAGAGCGCAGGCTGCAGCGGCCTGACGGTGGAAGGCGGGCATAAGGTTACGATTGACATGGAGGATTACCGGATCAGCCGTGTGAAGCTGACGGCCGGGTGCGAAGAGACAATTACCCTCCGCTGGAAAGGGGATAACCCAGTGAAGCGGATACTGAAAAACGGCGTGGAGGAGGAGGGCTGCGGCTTTACGGAGCTTATGCTTCCCCTTCGGATGCAGGATGAATGGGTAATTGAATTTTAAGCTGTTTATGTATGATTTGCCAGAATAGTCCGGGACGGTTTCCGCCCCGGAGTGTTACGGTTTATAACAGGCGGCTGCGCCTTAAAAGCAGATGGAGGGATAGGTATGAAGGATTTACATTTGATATGCAATGCGCATATTGATCCGGTATGGCTGTGGGATATGGAAGAGGGGATTTCCGCGGCTATTTCCACGTTCCGCATGGCGGCTGTTTTCTGCGAGGAGTATGACGGGCTGGTTTTTAACCACAATGAGGCGCTGATTTATCACTGGATTGAAGAGATGGAGCCGGCGCTTTTTGCAAGGATCCGGAAGCTGGTGAAGGAAGGGAAATGGCATATTATGGGGGGCTGGTATCTGCAGCCCGACTGTAATATGCCCAGCGGGGAATCCTTTATCCGGCAGATGGAGAGCGGCAGGGAATATTTTCTGGAAAAATTCGGGGAGGCTCCCTCCACCGCCATCAATTTTGATCCCTTCGGCCACAGCAGGGGGCTTGTCCAGCTGATGGCGAAGGCGGGGTATGATTCCTATCTGTTCTGCAGGCCCGGCCAGGGGAATTGCCCGCTTCCGGCGGATGATTTCATCTGGGTTGGTTTTGACGGTTCCCGGATCGCGGCGCACAGGGCGGATACCTATGGCACACTGATGGGAGAGGCCGGAAAAACAGTGGAGGAATGGATGGATCGGAGCCTCCCCGGCGGGCCAGCCGGCGGGAAGGGGAGCAGCCGGCAGTGGGCTGTGTCCTCTGGGGCGTGGGAAACCACGGAGGCGGGCCGTCCCGCGCGGATCTGGAAGCGCTCAGGGAGCTGAAGGAAAGGACGGAGGACTGGAATCTGGTCCACTCCACGCCGGAGGCATATTTTGCGGCAAGGAGTGAGGCTGCAAAAAAGGCGGGGATAACGGAGCCTGTGGTGGAAAAGGATCTGAATTACTGGGCTGTGGGCTGCTATACGTCCCAGATAAGGATAAAGCAGAAGCACCGTGAGCTGGAAGGGGAGCTGTGTGTGACTGAAAAAATGCTTTCCCAGGCGGCGCTGCGGGGACTGCTTATTTATCCGTATGAGGAGCTGAAGGAGGCGCAGGAAGCGCTGATGTTCTGTGAATTCCATGATGTCCTTCCCGGTTCCTCCATCCAGGAGGTTGAGGAGGGCGGCCTGAGGATACTGGATCACGGCCTGGAAATCGTGCACAGATGGAAGCAGAGGGCTTTCTTTGCCCTGCTTTCCGGAGAGGAAAAGGCCCAGGAGGGAGAATATCCGATTCTGATTTACAATCCCCATCCTTTTCCTGTGGAAGGTATTTTTCAGGGAGAATTCCAGCTTGCCAACCAGAACTGGACAGATTCCTATGCGCTTCCCGTGCTCAGCCAAAACGGAGAGGTTCTGGAGAGCCAGGTGGAAAAGGAAAGCTGCAATATGAATCTGGACTGGCGTAAGCGGGTGACCTTCCATGCGATTTTGCAGCCGGCCTGCATGAACCGTTTTTCCGCGAGAATCCGGATGGTGGATAAGAAGCCGGAGCGTGCGCAGGTAAGCGGTGACGACAGCTTTGTATTTGCCAACGACAGGATCCGGGTAAAAATCAACCCGCAGACCGGGTATCTGGATTCCTACTGTGTGGACGGTACGGAGTACCTCAGGGAAGGCGCCTTCCGTCTGGCTGTTATGAAAACGGACTGTGATCCCTGGGGAATGAACCGGTGTAGCTACAGGGAAGAGATTGGGAGCTTTCATCTGATGGATGAGAAAGAGGGAAGCCGTTATTCCGGCACCCTGAATGAACGTCACGCAGGAGAGGGCTGCCAGATTCCCAGCATCCGTATCATTGAGGACGGGCCTGTAAGACGGGTGATTGAGGCGGTTTTTGGTTATGGAAATTCCCAGGCTTATATCCGGTATTATCTGCCGGCCAAGGGTACAAAGGTGAAAACGGAGGTCCGTGTTAACTGGGCGGAAAAGGGAGCTTTTCTGAAGCTGGAGCTTCCCACGGCGCTGAGGCCGGCGGCCGCGCTGGCGGAAACGGCCTATGGTGTGATGGAGCATGAATGCGACGGAAGGGAGAAGGTATTCCACCGGTGGTGCGGGCTGTTTGACGAGAGCGCGGGCAAAGCGCTTACAGTGATAAACAAAGGAAACTACGGCGTAGATTTCCTGGAGGGCACCATGCGGATTTCCCTTTTGCATTCTGCGGTATATGCCGCGCACCCCATCGGAGACAGGCCGCTGCTCGTACAGGATCGCTTCCTTCCTTATATTGATCAGGGGGAAAGAATTTTTGAGTTTGAAATGAATGCGGGAGATTGCAGGGAGCGCCGGGAATTCATTACCCGGGAGGCGGTCTGCTTCCAGGAAGCGCCCATGTCGGTGCCGGCCTTCCCCTCCGGAGAAGCGGAAGGAAAGGAAGCTCCGGAAGGCGTGGTTTATGTGGACGATCCGGCAGTGGTGCTTTCAGCCCTGCGCAGGGGAAAGAAAGAGAAGGAATATTTGCTGCGTCTGTTTGAATCCACGGGGCAGGAAAGAAAGGCATGTGTCAGCGTGCCGGTCCTCAATGCGCAGTGTCAGGTGGTGATGCACCCCTTTGAGGTGAAGACGCTGAAGCTTTCGGCGGATGGAAAAACGCTGGAGGAGTGCGGAATTTTTGGTGAATAGGCGGGGCGGTAAACTTCGGCATATGTGAAAAAATATTTTTGCAATCTGTATGCCCTGGTCTTTCGTATGCCCTTGATTTTAAAATGAAAAGCCGGTCCCCGGAGAGTAGTTTCTTTGCTTCAGGGATCGGCATTTTTATTCCCGCGAGCAACGAGGGCTTTGATTTTATGGATTCAGCAGCCAGTCAATAACATTGATTACTTTGATGCCGTTGTAATTGCCGGCGGTAAATCTGTCCAGCGTGAGGACGGTTTTTTCATAGTTGTCACGGATGGATTCCAGCGGTCTCATTTCCCTGGAGAAGGTTTCTTCAGAGGTCATGTCCGCAGTTACCTGGAAATAGCAGCAGGCATCCTGTCTGTGCGCGACGAAATCAACCTCCGTATTCCCTGCTTTTCCGATATTGACCTGGCAGCCGCGGCGCAGTAGCTCAAAATAGACAATATTTTCAATGGAGAAGCCTAAATCATACTTCTGTCGGGGGAGCATGTGGCTGCGCAGCCCCAAATCAACAACGTACCATTTGGAATTGGATTTCAGAAGTTGTTTTCCAACGATATCGATACGATCGGCTTTATAAAATATAAAGGATTCCTTCAGGGCTTCCATATAATCACTTACGGTGTTAGGGGAGATTTTACGTCCGTTTGAGGTCAGATAATCCGTAACACTTTTAACGGAGACGGGACTGCCGACCACACTTGCCAGATAGCGGGCGATTGTTTTCAGCAGTGCAATATCGGTTATTTTCCGCTTGGACGGATCATTTTCCCTGCGGTTCTGCCGGTCTTCGATATCCTTTATTATAACGGTATTATAAATACCCTCCAGATAGACCGCAGCCTTTTCCGGTGTCTTTTTCATTGTGGACAGATATGGAAAGCCGCCGTAGCGCATATAATCCGCAAAAGCGGCATCAGGTGACAGCTCAGGAGCCGTTAAAGCATAATAATCCCGGAAGGAAAACGGCAGCATGGAAATCTCCACATATCTTCCGGTCAGCAGTGTTGCCAGATCACCGGAAAGCATATAGGCATTAGAACCGGTGATGTAGATATCCGTCATATCCTTTATATAGATACTGTCTACTGCTTTTTCAAAGGAATCCACTTTCTGGATTTCATCCAGAAAAATATAAGTCATTTTCCCCTCGCAGAGCCGTTCTTTTATATAACGGTACAGAGCTTTGTAGTCCAGCAGCTCTTCATATTCCAAATCTTCAAAATTGATGGAAATAATCTGTTCCGGTAAAATACCACTCTGCAGAAGCTTTTCCTGATATTGCTTTAGCAGAGTGGATTTACCGCATCGGCGGATTCCGGTGACTACTTTGATAACCTGTTCGTCTTTCCAGTCATATAGACGCTGTAAATATTCTTTTCGCTCAATCATCGCATCTGCCTCCTGTTTAATATTATTCCAATTATAGCATATGATATTCTTAATAACAATAAATATTCCAAAATGGGAATTTAAGTATAATTTTTAAAATAAAATT
>OATK01002135.1_pt1 | contig 10146 bp, 9 predicted proteins | sample 1516611 | NCBI WGS metagenome assembly OATK01 (sample SAMEA2579947, study PRJEB22360) | human gut metagenome | biome: human gut; feature: human-associated habitat; material: faeces | place: Denmark | collected 2008/2010 | reverse complement strand
TGCTGAGCTGTCACCGTAGGTGACTGAGGGGTTGAACGGGCGGATGTGGGCATCTGCCCCTACAATGGCGGCGTGCAAAACGCTTGAAAATATAACCCAATCGCCAGGACACGACAAGAGGTGAATACCGTGCCAAATTACAAATACCGTGCCACAGCCATGAGCGGAAAGACCGTGCGTGGCAATCTGGTGGCATCCGACCCGGAGGCACTGCTGAACGAACTGAAAAAACAGGACCTGTTCCTGCTGGACTATACCCAGACCAACAAAACATCGTTCGGGTCGAAACTGAAACCCAAGGAACTGACCGATTTCTGCCGCCAGCTGGGCAGCCTGCTGGATGCCGGCGTTTCGGTGATCCAGTCTTTCAACATTATTTCCAACCGTGCCAGCATCTCCAAATTCGCCCGAAAGTCCTTTTCGGATATCACCACGGATCTGAAACACGGCAAGGCGCTTTCCGAGGCGATGGCAGACCAGGGCAAGGTCTTTCCCGAACTGCTCATCAGTATGGTGCGTGCCGGCGAGGCGAGCGGTAAGATCGGCGATACCTTTCTCAGCATGGGACAGCACTTTCAGAAACAACAGCGCATCAAGTCCCAGGTCAAGGGCGCTCTGGCGTACCCCATCGTGCTGATGATCCTGCTGGTGCTGGTCATTATCGTGATGTTTACGTTTATCCTGCCCATGTTCGGCGATATGTTCACGGACATGGAACTGCCGCTTATGACAAGGGTTCTGATGGGCATAAGCAATTTCCTCACCCATTACTGGTATGTTGCCGTGGGCGTGGTGGGTGCGCTGGTGACGCTGTTTATCTTCCTCATGCGGACGCCGGCAACACGGCTCGCCATCGACCGGATGGTAGTGCATCTCCCGAAGATCGGAAACCTGGTGCGCATCGTCTATACGGCAAGCTTTTCCCGGACGCTGGCGTCGCTGTATACCAGCGGTCTGTCCATTCTGAATGCGCTCCAGATCTCACGGGACACGGTGAACAACAGCTATCTCCGCTCCCAGTTTGACGGCTGTATCAAGAGCATCCGGGTGGGAAATGCCCTGTCGGAATCCATTATGGCGATGGACGGCTTTGACAGCAAGCTGGGCGACACCATCAAGGTGGGCGAAGAGACCGGTAAGCTGGACGCAATGCTGCTCATAGACGATGCCAACTAGGAATTTGAGCCCCGCCCCGCCATCAAGTCCATGATGTCCATTATCGAACCGCTGATGATCGTCATTCTCGGTATCGTTGTCGCAGGCGTTATGGTCTCCGTTCTGGTGCCGATGTACTCCATGTACGGCAATATCGATGAAAATACCACCGCAGTTTTCGCCTGGATCGGGCGGACGCTGGGCAGATTTTTGGGCTAAGAGAAGAGAAAAAGAGGTGAACTTTCGTGAAGAAAAAGGGTGTTTCCGCTCACGTGTATATCACAAACAACAAGATACAGGTGCTGACCGGCAGCTGTGTGAAGAATAAGCTCCAGGTCGTGAATTTTTACGAAGAACCCCTGGAAGAGGGCTGTATCCTCAACGGCATTATCATGAACAACTATTCGCTCCAGAATACGCTCACCCAGATGTGGCAGAAGAACAACCTGCCCACAAAAAATGTGACGCTGGTGGTGAACGGCAGTTCCATTACGGTGAAACCGCTGAAAATCCCTCAGGTGAATCCGAAGAACGTCCCGGGTCTTATCCGGGCGGAGTTCAAGGATATTGAGGGCGTACAGAATATGCTGGTGGATTATTCCGTGGTGAACCCCAAGAACCAGGACGGCTCGTGCAGCATCCTGGCGGTGCTTTCCACGAAGGAGTTCGTCACCAGCTATATCAGCCTGTTCAAAGAGGCGAAGATCGAACTGGATGTGATCGACCTGGTGCAGAACTGCCTCATTAAGATGATGAAACGGCTCAAGTCGCTCCAGAATAAGACCTATGCCGTGTTTATCCTGGATAAGAATATGCTGATGCAGTGCCTGTTCTCCAACGACAACTTCGTCATGACACGCCGCAGCCGCATCCTGGCTGACCCGGCGGACGAAGGGTTCGAACGGGAAGTGGGGCAGAACATCAACAGCATCATCCAGTTCAACAAGTCGGAACAGACCGGCGCAGACATCACCGATATTTTCCTCTGCGGATTCCCCGGAGATTCGGTGCAGATGTTTCCGCATTTTGCAAGCAATTTCGGCGTGACCGTCCGGGCTTTTCCGGAATACCAGCCGGGCGAGCTGGGGCTGCCGGAGGGAATGAATCCCGGTGACTTTATCGTGCTGCTGGGCAGCTTGATCCGCTATTCGGACTAAATCGGACAGGAGGGATTTGGAATGGCAAAAATACCAAAGAAGGATATGAACCTGTATCCTCTTGTCGTTGCGCCGAAAAAGAATACCGTGAAAAAGGGTGCTCTTTTCGCCGTGGCAGGTGCGGCTGCAGTCGTGCTGCTGGTCGGCGGCTATGTGGGCGCAAGAGTCTATGTCCACACCCAGGAAAACCTGGTGGCAGAGATGCAGGAAAAGGCGAACGATGCGGAACTCATGGAAAAGATCAACAACGCCAATGCGGTGGCAGCGGACATCAATACGCTCCGCACCGCCGGGAACGCCTACAGTGAGATACGGGTGAAGATCGACGGCAGCCAGGAATACTGCGATAACTTTTCTGACGACCTGGTGGAAAAGCTGGTCTCCTGCGAAGATACCGTAAGCCCCAGCAAAGGTGCAACCAAGGTGGCGAAGATCACGGGGCTGTCCTATGACGGTTCGGTGTTTTCCATTGATGCGTATTCGACTGACAGCCAATATGTCTCCACGTTCGTGGCGAATCTGACACGGCTGGGACTGTTTTCCACGGTCACCTATGACGGCTATACCTTTTCGGAAGGCACGTATACCTATACAATAAGCGCTGTGTTCAAGTCGGCGGAGACGACAGTAACTGACGCAGACGGCAATCCCGTAGAGACGACAACGGAGGTGGCACAATGACAACTGAAGTTACTCGGAAACAGGCGATATTGCTTTCTGTGCTGTGTGCTATATTGGTCATTATACTGTTTTGGCAATTTCTGATTAGTCCGCAAATAAAAAGTGCGTCAAAAGCAAAAGAAGATCTGGAAACGCTGAACCAGCAGTATTCCGATCTGCTGGTGCAGAGCGAGAGCTATGACCAGAACATGGCGGCGCTGGACGGCTGGAACGAAAAGAACAGCGAGGAGACCAAAAAACTGTTTCCGCTGAGCGATGCCGAGCGCATCGACCGCTTTCTGACATTTGTCATGCACGAGTGCGGCGTGACTGTAAACGGACTTTCTATCGGACAGACCATGCAGTACTACATTGACGGCGAGGGCAATCTGGTGACAGCGTCTCCGGATGATGTGGCGAATTCGTCCGGTTCGGACAGTTCCGGTTCTGAGACAGACGGCAGTACGGCGGCTTATACACCAACGGGTGAGTATTGCTGTGACTTTACGTATACCATGGAAGGCAGTTACCGCAACATGAAACAGATGCTGGATTTTGTAAACCGGGTATCCTTCCTGGGAATCACCGCATACTCTTTCAACAGTGTGGAAAAGCAGGAAACTGCCGCAGCAGACGGCACGACGACCGGAACAGAGGATAAATTCCAGGATCTGTACAGCTTTACGATGACCATTACAGCGTATATGTATAAGAGTCCGCTGGAGACAGACCGGGATACACAGACAGAAGAACCCACAGCTGCTGCCGCAGAAACGCCGGCAGCGTAAAATGGGTGATGCCATATGAAACGGAAAACAGCACAGCGAAATGGCTCGGCGATTCTCTGGGCGGTGCTGGTGATGCTGATGATCTCGCTGATTTCTGCCGGGATCATCCTCGTTGACCGGATGTATTTCATGCGGGAGCAGGAGGAAAACAATCGTCTCCAGGCGAAGTTCTATGCGGAATCTGCCATCGAACTGGTGCAGTCGGATATCTGCAAAGAGGGAACCGCACTGACAGACGGCACGGACGGAACCTATACCAGTATGTATGTCAGCGCCGGCAATACCGCAGAGACCTTTACCATCTCGTTCCCGGATGCCGCAAACTGGACTTGTACGGTGACGGTCAACCACTCTGTGGTGAACGACAGCGAAAGCGATGTGAATAAAAAGCGGCTGTCCGGAGAGATCTACCTCACCGCAAAGGTGACACGCAATACCAGCGGCGGCGGAGAAAAAGAGCTTTCAGAGGTTTGTGCAAAGCTGGCGGTGAAAAACAACACCTGGCAGCTGATCGGCTTTTATCATCTGTGAGGAGATGGGCGTATGCGAAAACAACATAAGGGAACGACTGTGGTAGAAGTGGTCATTGCCTTTGCGATGGTCTCCATGTCCTTTGCCATTGGCATGATCGGCATTGCGTCCGGGTCGAACTTTATCAATTCCGGCGCACGGCTGAAAAATCAGCAGCGGAAAACGGCTGCGGCAGACCTGGACGGGAGCGGTGCATCGGTGTCGGACGATACCATTACCGTAACCGGAAAAGACGGCACGACAACGACGTTTGAAGTCCAGAAGCGTTCGGCGGACGGATTTGTGAAGTACAGTCCGAAATCGTAAGCGCTGTCCGGCGCAGAATGCCGGGCGTTCCGCTGCGGCAAAGGAGGATGACCAGATGCGGAGGATAGAAAAAAACCGAAAAGGCTTTACGCTGGCAGAAGAAGTCGTGACGGTTCTGCTGATCGGCATTCTGGTGGCATCGGCGTCGGCAATTCTGCTGAACGCCATGCGTATCTTCTGTCAGAATGTCATTATGTTCAACGCCCAGTCCAAGGGCATTGCGGTCATGGAACAGCTGGAGGATCGGCTGAACTATGCAAAAGAGATCGGCGGTTTTTACGGCGGCATTTCAGATATTTCCCGCAAGGCGGACTGTGCGCACCAGGTTTTGCTGTCGGTCAAAGATGACGATGACGGGAAAAAAGAACTGGTGGAGGACGGTTATCTGTATTATTCCGATGCGGAGGACAGCAAAAATGAGATTCACAACGTCCTCTGCAAGCTGGGAAATTATGATGCGGAGATCGATCTGAAAAGCGGCTCCGGGAACACGGCGGTTCTGACGGTGCGCATCAAGCGGAATGACACGGTGTACTATTCGGAGGAACGTACCGTGGCACTGAAAAACAGCAGCGTTACGGTAATCACTGCTGCGGATTCATCCCATGTCTACAGCAATACGGGTACATCCACATATTTATACATCGGCAGTTTGGAATAAAGGTAAAACAACAGGGGAAAGGTGAGAGCATTGAAGAATTTACCAATCGGCGAAGTGCTGAAGGAATACGGCTATATCACGCAGGAACAGATCGACCAGGCGCTGCAGTTCCAGAAAACGCAGACCGGCAAAAAGGTGCGGTTTGGCACACTGCTGAAAGAAATGGGCTTTGTCACAGAGACCCAGGTTCTGGAGGCGCTGGGGAAAAAGCTGGATCTTCAGATGGTGAATCTGGAAGAGTACGAAGTCAATGTGGATGTGGTGGCGAAGGTCCCGAAACAGCTGGCAGAGAAGTATAATGTCATTGCGCTGTCGGAAAATGACGGGAAATTGCAGCTGGCAATGTCCGATCCGCTGAACTTTTATGCCCAGGAGGATATCCGCCAGATCGTGGATATGCCGCTGGAGGTGCTGCTGAGTGAGGAAAAGCGGATCAAGAAGGCAATCGAATATTACTACGCCGAGATCAGCACCAAGCAGGCGGCGAAAAAAGCGAATATTTCCGCCGAGGATATTGAAGTGCCGCAGCTCACCGCAGACGATGCGGACGACGATGTGCCGATCATCAAGCTGATAAACTCTCTGCTGGTGCGTGGCTACAGTACCAACGCCAGCGATATCCACATTGAGCCGTTCAAGGATTTCACCCAGGTGCGTATGCGTATCGACGGACAGATGATCAGCTATCTGACGCTGGAAAAGGCGCTGCATAACTCCATCGTTGCCCGTATCAAGATCATGAGCAATCTGAATATTGCCGAAAAGCGTATCCCCCAGGACGGCAACTTCCACGCTGTGCTGGAGGGCATTGATATCAGTATGCGTATTTCCATCCTGCCCACCACACACGGGGAAAAGGTAGTTATGCGTTATCTGGTTTCAGATACCAAGATCGACCACGCCGGACACTTCGGCATGAACGATTATTCCTACAATATGCTGATGAAAATGATGTCTGCGCCGAACGGCATTATCTACATCACAGGGCCTACCGGTTCCGGTAAGACGACCACGCTTTACATGGTACTGCAGCGTCTGGCGGAGCGTCCGGTAAACATTTCCACCATCGAGGATCCGGTGGAAAAGGACCTGCCCAATATTACCCAGACGTCGGTAAATGTGACTGCCGGCATGACCTTTGCCGTGGGACTGCGTGCTTTGCTCCGTCAGGACCCGGATATCATCATGATCGGTGAGACACGTGACGCAGAGACGGCGGAGATCTCTGTCCGATCGGCAATCACCGGACACCTGGTTGTCTCCACCCTGCACACCAACGATGCGATCTCTTCCATCGTCCGTCTGGCGGACATGGGCGTTGCGCCGTATCTGATCTCCAACTCCGTGGTAGGCATCGTGGCACAGCGTCTGGTGCGCAAGGTCTGCCAGTTCTGCAAATACGAAGAGCCGGCAACGGCAGAGGATATCGCCATTGTGGGCGACGGCATCCCCATGATTACCCGGGGCAAGGGCTGTAAGGTCTGCAACAATACCGGCTATAAGGGCCGTATCTCCATCCACGAGATGGTATATATCGACAAAACGCTGAAACGCATGATCGCCAGAAGTGCAGACAGCCAGGAAATGCTGGAATATGCAAAAAAGACCCAGGGAATGCGCAGTCTGATGGACAGCGCCATCGACCTGGTAAAAGAGGGCGTAACAACGCCGGAAGAGGTCATGAAGATCGCTTATTATTCGGATTAAACAGGGAAAGGATGGTATACTGCCATGACAATGAACGAACTCATTATGAAAGCCCGGGAGAAAAAGTGTTCCGATATCCATATCAGCGAGGGAATGCCGGTTTCGTTCCGTATCCACGGACAGCTGCTGGACAGCGGCTTTTCGTTTCCGGCGGCAGAAACACGGGAAATGATCCTGTCCATGCTCAGCGATGAACAGCGGGAACAGCTGGAAAACGGCAACGACGTGGACTTTGCCATTGAAACGCCGGACTATTGCCGTCAGCGTGTCAACGTGTTCCGGCAGATGAAAAAGGTGGCGGCAACTATCCGACTGCTGAACAACACCATCCCGACGCTGGAACAGCTTCAGATGCCGAAGGTGCTGCAAAATCTGGCAGACCAGCCCAGAGGTCTGATCCTGGTGACAGGACCGACGGGAAGCGGTAAGTCCACCACCCTTTCCGCCATGATCGACTACATCAACAAGAACCGTTCGGAACACATCATTACCATTGAGGACCCGGTGGAGTATGTGTATGAGTCCGGAATGTCCGTCATCCACCAGCGTGAGATCGGCGTGGACACCAAGAGCTTTGCGGCGTCTCTGCGGTCGGCGCTCCGTGAGGATCCGGATGTGATCTTGGTAGGAGAAATGCGTGACTATGAGACCATTTCCGCCGCTGTTACCGCAGCTGAGACCGGACACCTGGTCATGTCCACCCTGCACACCACAGGTGCGGCGCAGACCCTGGACCGTATCATCGACAGCTGTCCGCCACACGCCCAGAACCAGATCCGGACGCAGCTGTCCACGATTCTGAAGGGCGTTATCACCCAGGCGCTGATTCCGCTGGCAATGGGCGGCGGCCGTGTGGCTGCCACAGAAATTCTGGTGGGAACAGATGCTGTGGGCAGTCTGATCCGTGACAACAAGTGCTTCCAGCTGGCAACGGTGATGCAGTCCGGCGCAGCGCTGGGAATGCACACACTGAACGCTGACCTGGCACGCCTGGTGAGAGCCGGCACGATCCGCCGGGAGGATGCGATTCGGGTATCCAACAACAAGAATGAGATTCTGGACCTGCTGAGTTAAGGAAAACTGCGGCGTGTCCGTCTGTAGATTTTCAGAGAGGTGAGAGAGATGAAACAAAATCGAAAGGGCTTTTCTCTTGTGGAGCTGATCGTGGTGCTGGTGATTATGGCGATCATTGCGGCACTGTGTGCGCCCAATATCTCTGCCTATGTGCAGGCGGCGAAGATACAGAACTATCAGACTGTGGCGAACAATCTGGCGGACGAACTCCAGACCCAGCTGCCCCAGAGCCGGTATTGGAACTGGGACGAGGTAAAGCAGAGTGCCGAGGGGATTCTGCGCTCAGATGCCGGAAGAGGCGTGACGCTTTTGAGCAGCAGTGATACCGAGGAAAAGTATCAGGTCACCGGTGCCAGCAGCGATGCCAATGCGGTGTTTACGGTGACGCTGACCTATCAGCCGGCAGACAAAACCAGCCAGAAAGTGGATGTTGCGGTTTCCTGCGATGGGTATGCTGCGGCAAAGGCGGAGCAGAGCTGTAGTTTGGTTTTGAAGACGAATTATACGGATGCGGGAGCGTATCCGATGAGTAATACTGTAACTGAATCAAAGGATTCTGGCTGGGGTGATTTAAAAAACAGAATAAAGACAGATAATGAATGGAAAAACTTATTTGCTAATGACGAAAATTATAAAAAATATGACTTTGGAGTTAATAGTGTTGTCGGAACTCAAGATAGTGACAGATACATTATTAATACAACAGACTATCCAATTAATGCAGTCAAATTTGTACAGTATGGCATGCAATTTAAATATGACGGGCAAGCAGTATATCCTATAATGCAGGCGCAAGCTGGAACGACAAACGGTACATTTGGCTCAGGTGGTCAATACAACGTTTGTGGTAATAATGGAGATTTTAAAAATGTATACATCTATGTTGGAAGTAAATCTAATGTGGAAAAATATAAATTTATTAGTCAGTATGAGTTTGGCACAGCAGAATTTGTTGCGGATATGAATAAAAATGATTGGTATTCATATTGTGATGTAATTGATGTAAATAATAAATATCAAATAAAAACCGATCAGGTAGGTGAGAAGTTTAGTTCAACTTATAATATTGATATAGATAAAATAATTTATCGTACTTATCTTCGAGATGCTGACACGGGTTATGAAAGTTCAAGGGGTTGGATTGTAGTTACTGGCGGTGTGAGTGGTAATAAGCCAAGTGGAGATGCTATTAATGTGGATCCAAGTTTAACTATGGTCTATTTTGATACAACAGCAAAAAAAATATCCGATACAGAATATAAGCAGCCAACAATATACGGTGAAAAGGTTACAAAATTAGATGGTGATGGAAGTACTGCAATTAATACTTCTATCATGAAAAAAGATAAAGATGGGACATATACTTATAATGGCTACAAAGTTGTAATTGAAAACGGTCGTGTTGAATTACATGTCCCAATGGAAAATGGAAAAGATTTTCGTTATAATAAAGACTGGAGTAATGGTGGTAAAGTAGGAAAATATGATTTAAATAACAACTTGATTGAATATGTTGATGCAAGCAATCTAAATATTCCGGACGGCTATAATAGTGACTGGGCTTATTTGGAAAATCATGAATGGATTTTTTATTACGAAGGAAGTCCATTTGTCATTCAATATTACAAACATCATGTGTGCTTGGACTTGTATCAAACAGGCTATAAAGTAGGAAGCACATTACAGTTAAAAGTAAGAGGGGTAGATGCTTCTAAGTTACAGAATACATTTAATGCGAATGATGTAAATCAACTTTCTACTTTTACTAATAAATTAGAAAATGCAGGAGGTGATCATAATTCAGGAGGATATCTTCCTGGAATGGCTGGCGTAACCATTGAAAAGGTAGAAAATGAAGCAAATACTGCAATAATAAATATACCATGGACGTGGGATACATATCCTTATGTGTGTATTACATATAGTGCTGCTTTAAGTTCTGTCGGTGCAGAGATATCTATGAAATGGATTGGCGGAAACACAACTACATCTACAACAACAACGAATTCATACACCCCCATGCTCACCCTCAACGGCGACAACACCTACACCAACATCACCCTGGACTGGACGAAGTGCGACTATATCACCAACGTCGGCGAGGTGG
>OATK01002132.1_pt1 | contig 10155 bp, 6 predicted proteins | sample 1516611 | NCBI WGS metagenome assembly OATK01 (sample SAMEA2579947, study PRJEB22360) | human gut metagenome | biome: human gut; feature: human-associated habitat; material: faeces | place: Denmark | collected 2008/2010 | reverse complement strand
AAGGATTGCACGGCCCCCTTCGCGCTCCATCAACGCCCCGCCATGCCGGGTGTACGCAACACCTTCGACAACACTGTCCAGAATGTGGAGACCTCTACTATGACAGCTACCAGGATTTTGTTACCAGAAAAGCCCCTTTTTATATTTATGATGCCATTCGTCCCGCGCAGGAGCGCCTTACCTATGCGGCGGTCATATCGCTCACTGATCGGAATGGACTGGGGAAGAAATCTGGTTTTATACCTGTGCGTTTCCCGCCGGCCGCATCATGAACCGCAGCATGTATCTGCCGCTCACCGTAAGCCGCCTGCTTCTGTGGATGGGTGCCCGATACCAGCTCTCCGGTTTTCTCCACTGGGGCTTTAACTACTATATTGGCGACGATATCTGGAACCGCGCCTGCTGTCCCCACAAGGGAGCCCTGCTGCCTGCCGGGGACGCGCACATCGTCTATCCCAGCCCCCATGGCCCCTGGATCAGCATGCGCTATGAAGCCCAGCGGGCCGGCGCGGAGGAATACAATCTCTTCCGCCTCCTGGAAGAAGTCCATGCAGGCAGGGAAGAAGAAATCATATCCCCTGCCTGCATGGACTTCCGGAATTATACCTCTGACCCTGCGGTTATTATGAAGGCGCGTCATCGGTTGTTTGAGGAATTGGAATGTTTGTCTACTGACTGATATTTTTTGAGCGGATGGAAGGGAGAGGGCATAAGCGGCAGACCGCTTATGCCCTGCTTCTCAGCGCTATCCTCAGGGACGCACAGCCATCCGTACTGAAGGTAACCCGGATCATACCTTCTTTGCCCACAGATCGTACTGCTGCCTGTACATAACCGTCAAAGGTATGGCAAACCGTACTCTGATAGCTTTCCTCTGCCGCCGGATCCGAGCTTCCATATCCCTGAAGGACACCTACTCCCTCCACACAGACACGGATTTCTTTCTCTTCCTGCAGATTGATATTTCCATTTCTGTCTCTCATACCCACCGTAAGGAATACGATATCCTGTCCGTCTGCCTTCAAATCGGCAGTGTACTCCTCCGAGAATAACTCCACCACAGTATCTGCGGTCTTAAGTTCATAGCTGCCGCATACCGTTCCATTCCGGTAAAGCACCGCCTTTATTTCGCCCGGTTCATACTCCAGCTGATATTTTGCAGCAAAGCCCGCTTTCTCCCCCATGGGCTTTCGTCCCATGGATCTGCCGTTGACCAGAACTTCCACTTCATCTCCGTCGCCGTAAACATCCGCAATAACCGGCTGCCCTTCATACCCTTTCCATGTCCAGCTGGAAATACTGTCCTCCAGCGCCCATTGGGATTTCTTTGGTTTTTTCCCGAAATACTGAGGCCTTTCCACTGCAATATAAGGATCCTTCCTTAAACCAAATACAATTTCCCTGAAAAAGCTGACAGGCCTTCTGTGTCCAATCAAATCAATATCCCCGGCATAGGCGGTCCGGTACATGCTGCTTTTCGGCGGTTCCCCTTCATAAGTAATCAGGCCTAATGCGGCTTCTCCCAGATAATCATATCCGGTCCAGGTCATGTCTCCAATCACATATTTATTATTCCTGACAATTTTCCACAGCTGCGCTATTTCCGAGGGAAAGGTTTCCGTCCCCAGAATAATTCTGTTCGGTTTTTCTTCCCGATCCATTTCATGCCTTACTGTCAGATAATTATAGCCTGCAATATCCAGGGGAGCCATAAATTCATCGATCTTTGCAGTCATGAGCGGGTGGACGGAAGAAGCATTGAGAACCTCCTCCTGAAACGGATTTACCGCCTCCCCCATGATATCATTCAGCCCTTTCTTTTCCCTGGAAGCTTTTTCCCGGAGGGCGGAGCTGATTTCCATTTTATAATCTATGGAAGCCAGCAGGCCGTTAAATGCATTTGTGGTATATCTGGAAGGATCCAGTGAACGTATTTTTTCACAGATCCTTCTGTTCAGTTCAGCGCCTCCGGGCGTGCCGACTTCCTGTATCTCATTTCCCGTGCTGTACATAATAACGCAGGGATGATTAAAATCCTTATCTATCATCCTCTCCACATCCTGTTCCCAGCAATCGGGAAAAAACATGGCATAGTCATTGATGTTTTTAGGATGCTCCCACATATCCGACAGTTCATCCATTACCAGCATCCCCAAACGATCACAGGCATCCAGCATGGCCTTGCTAAGCGGATGATGAGAACTCCTGATACAATTGAAGCCCGCTTCCTTCAGAAGACGGCATCTGCGCTCCTCGGCCCGGGGAAGCGTACATGCGCCGATGATCCCATTATCATGATGGATACAGGCCCCGCGGAGTTTCACTTCTTTTCCGTTAATACGCAGGCCGTTTTCCGCATCCAGGTTCAGCTTTCTGATACCGAAATTCAGGATTTCGGTGTCTGTTTCTTCTCCTGCTTCCAGGATACGCAGTTCGCAACGGTATAAATCTGGAGTCTCACAGCTCCACAGTGCCGGTTTTCTTATTGTTATCCTTTGCTTCACATAGGTGTCGGTATTTCCGTAAACCGTCACCCTGTTTACTTCTTCCGCCGCCAGTTTATTATCCGGGCCGAAAATTTCTGTTTTCAGCAGGATACCGTGATTATGATTGCTCCGGTTTTTAATTCTTCCCTCTACGCAGACCACCGCGGTATCTTTTTCTATTTCCGGCGTTGTGATTTTTACACTGTCAGCCGCAATATGCACATCGTTTCCTGTCATCAGATTTACATTCCGGTACAGCCCGCTTCCTGAATACCACCTGCTGTTTGGTTCCGCACTGTTATTGACAAGAACGGCTATTTCATTTTCTTCCCCGTATAAAAGCCCTTTATCCAGTGATATGTAAAAATTGGAGTAGCCATAGGCACAGCCTCCCATATAATCTCCGTTCAGATAAACTCGGGTATTCATATAGGCGCCTTCAAACTCAATGGAAACTGTTTTTTCCGCCCATTCCCAGGGTACATAAAAACGTTTTACATATCTGTAGATTCCACCCGGGTAAAACCCGGTACTGACTCCATTCGCACAATCCGGCACTCTCTCCTCTTCAATCATGGCATCATGAGGCAGCGTTACCTCTTTTCCCTCACCATATCCCATAATGTGCATTCCAAGAATCCCACCAGTTAATCTGGTTACTTTCCAATTATCATTAAATAATGTTCTGCGCATATCCCTTTTTTCCTTTACTCGTAATCCTCAATCCGCCATTCATCCAGCCAGTCAATATACACCATTCCCAGCGGATGTTCCTGCGAAGTCTCTTCAAACCGCAGCGGCAGCCATACATAATCTGAAATAGAAGTATTGTCCGATATATCCTGAGGATGTTCCCCTGCAAGCTCCCTCCAGTCAAATTCCGACTCCGGATTGAACATGGCCTCAAACAGCTTTGCATACTCTTCATATTTTTCATCCATATGCTCCGGCAGCCAGCGGTCCGCACAGGCGATATAAAGCTCCTTTTTTCCCGGCACCTTGAATACGGAAGAAATCTGGGAATGAAAGGATGTATTGCTTTTATCCGCCGGATGGGGATTTCCCAGTACCGTAAACGGTCCGTGCCAGCTGTCCCCTGCCGCCACTTCAGACGGATTTGGCAGATAGCCTGTAGTCCCGGAGGTAATCAGGTAATGTCTGTTTTTTCTCATAAAATGGGCCGTTGCTTCCCTTACATACGGAGGATAGGGATGCGGAAAATGTGTGCTGTAGTATCCTGTGACATCCGTATAATCAGCAGTCAGATCCGCACAGATTGTTTCCGAATGCACCCTTTCAAAATAATAGTAGGCTTTACCGTCCGGCGCCACTGCCAGATCAAAATCCCCGGCGCTCATATTCAATGGTTTCAGGCCTTCACGCACTTTTGTATAGGGCCCCAGAAATTCATCTGCCGTGAGCACAGTTTCTGTCTGTGTCCCATCCTTATTCATTATTTTCAGCCAGGCCACATATTTCTTCGTTTCCCTATTATAAATGATATGCGGCCTGTCCATCTGGGAAGCCGGATGCAGTGAGGACTCCTGATTCTCCGGTTCCGGAGGGATAATCAGCCCCTTATCCTCCCAGTTATATAAATCTTTGGAGGCATAGCAGCGTACGCCCCAATGCCAGATGCCGTTTTTCCCATCCGTTTTTTCCTTATTTTCCCCGTAAAAATAGTAGGTTCCATCAATATAAATCACGGAACCCCCGTGAGCCTGGATTCTTTTTCCTTCTGTATCCAGCCATACCTGGCCAGGTCTTATTGAATGATACATAATGTACTTTGTTCCTTTCTTTTTATAATGTATTGATTTTTGCTGATGCATAAAATTTCCTGTTCCTCTCATCCACAGGAATATCCTGTATCACTTTTATGGAATCTTTCAGCCTGATGTCTTCTGAAGATGCACCCAGCAGAATTTCCACCTCTCCGGCTTCCAGAATCCATTTTTTGTCAGAGCCAATATACCCCAGCTGGTCAGGCCATAAGTCGAATATCACCTTTCGGCTTTCACCAGTCTTAAGCGGCACCCTTACAAACCCTGCAAGCTCCATGTTCGGCCTCAGAACTGAAGCACAGCGATCCTGTACATAAAGCTGGACTATTTCCACTCCATCCCTATTTCCGGTATTTTTAATAACGGCCGAAATATGTACCGGCTGATTCTCCTTTATTTCCTTCCTGTCGATTTCCATACAGGCATAGGAATACTCCGTATAGGATAGGCCATAACCAAAACAATATCTGGGTTCATGTGGAACATCCACATACCTTTTAAATGCCGATTCCGTATTCTGATGCCAGGAAGAACCATTGTAATGGCTATAATATAAAGGCTCCTGCCCCGCATTATAAGCCACCGTAACGGGCAGCTTGCCGCCTGGATTATATTGACCGGTAAGTATTGATACCACGGCCTTTGCACCTCTGTCGGCAGGCGTCCACGCCTCCAGAATGGCGTTCATTTCCTTTTGAGCACAATCGCTGGAAATTGGACGTCCATCAAAATGTATGGCAATCTTTGGTGTATTTACCCTGCTTAATTCCCGTAAAAAGAGTTCTTGACATTCCGGCAGATTAATACTGGTATTATCTATTCCTTCGCCCATTGATGACATGGAACCAGTACCGTATTTTCCACCCAGCGTAAGAATAACCAGATCCGACTCGTCAGCCAGCTTTAATGCCCGGGCAAAACGGGAAGTATCATTCCCGGTAAAATCATAACCCGGTTCATATACAACATCTGTATCTGCAAAATTATCCTTTATGACTTCCAGCAATGATTTAATTTCCGGTTTTGCCCTTCGTGCTCCCGTCTCTATTTCCGGCTTTTCCTTCTGTATTATACTTCCCGGATAGGTTTCCGTATTTTTGTCAGTTACTCCGGTTTCAACGCCTGCCATCGTATTCTGTGCGATAAAGAGCCCTTCTGCAAAGCTTACATACGTATATCCACCAAACAAAGCATGTATCTTATCCGCATGATATCCAATTACCGCAATTTTCCTGTAATTTTCTTTCCTCAGTGGAAGTATCCCGTCGTTTTTCAGCAATACCATGGATTCCTGTGCTGCCAGAAGGGGTAGTTCCTCTTCTCCATCTTTATGAAACATCTCCTGGAGTTTACTTTCTTCCATGGCAAAGGGGTTTTCAAACAGGCCCATTCTGAACTTTGCCTCCAGGATATCCATTACGGCCCGATCAAGAACCTCAATTTTCTCTTCTCCTGAAGCAAACATTTCCTTTAACTCATCACCGCAGCACTGGCAGTTTGGCAGTTCTATATCCATACCTGCCTTTAAGGCACGCAATCCTGCTTCTTTAAGAGAAGCCGCTACCTTCTGTCTGTCATACATTTCCCAGATAGCAGTATAGTCAGATACGGTGAGACCATCAAATCCCATTTCTGTACGAAGCAAATCCGTCAGGTAACTTTTTGAACCGGATATCGGCTCTCCGTTAATGGAGCTATATGCCGGCATTATCCCTTTTAGCCCGGCCTCCGAAATTGCTGCCTGAAAAGGTTTGCCATAGACTTCCCTCAGTTCCCGTCCTGTAATATTTATACTGGTTGCATGAATCCCGTTCGGAGACGCATGATAACCAAGAAAATGTTTCGCTGTAGATTCTGGCCTGAGATATATTGTATTATCATGAATCCCTTTTGCGTAAGCGCAGCCCAATGCCGATACCAATACAGGATCCTCTCCATAGCTTTCTCCATGACGCCCGAATCGGGCATCTCTCGTCACGTCCAATACCGGGGCAAAAACCTGTGTTACCCCTAAAGCAGCTACTTCCCGGCCTATCAGTCTTCCTATTTCGTATTCAAGTCCGGGATCCCATGTAGCGCCTCTGCCGATGCCGGAAGGAAAATTAGGTGCCTCCCGGAGCAATGCACCGGATAATCCTTCCAGATGAAATACGGCGGGAATATGATGTTCGCTCAACTCCATCACCTTTTTTTGGATATTTTTCTGAAAACCGGCAGCCTCTTCAATACATTCAAAACCCATCATCCACAGACAGGAAACTGCTCCTACCCCATGAGGGTGTTTCTTTTCCAGCTGTTCCATTTCCCCCGGGAAAGGCATAAAGCCTGTTATTTGCCCCATTTTTTCATCCAGGCTCATCCTTCCAAGTAAATCCTTCGCCCTTTCCCGGGCCGGCAATGAACTATCCAGATATTTTTTCATACACATTTTACTCCTTTACCCCACCAAGCGTAATGCCTTTTACGAAATACTTTTGGAAAAACGGATAAATAATCAATATCGGAAGAATTCCTACTGTTGCAATAGCCATCCGGATGGTTGTGGAAGGCAGTTTGATTGTCATTCCCGGAAGGAAATTGGCATTCTGAAGTAATGTCTGTATATTTTCATTGATATTATTAAGAATTACCTGAATTGTATAATATCTGCTGCCGCCGCGAGGGGTCAGGTAATACAAACCATTCTGCCAGTCATTCCAGTAAGCCAGCCCGGTCATCAGCCCGATGGTAGCTACAATCGGCTTGCTTAAAGGCATGACAATTCTTCCGAACACCAGAAATTCCCCCGCCCCATCCAGCCTCGCGGCCTCCAACAGACTGGCTGGAATACTGTTTTTAAAATAATTTCTCACCAAAATGATATTAAAAGCATTCATCATCAGGCCAGGCATTACCAATGCCCAGAATGTATTCCTGATATGAAGGAAATTTACATAAGAATAATAGGTCGCCACAAGCCCACCGTTAAACAGCATGGTGAAAATTATCATAAAATTAATAACTCTCATAATTGGCATGTCATCTCTGCTGGTAGCATAGGCCAGCAGCGTGGTAATAATCGCAGTACCCACAAAGGTAACCAGAATTGTCATCAGATACGCCCGTCCTATCATGCTCCTTTGCATCCATATGTAACTGTATGCATCAAGGCTCCATTTTGCCGGAAAAAAAGAAAATCCGTTTGCAGTTGCCCATACATCATCTGTAAAGGATGCAAGAATTAACAGCAAAAATGGAAGCAGCACTACCAATGATGCAATAATCAGAACAAAATGGGATATAAACTGTGTAATTTTGTATTCTCTTGTTTTCATAATGCATCCTCCTAAAAAATCGCACTGGATTTTTCATACTTTCTGACTAAGGCATTTGCTGCTACAATCAATACGAACCCGACAATGGACTGGTAAAAGCTGGCCGCACTGGACATTGCGTAATCACTGTTCTGCATCAGAGCCTGATATATATATACATCCAGCGTCCTCGTTACAGAATATATTGCTCCGCTGTTTCTTGGCAGCTGGTAGAACAGGCCAAAATCCGAACGGAAAATCTGCCCCACACTTATAATAAACAGGGTTATAACCGTTGGCTTCAATAAAGGCAGCGTAATCAACCGTATCTGCTGCCATTTACCCGCACCGTCAATTCTTGCCGCTTCAAAATAATCCGTGCTGATGCTTACAATACTGGACAGATAAATTATCATGCTGTATCCAGCGCCTTTCCATAAATTCATAAATATCAGGATAAACGGCCAGTATTTCTTCTCCTGATACCAGCTTACGGGAGGCAGTCCCAAAGGCTTTAAAATACTGGAATTTACCAGCCCGGTTTCTCCTGAGAGGAAAACATAAAGCAGATAGCTGACAATAACCCAGCTCATCAGATAAGGCAGCAGTATCAGCGTCTGATAAATCTTTTTCATCTGCTTGGAACGAATTTCATTAATAAAGATTGCCAGTGCAATGGAACAGATTGTTCCCACGATAAAAAAGGCGATATTATATAAAATTGTATTTCTTGTAATAATAAATGCATCCTTGGTTGCAAACAGGAATTTAAAATTGTTTATACCATTCCACGGGCTTCCAAAGATACCCTTCTGAAAATCGATCTTTTTAAATGCAATTATGATACCAAACATAGGTATATAATTATTGAGGATCATATATATAACTCCAGGAAGAGCCATAATATAAAAAGGTATCTGTCTTTTCAGTTTTACCCTCATCTTTTTACCTGAGGAATTACCTGTTGCGGTAACCATCTTCATACAAACCTCTTTTCTAAAAAACAGAGCCGCATAATACGACTCTGTTTTAATTTCACTCAAATTCTGCCGCTAAGCTGATTTTCCTGTGACCGGGTTATTTACTTACCGCCCATGCATCCATCTGTTTCTGGTTTTCTGCAATAAGCTTGTCAATACCTGCTCCCTTCAAAGCAGCCTGAAATTCAGGAAGAACCTCCACCGGATCCAGGGCCCCGCAGTTAATGGTTGCCTGATACTGGCTGATTACCGCATTTACTGCTGAATATTCTGTAGAAACCTCTGTCGTATCAAAGCTGTAGCCGACAGCCGCTGATTTTCTTTCCGCAGGCATGGAAGCGTTCCACTCTCGCATCATCTTATTTTCATCAATCGGCGCAGGAGATACTACTGGCCATTCCAGTCTGGCTCCATAAATTCCATAAGGCATATAATAAGGCAGTGTTGTGGGATCATCCGCCAGGCGTTTAATCAGCTCATCTTCTCCGGATGTCTCAAGAACTTCATAATCCTGTCCTTCAATACCAAACTGAAGAAGCTTACATGCGTCCTTATTTTCATAGATATAATTCAATGCCTGTACCGCCTTTCCAGGATTTCCAGACGTAATCGGAACCATCCATGACACACCTGCCATTCCTCCTACTCCATATTGAGGAATCATATTGATTTCCACAAGCTCATAACCGGTAGTTGCTTCCATACCCGTTCTGCAGTTCGGTGTAGTCCATGTAAAGTATCCAAAAAAATTCCCGCCTGAAAGCAGCACGTTTGCATCTTCAGTATTAGTTGCCGCATCGCTGGATACATATCCTTTTTGGGCATATTCATACATTTTCTGCGCATATGCTTCATACTCTTCTGTTTCAAACAAATTATAAAGCGTCAGATCCGTAAAGCTTCTGTTTAACATCAGCACACCTGCCGCAGGCGTATTTCCCAGTGTATCGACTTCACAATACGCATTGTGCAGCATATTGGCAGAAGTGGTTTCCGGAATATTCATGAAAAACTTATCCCCTTCTCCTGCCTTTACCGTTTCAAAAATTTTCTCCACCTCATCCAATGTATATAGTTTATCCGGATCAATTTCAATATTATATTTTTCCAGAATATCCTTCCTTGCCATATAACCATAGGATTCTCCGTCTATGTAAGCAGTAGGTATCCCATAAAGTTTCCCCTGATAATATCCACCCAAAAGCTGTGTACCGCATTTTTCTTTTATCGCGGCACCATATTCCTCTACATATTCATCGACAGGCTGGATTAAGCCGTTAGCTACATAAGGCGTTACCCCAGTTCCTACCTGGAGTATAATATCCAACTGTTCTCCGCTGGTAATCGTTAGCGTTGACTGGTTTTGTAAATCACTGAAAAGTGCAGGCTCTAAAGTAACATGAACCCCAATATCTTTTTCCAGCATTGCATTCAGCGCATCCTCAACAGCCTGGAAGCCTGACCCGGTGGCTCCCATTGCGGGCCACTGCCAGATGACATTAACAAGTTCTCCTTCCGCAGGAGCCGCAGTGCTCTCTCCGGTTTCTGTTCCGGATGCCGCTGCTTCAGAAGCTTTGGATTCTGCAGCGTTCTCCCCTCCCTGACCGGAATT
>OATK01002131.1_pt1 | contig 10172 bp, 7 predicted proteins | sample 1516611 | NCBI WGS metagenome assembly OATK01 (sample SAMEA2579947, study PRJEB22360) | human gut metagenome | biome: human gut; feature: human-associated habitat; material: faeces | place: Denmark | collected 2008/2010 | reverse complement strand
AGAGCAGCGGGGTATTTGACCCTCGCGGCAGTCGCCAAATATCCATGCAAGCATGGCTGCTTGGCTCGTTGCTCGCGGGAATAAACTGGATAGTGATGTGGAGATATTATACCGCCCTTTCCGTACGCTGAGCCAGGGTGAGCAGATGAAAGTTATGCTGGCCGTATTGTTTTCTGGACAACATGAATTTCTGAACATTGATGAACCGACCAACCATCTTGATTTTGACGCAAGGCAGACGGTAAAAAAATATTTAAAGGGAAAAAATGGATTTATTCTCATATCCCATGACAGAGATTTCCTGGATGATATTATTGATCATGTACTTGTGTTAAACCGCAAATCAATCGAAGTACAGGCCGGGAATTTTTCCGGCTGGTGGGAAAATAAAGCACGCAAGGATGCGTTTTCCCAAGCGGAGAATGAAAAGCATTTAAAAGAAATTTCCTCATTAAAAAGGGCTTCTGAAAGATCCGCAAGGTGGGCGGAGAAGAATGAAAATACGAAGATTGGTTTTGATCCGGTACGTGAGCATGACCGTTTTTTAGACACACGGGCTTATATTGGAGCGAAAACAAAGAAAATGCAGGCTAGAAGGAAAAATTATGATATCCGCATAGAACGTGAAATCAGGTCGAAGGAAGGGCTTCTTCAGGATATAGAAAAATCTGTTGATTTAAAGCTTATGCCACAGAAATATTATAAGGATACGTTGATATATGCACAGGATTACACCTTTCAATTCCGCAATCAGGAGCTGCCCTTAATCAGCCATTTTAACTTCAGCCTGAAACAAGGGGAACGGATATTCCTGCATGGGAAAAATGGCTGTGGGAAAAGTACTTTCATGAAACAGATCCTGGCTGTGTCAAAAGGGAGCGGCACATGTGGCATTGGCGCGGACAGACAGGAGGAAAAGCCTGTTGTTTCCGGAGAATTAATGGTGTGTCTCGGCCTGCATATTTCATATATCAGTCAGGACACCGGTTTTCTGCATGGAACAATTAAAGAATATTGCAGGCAAAACGATTTTGATGAAAGCCTGTTTCTGGCAATCCTCAGACAGCTTGATATGGACAGGGTACAGTTTGAAAAAACGATGGAGAATTATTCGGAGGGACAAAAGAAAAAAGTGTTGATTGCCGGAAGCCTCCTGACACCGGCACATTTGTATATCTGGGATGAACCACTGAACTATATCGACGTTTTTTCAAGGATACAAATTGAAAATTTAATTCTGAAATCCCAGCCCACAATGCTTGTTGTGGAACATGATGTGAGGTTCAGAGACAAAATTGCAACCAAAATAGTGGAAGACTTTAAATAAATTATTCCGGCAGATTTCCTGTCGGAACAGAGAGCGGAGGTGACGGCGGTGTCAATCTTTGAGTATAACGAAGAAGAGGAAATGAGAAAAATCCGTGCAAGCGAGTACAAGAACGGAAAAGAGGATGGAATTGCTCAGGGGATAAAACAGGGGATAGAACAAGGAATAGAACAAGGGATAGTACAAGGAATGGTGGAAACCTGTAAGGAATTGGGTGTCAGTTTTGAGCAGACTGTAGCAAGACTGAAACTCCGTTTTGACATCAGTGAACAGGAGGCACAGGAAAAGGCAGGGCATTATTGGTGCTGACTTTTTCATAATGTGAAGAACCGATACCGCTTTATCAAATCAATCCTGCAATAATAAATGTCAGGAATAGTTGAATATACGTAAAAATAGTGATAAAATAAACGCAAGCATAAATTTCTAACGAATCTTGGCCACATGTGCCGTCTAATTTCCATTCTCAATTCAGAAACTCTATGCTTACTATCCAACAAAGAAAGCAGGAGCGGCTGATTGGGAAGGCTGCTCCGCGCACAAACAGAAGGGAGCAGCTTATGGCAGAAAAACTGCACGTAGTAAGAAATCAGAAGGATACGGTTTTCCGGATGCTGTTTCGGGAAAAGAAGGAACTATTGGAGTTGTATAATGCACTCAATGATTCCGCATATAACAGCCCGGAGGACCTGACAATCTGTACCCTGGAAAATGCAATTTATATGAATTTTAAGAATGACATCTCATTCCTGCTGGATTCCGAGATGAATCTGTACGAGCACCAGGGTTCGTATAATCCCAATATGCCGCTGCGGGATTTGGTGTACATTGCCAAGCAGCTGGAAAAATATACGCGGGATGAGACCATATATTCTTCCATGCTGGTGAAAATTCCGGTGCCACGGTTCGTGGTATTTTACAACGGCACGGACGGGCAGCCGGAAAGGCAGATCCTGCGGCTGTCGGATGCTTTTGAAAAAGAGACGTCAGAACCGGAGCTGGAACTGAAGGTTCTCATACTGAATATCAATTTCGGACACAATAAAGAGCTGATGGAGAAATGCCGGACATTGAGGGAATACAGCCAGTATGTGGACCGGGTCAGAAAATATGCAAAGAGAATGCGGATTGAGGAAGCGGTTGAACGGGCAGTGACGGAATGTATCAGGGAAGGGATTCTGGCAGATTTCCTGTCGTCACAGAGAGCGGAGGTGATAGCAGTGTCAATCTTTGAGTATAATGAAGAAGAGGAAATGAGAAAAATCCGCGCAAGCGAGTATAAGAACGGTAAAGAAGATGGAATTGCTCAGGGGATAAAGCAGGGAATAGAACAAGGAATAGAACGGGGAATAGAACAAGGAATGGTAGAAACCTGTAAGGAATTAGGGGTCAGTTTTGAGCAGACTGTAGCAAGACTGAAACTCCGTCTTGGCATCAGCGAACAGGAGGCACAGGAAAAGGTACGGCATTATTGGTGAAGAACCTGAATAGCTGAGGATATTATAGGAAACAAGATAAAAGTCATCATGGGACCTGTTGTCAATATGGCAAACCATGGTGACTTTTTTGTATGAATGGAAAGTATTGGCTTGGACTAATTTTACTGGTTGACTCCTTCTGCTTACGATAGTATACTTAATTAATATACGAATATATGTTCGAATGGTAAGGAGGGGGAAATAAATGCCATATATGAACTTTAAAGATCTTAATATGTTCTACGAAGACATGGGCTGCGGCGAACCGATACTGTTTTTACACAGCCATTTCAGCCGCAGCCTGCTGGCCTTCGGTGCACAGATACAGCCATTTCAGGGGGAATACCGCTGCCTGTTTCCGGATTTCCGCGGACATGGACGCACGAAATGCGAAAGCCTGGAATGGGATTCCCGCAAAATTGCCGATGATATGGCAGACTTTTTAGATGTCCTGGAAATTCCGAGTGCCCATCTGTTTGCCTATAGCTTTGGAACTACCGTGGGAATGTATATGGCATCCAAATATCCTGAAAAAGTCCGAAGCCTTATCGCAATCGGAGCCGGGACAGAGCCGAATCCTGAAGGCTCTGAGGATTTCCTGCCCGAAAGTATTATAAAAAGGAATGACACCAGAATGATACGTGACATGACAGCACGGCATTTTGAGGCTCACAGAGGAAACTGGGAGACCTTCATGGAACAGACTGTCCTTGACTGGCGGCAGCATCCAAATCTTACGGAAGAAGAGTGGAACGCATTATCCTGTCCCTTATTCTTCATAAACGGTGACAGCGATCCTTTTGGTTCCTGCAGACAGCTGAAAGAAAAATGCCCGCGTGCAAAAACCTTTGAAGTACCAAATTGCGGACACGGCCCCCATTTTGTTATGGAGCATGCAAAAGATGTAAATAAAAGGGCGCTTGATTTTCTGCGGGAACTTGGCTCCGGTGTTTGTACAGACTCAACTGCAGGTTGCTAAAACTGCCCAAAATTGAATTTGCCTTCCATTGCCCACACACAGAATAACAGCTAAAATAATAAGCATAAGGAGGGGAAATACGATGATTGATAAAAATGCTGCAGGACACAGGATTGCTTTATTGCGTAAAGAACTTGGGTATTCTCAGTCTCAGTTTGCACAGAAACTGAATGTCAGCGCCCAGGCGGTATCAAAATGGGAGAATGGTCTTGCATTGCCTGATATCGAAATACTGCTTACTATTTCCTGGATCGGCCGGACTTCCATAAACGCCATACTGGAAGGGGATTTATTCACTGGCATTCCCGATGGTATAGATCGGGGAACCGCATTTGCAGGTCAATTTCTTATCTGTCCGCAATGCCGGACTGAACTGAAAATGAATGTTCCCCATAAGCAGGATAAACTAAACTTTACCTGCAAGAATGGACATAAGTATGATTTCGTGGATGGCGTTGTCCATTTTGGAAGCCGGGAAATAGATGGAGAACTTTGGTCCTTATTTCTTCCAAATTACGAACACTATTTGATAGAACAGCACCATCCAGGAAATCCTCGGTATCAGCAGGGTAATCCGACATATAGAGAAGTTATGTGGGAAAAAATAGAAAAACTCCGTCCGCGGACAATTCTTGACATAGCCTGCGGTACCGGAAAGGGCATAAAATACATGATAGAACGCATACATTGGCCGGTAACAATTATCATGACTGATGTAAGCCACAGAATCCTGAAATGGAATCGGGTTTTCTATTCCGACGAATGGAAAAATCCATATGTTGATATGGTCTATCTTGCCTGCGATTGTTCAAAGCTCCCTGTCGCTGATAACAGTATCGATTTGATTTTTTCCAATGGAGGCTTTGAAAGTATGCAGGCCAAAATGGCGGAGGGCTTCCGGGAAGCATACAGGGTTCTCAAGCCTGGTGGACATGCTGTCTATAATATGAGCATAGTCAATGATTATCAAAGCGAAAACTCCCGGAAATGGATCCGCTTAATGAACGGACTTGATGAAAGCTATCACTTAAAGGGCTATAAAATATATGATATCAATGAGTGGCTGAAAGAATGCCATGATTCCGGTTATAAAGAAAGCGGGGCAGTAAAGATTTACGATGAACTTCCGGCACCGGCGGGTGAAGTCTTTCCCTTTGAAAATGAGATACTGCAGTGGATGTCAGAATATGTTATCGAATCCCTGAAATAGTCGCTGACTCTGTTTATGAAGCCGCAAATCACTTTTCATAATACTGCGCCTGAGCGCGCCATAATTCAGCATATTTGCCTTTTACGTCAGCAACCAGGTCGTTATGGCTGCCCCTCTGGATAATCAGACCGTGATCAAAAACGATGATTTCATCGCAGAACTGGCAGGAGGAAAGGCGGTGGCTGATGTAAATAGCGGTTTTTTGCCCTACAATCTCATTGAATTTGCTGTAAACCTCTGCCTCGGCAACCGGGTCGAGAGCAGAGGTTGGTTCGTCGAGAACGATAAAAGGAGCATCTTTATAAAGTGCCCGGGCGAGAGCAATTTTCTGCGCTTCGCCGCCGGAAATTTCCACGCCGTTTTCACTGAAATCTTTATAAAGGCAGGTATCAGTTCCATTTGGCATCTGGGCAAGTCTTTCTCCGAATCCTGCTCTTTTCAGGCAATATTCCACCCGGGCTTTGTCGTAATCAGCATTTGCTGCAACATTCTGTCCCAGTGAAAATGAAAAAAGCTTAAAATCCTGAAATACCACTGAAAAGATGCCCATGTATTCCTCATAATTGTACTTCTGGATATCAATGCCATTGAGCAGAATTTTTCCTTCTGTCGGGTCATACAGGCGACAGAGAAGTTTTATGAAGGTGGTCTTTCCCGAACCGTTCATTCCGACGACTGCAAGCCGTTCTCCAACGCGGAATTTCAGGCTGATATGCCGCAGGGCATAAGCATCGGAACCAGGATATTTGAACGATACGTCACAAAATTCAATTTCATAATCATTATCGTTGCAGTCGCATAATGCACGCTTTTCAATGGGAAGGGTGCCCTGGTATTTCTTATTGGGGATATCAAGAAAAGCATACAGTCCCTGCAGATGAGAACAGCACACAGCGTTGTCCGTATACATAAACATTGCTTCCTGCAGCCCCTCACCCAGACGTGTGAGCACGCCCACATACTGAACGATGCTGCCCACACCGAAAGCGCCCATGGCCGCTTTGGCTACCACAAACAGATAGCAGACGGCATTGCTGAGACTGGCAAGGAAACCGCCCCAGGCCTCAGGACAGCACATTTGGTGAATCAGATGGTTTTGTTCCCTGTCATGCAGCTGCATTTTCTCAAACGCTCGGTCTGCGGCGTGATTCTGCCCATAAATGCGCACATCTTTAGCATACTCCGGTTTCATGCATAAATCACAGCCAAAGAAGTCAAAGGCTCTGTAGAACGAGACGTTTTCCTTACTCCATTTTTCAAACGCATTATTTTCCTTAACAGCGGCCCGGGAGCTGCACCATCCGCCGAACAGGATACATAGCAGAATGGCAAAAATACAAAACGGGGAATCCAATAAGCCATATCCGGTTTTCCCGGTAAACAAAGTAACTGACATGCAAATTGAAACAATAATATTAACGGCTGTACGGATCAGCCCTTCCGTTCCCCATACCAGCTGCCCAAGACCGTTGCCAAACATAAACAGATTTTCTTCCGCCTTTTTGCGCTGCTGCAGAATTTCTGCATTTTCCAAATCCACATAGTCCATAGACAGTTGTTTGTCAGTGAATACTTTCTGGAAAAAATCCCACATTTGCGCCTGCTTCTCACTGGTAATGCGATCTAACACACTGCGCAGCATTGATATTACAAGATTGCAAAGCAGCACAATACAGACGTAAAAGAACAGCAGATTTACCCGCCGTTGTCCGGTAAGTTCATTAATAATCTGCGCTGAGAACCAGAGGGAGACGAAAGGCTGAAGAGCGGTTATCAGCGCAGACGCTGCTTTGCCGGAGGCAAGGCCCGGACAATACTCCTTTAGAATATCATATCCGCGTACGGTGACAGAAACCCGTTCTCTGAGGGTTGATTTATTCATTCCTCCGCCTCCTTTCCTGCGGGATGTTCTCTGTAATATTTTGCCTGCGTTTCAAACAGTTCGTAATACTTTCCTTTTTGGGAAAGCAGCTGTTCGTGGGTCCCTTCTTCAGCAATACGCCCGCCATCCATTAAAAGAATCCGGCTGCAGAAGCGGGTGGAGGCTAAACGATGTGAAATAAAGACGGTGGAGTGGTTTTCCATCACTTTATGGTAAGTTTCATACAGCCTGCTTTCAGAAATCGGGTCAAGGGCAGCCGTGGGTTCGTCCAGCACCATTACAGGCGCATTTTTGTAAAGGGCTCTTGCAAGCAATAATTTCTGCAGCTCACCTCCGGAAAATTCAATACCGTCATCCTGGATGGCCCTGCTGTATGTGCTTTTGATTCCATTGGGGAGTTCCTGGATTTTATCCCACAATCCTGCTTGGATCAGGCAATTTCCTGCAGCTTCCGGATCAACTTGCCCGGGTGCGCTCTCGCCTGCAATTTCTTCGATTGTTGCGGGCAGAATTGAAAATTGCTGGAATACTGCCGAAAAAAGCCTGTAATAAGCGGTTCGGTTGTATGCCCGCACATCTGTACCGTCATATAATACCGTACCTGCAGTCGGATCGATCAGGCCGCAGATCAATTTTACAAGCGTGGTTTTGCCTGCCCCATTTAAACCTACTACAGCCAGGTGCTCGGCAGGATTGATTTTAAGGTTAATATCCAGTAAAGTATCGGCTTTGGCGCCAGGATAGCGATAGCAGACATTTTTTAACTCAATGACTTTGGGAAAAGCCAATAATGTGTCGGTTTCAACTCCGCCTTCCCGTTGGAACTGTTCGGGAAAGGAGAGGAAGCTGCGAAAATGGCTGACGGCCATGCTGAGGCGGGAGATATTGGACGCCTGGCCGAGAATGCCGGAAAGCCAGACTGAGAAACCAGTGATCGCACTAAAATAAAGCACAAAATCAGCAACGCTGATCTGACCGCCAAAAACCAGCGCCAACAAATAGGCATATGCCGCGCCTTCCCGGAGTAAGGCTAATCCATTATCAGCAGCGGATACGCCGAACACCTTTTTCGTGTAACGGTGAAAATATCCGGATAACCCTTTTAAATTCTGTTGATAAACCTGATTCATCCATTTGCTCATGTCGTATATCCGGATATCCTTAGCTGAAGCATAATCTCCGGAAATACGGGTAATATACTGGGTTTTCTGCCGATACCCCACTTTTTCCCTGCTGTGGGCTTCCGCCCATTTGAGAATCTGTTTATCCAAAAAAAAACTTACAAGCGTGGTGGCTGCCAGAAAAAGGACAATAAGCAGGTTGAGCCTTGCCAGAATGCCCAGATATACCGTAAATCCAAGGAGATTAGAGAGCATGGAAACGCCTGTATCATATACTTCGGTCATCTCAGAAAAATTCCCATGGCAATATTCATGGCTCTCACTCTGCAGCTTGCGGAATTCATCATTTTCCTGATTGCAGTAGTCGGTGGTCAGGCCTTTATCCGCCGCCTTTCGCAGATAATAGGTATTCATTTTGTATTTATGCCAATAGACACATTTCTTCCCGAAGCCCTGCAGACCGGTGATTGCCGCAATACTGATGGTAAAATAAAGCGTTATCATCGCAGTCTCAAGGATACCTTTTCCTTCTGTCACCGCATCAATTACCGCCTTGGGCAGAAAAGTGGAAAGCACTGGCAGAGCCACCCTGGTCAGCATGAGAAGCAGACACCAGAATAAAAGCGGCGGATAACAGATATATGTATTTTTTATGCAGTACAGGATATTCTGCAAAACAGAGTAGTGTTTGTAAATTGCCTGCGCCTGTTTTCCAGAGGACGGTTCATGTTCCATTTTTTCTTTCCTCCTGCCTGTAAGCTTATCATCTGTAAGCTTATCAGAAAAGGCCTGGAATACGTCATTTCTGCACGAATGGCATGATTTACAGCACGAATGGTGATAGCGCCATGCCAGGTTTGTTATGCCGCCGACAGAATTGGTACGGAACAAACGGGAAGCAGCGGCATATACCGCTGCTCCCTGTTTCCCGTTATTACATTGACTGTTTGGCTGTTGTGCAGCCGTCAATCACTTACTGTCATTCAGACTCTGATACAGTGGATTCCTTAAAGCAGCAATACTCAAAATAAATCCAATTATCCCGACAATAAAGAACATAACCGCGATACCGGAACCTTTCCCCGCCCCGAAAAATAATGCCAAGGCATGCTGAATGGCTGATGGCCTGTTCATAAATGGTTCAAAAACATGATCAGCCCAAATACCGCCGAGGAACAGTCCTAAAGGGATTGTGATGTTCTGAAGGGTATCCCTGGCGGAAAAAACACGGCCCTGCATTTCGAGCGGCACATGAACACGCATAACCGTATTAAGGTTAGCCCCCAGAACCGCAACCGGCACATAGGAAACAAAAGCGGAAACTACCCAATAGGGCAATGAAGGGGTCAGGCTCAGCATTACATCTCCCAAAAGAAATGTAAAAATGCAGCTGATAAATATAACCTTTGTTTTGTTTTTCGGCGGCTTTACAAATGTAACAACAACGCTGCCGGCGAGTACGCCAAGCGAAACAGCGGCCTCCGCCATGCCAAGCGCTTTCTGGCTGCCGCCTGTCCTGCCAAGAATGAAGGCGGACATCATGCCGTCATTGCCTGCTTTCGCTAAAAAGTTAACCACAGAAAAAAACAATATAATGCGCAAAAGCGCCCTATGTTCCCGCAGATAATTGATTCCTGACATACAGCTTTTCAGAAAAGGACCCGACGTTTCTTCCGTATTGTGAATTATATCCGGAATTTTAATAAAAATCAGCAATGTGACAAACGCCACTGCGAAGCTGGCAAGATCAGCTGCCAAAACTATCGGCATGCCGCCGAAGGCAAGCAGGGAACTGCCGAGCGCCGGAGCCAGTATCGTAATTACGGAACCGGAAAAGGACTGCAAGCCGCTCACCTTTAAATAATGTTCCTTAGGCACAAGCAGGCTTGTCGCCACATAAGATGCCGGGCTTTGAAACGCGTTCATAAAACTGAGCAGAAAATTGATGACGTATAAATGCCATACCTGCAATGCGGATAACGAATACAATATTAAAACTGTCAGCGTACCGCAGGCGGCCATCAGATCTGCAAGCAGCATAATCCGCTTTTTATTCCAGCGATCTGCAATCGCGCCGGCTATAAAACGGAAAAGTATCGTCGGCAGGAAAGAACATAGCGTCAGGAAGGTTATACTGGAAGCTGGTCCTTCCCGGGCGTAAAACCTTTCTTCCAT
>OATK01002125.1_pt1 | contig 10209 bp, 8 predicted proteins | sample 1516611 | NCBI WGS metagenome assembly OATK01 (sample SAMEA2579947, study PRJEB22360) | human gut metagenome | biome: human gut; feature: human-associated habitat; material: faeces | place: Denmark | collected 2008/2010 | reverse complement strand
TGTATCATGCCCAGGCCATACGGTGGATCGAGGAGTATGGCGTGGTTCCGGGGCTGGGTAACCTGCACAGCCGGTTTGCCTATAATAGCGCGGCGTTTCCGTTGTGCGCGGTTTACAGTATGCGGTGGCTGGGAGGAAGCCTGTTCCCGGAGGGAATCCATGCGGTGCAGGGTTTTCTGGCGCTGCTGGTGGGTATCCAGTGCAGCGGGATCCGGACGTTGGCGGCGCGCAGAAGGGTGAGGGTCTCCGACTTTGTAAGGGTGGGAGGCATCTATTATCTGACTGTGCTGTTTGGTGAGATGGTGTCGCCGGCGTCGGATTATTTTGCCATGCTGCTGCTGCTTTTTATCCTGATTGACTGGCTGGATCTGCTGGAGAGCGGGGAAAAGGAGGCGGCGCCCTATGCCCTGCTTTCCCTGCTTCTTGTATTTACGGTTACGGTGAAGCTGTCGGCGGCGGTGATTCTGCTGCTGGTGCTCAAGCCTGCGGTGCAGCTGCTGCGGGAAAAAAGGTGGAAGGAAATCGGGCTGTATCTGGGGCTTGGTTTTGGGATTGCGCTTCCCTGGCTGATACGGGGCGTTCTGATTTCCGGCTGGCTGTTTTATCCTTTTACTTTTCTGGATCTGTTCCCTGTGGACTGGAAAATCGAAAAGGGCTATGCGGATTGCGATTCCAAGGAGATCCAGGTGTTTGCCAGGCTGCTTTATGATGTAAATCTGTATGGCACGCCGTTTTCCGGCTGGGCGGGCAAGTGGTTTGCCTCCCTGAAGGGGCTGGAAAAGCTTTGGGTGGCGGCAAGCGCCGCATGCACCGGGCTGGGGGCTGTAACCATTGTGGGAGCGGGCCTGAGAGTACGGAAAGCAGGATTGGAAGAACGGAAAAACAGGGCACGGAAAAAGGAGATACAGAAAAAGGATACACAGGAAAACAGGCCGGAGGCAGACGGAATTCTTCCCTGGGACTGGATTTTGTATGCGGCGGTCCTGATAACAGGCTATTTTTTCTGGCAGTTTTCCGCGCCGCTGGTGCGTTACGGTTATGTTTACGTGCTGGCGCTGCCTGCGGCTGTGCTGGGTTATTGTTATGTACAGGCGTTGGGGAAAAGCGAAAAAGGCAGGCGGTACGGGTACTATGTATTCGGGGCCGGGTTTGTCCTGTTCCTCGCCTTTAAGGCTGTGGGCCTGGCCGGCGGCATGGCGGCGTCTGCGGGGGAGCCTTATTATGTGAGGCAGCAGGGCTATGGAAGCTTTGACGCTGTCACCTATGATGTGGACGGTGTGACGGTTTATGTGCCTGCGGACGGCGGGCAGATTGGATATGATAAATTCCCTTCCTCTCCCAGGATCCAGAATATTGAGCTGCGGGGAGAAGGAGAACATGCGGGAGATATCAGGTATGGCTTCCGCGAGAATAGAAAAGAGGAAGATGCACAATGAGTACAATCGAAAAATCAGATAAAATATATGTGGCGGGTCACAGGGGACTTGTGGGCAGCGCTATCGTGAGGAACCTGCAGGCAAAGGGCTATGAAAATGTGATCGGCAGGACACACAGGGAGCTGGATCTGACAAGCCAGGCGCAGGTAAGGGATTTTTTTGAAAAGGAAAGGCCGGATGTAGTGGTTCTGGCTGCTGCGAAGGTGGGCGGAATCAATGCCAACAATACCACGCCTGCGGAGTTTGCCTATGAAAATATGCAGATTCAGTGTAATGTCATTAAATGCTGCCATGATTTTCATGTAAAAAAGCTGCTTTTTCTGGGAAGCACCTGTATTTATCCGAAAATGGCGCCCCAGCCCATTCCGGAGGATGCGCTTCTCACCGGGCCTCTGGAGGAAACGAATGAAGCCTATGCGATTGCCAAAATTGCGGGGCTGGAAATGTGCAAATTTTATAAAAGGCAGTACGGCGATGATTTTATCAGCTGTATGCCCACGAATCTGTATGGCCCCCATGATAACTATGATCTGAAGGGAAGCCATGTGCTGCCCGCCATGATCCGGAAGTTCCATGAGGCAAAGGTGAACGGCGCGTCCACGGTGGAGCTGTGGGGCACCGGGACTCCCCTGCGCGAGTTCCTTTATGTGGATGATATGGCGGATGCCTGTGTGTTCCTTCTGGAAAATTACAGCGGTGAGCAGCATGTAAATATCGGCACCGGCAAAGAGATTACAATTAAGGAGCTGGCGGAGACCGTGCGCAGGACGGTGGGCTTTACCGGTGAAATCGTATGGAACAGCGCCATGCCTGACGGTACGCCCCGGAAGCTTACCGATGTGACCAAGCTGCACGGGCTGGGCTGGACACATAAGGTTGAGCTGGAGGAAGGCGTAAAGCTGGCTTATGACTGGTTCAGGGAAAATGTGGAGGCGGCAAGGCTGTAATTGGCTGCATCATGGAGCTGCGGGAATTTTGAAAAAATGGCGGCAGCCGTAAACGAACAGTTAAAGTAACGGTCCGGTTATCTGAGCCGTTACCGGTTGAGAATGGAGAATGGACATGAAAACATACGGAGTAGTAATGGCCGGGGGCGGAGGCACCAGATTGTGGCCGCTTTCCACGAAAAAGCTGCCCAAGCAGTTTCTGAACCTGTCCGGCAGGGAAACGCTGGTGAACGAGGCTGTGGACCGGCTTCTGGGCGTTGCGGATAAGGATGATATTTTTATTGTGACCAATGCCTCGCAGACGGAGGTGATGCTTTCGCAGACCGCAGGACGGGTGAAGGCGGATCATATCCTGGCGGAGCCGGCGGCGAGGAATACGGCGGCCTGTATCGGCTATGCGGCCATAACCATTTTGAAAAAGTACGGCGACGGCATCATGTGCGTGGTGCCCTCCGATCCTTATATCAGGGATGAAAAAGGGTTCCAGGAAACGCTGCAGGAAGCGGTAAAGGCCGCTGAGGAAACGGACGCCCTTGTGACCATCGGCATCAGCCCCACCTTTGCTTCCACCGGCTACGGCTATATCCGGAGCACTGCGGTGGAAGGGAAAGCGTACCGCAAGGTAGAGGAGTTTGTGGAAAAACCGGATGAGGAAACGGCAAGGGAATACCTGGAGGCAGGCAGCTATGCCTGGAACAGCGGCATGTTTATCTGGAAGGCTTCCACCATCCTTTCTTATTATAAGAAACTGCTCCCGGATATTTATGAATGCCTGATGAAGCTGGCGGAGGGTTTTGGCACTCCCGGAGAGGAAGCGCTACTGTGGGAGGTATATCCTGCAATCCCTAAGATTTCCGTGGATTACGGCATTATGGAAAGGGCGGATCATGTGCTCATGCTGACAGGCGATTTCGGCTGGAGCGACGTGGGCGGCTGGGACGCTTTTGACGCGCTGAAAAGCAGGGATGAAAACGGAAATCTGACCGTGGGAAAAACTTTGCTTCTTGACAGCAGGAACTGTACCGCGTATTCTGTAGACAAGCTGATCGCTGCCGTAGGCGTTGAGGATCTGATCATTGTGCAGGCCGGGGAAGCCGTTCTGGTATGCCCGCAGGCCGAGGCGCAGAGAGTGAAAGAGATCGTGGAGGCCCTGTCGGAAAAAGGAGAAAATTCGTATCTGTAGCGCGAAATTTCTCGATCGCTAATCATTCTATTTCCGGTGATACCGTGATATCATTGTAGATGGACCTGGAAAAAAATACCTTTAAGCAGGTCTGCGCACCTGCTGCGCTGACTGTAAGAAAGTGATTCAGGAGTGCCGAAATCCATCGCCAAAGGTGATATAGGCCGGATTTTGGCTGTAACTGTGAAGGTACTGAACAGTTACCGTCACGCACGGACATCAGGAGGAGAAGAATGGTTACGGAAAATTTAACGCAGGCACAGATAGAACGCTACGTATCGGAATTCATGCTGGAGCTGGGAGTGCCGGCTCATCTGAGGGGATATTATTATCTGCGGGAGGCCATTGTTCTCACTGCTTTGGATATGGAACTGGTAGGAAGCGTAACCAAGCTTCTCTACCCTGGTATTGCAAAAAACAACCATACCAATATCCAGCGGGTGGAAAGGGCGATCCGTAATGCCATAGAGGTTTCCTGGGAGAGAGGAAACCCGGCCGTATTCGAAGATTTATTCGGCTACAGCGCCGCTTCCGGGGCGGTAAGGCCGACAAACAGCGAATACATAGCCCGGATAGCGGACCGTATCCGTATGGACGGGCCGCTGGAGCCGGAAGCTTAATAAGGCTGCCTGCCTTACTGCTGTGCAGAAGGACAAGCGGCCGGTTACGTCAGGAGGAATACCCATGAGTTTACTGAGCGTCATTGTCCCATGCTACAATGAAGAGGAAAACGTAGATTGTTTCTATGAGGAATTGATGAAAAATACCCCCTTTTTTGAAAAAGAAGGGCTGGAACTGGAAATCCTGTATGTGGATGACGGTTCCAAAGACAGGACTGTGGAGGAAGTTAAGGACTTAAGGAAGAGGGATGAAAGGGTGCATCTGATTTCCTTTTCCCGGAATTTCGGGAAGGAATCCGCTATTTATGCGGGGCTGCAGAAAGCGAAGGGCGATTATGTGGTTATGATGGATGCGGATCTGCAGGATCCGCCGTCCCTGCTTCCGGAAATGTTTTCATATATAAAAGAAGGTTATGATTCCGTGGCAACCAGAAGGGTGACAAGAAAGGGAGAACCGCCAATCCGTTCCTTTTTTGCACGGATGTTTTACCGCCTTGTGAACCGGATTTCCAAAACGGAAATTGTGGATGGGGCCAGGGATTACCGGCTGATGACCAGGCAGGTGGTTGACTCCATTCTTCAGATGACAGAGTATAACCGGTTTACCAAGGGGATTTTCGGCTGGGTGGGGTATTCCACCAAATGGCTGGAGTTTGAAAATGTGGAGCGCGCCCATGGAGAAACAAAGTGGAATTTCTGGAAGCTGTTCATTTATGCGCTTGACGGCATCACTGCTTTTTCCACGGTTCCGCTGGCATTGGCCTCCTTTATGGGGGTTCTGTTCTGTTTTGTGGCATTTCTGCTGATTCTTGTTATTGTGATTAAGACGCTGGCGATAGGAGATCCGGTGGGCGGCTGGCCTTCCATGGTATGTATTATCTGCATGGTCAGCGGCGTGCAGCTTTTCTGTCTGGGGATTGTGGGGCAGTACCTGTCCAAGACCTATATGGAAGTGAAGAAGCGGCCTATTTATCTGGTGAAGGAAGAGCTGTAATGAAGAATGATTTAATAAGTATTGTCATGCCTGTTTACAACGCTTCAGCGTACCTGGAAAAAACAGTGGAAACGGTACGCCGTCAGACCTGCACAAGCTGGGAGCTGATTGCGGTGGATGATTGTTCCACGGATGACAGCTTTCAGGTTCTCCAAAGGCTTGCCGGGGAGGATGCAAGAATCCGTCCGGTCAGGCAGGAGGGCAACCAGGGAGCGGCAGCGGCGAGAAACAGGGGTGTTGCGCTGGCTGAGGGCAGATATCTGGCCTATTTGGATGCGGACGATTTATGGACAAAAACAAAACTGGAAAAAGAGCTTGCTTTTTTAAAGGAAAAGCAGGCTGCTTTTGCATTTACAGGATATGAATTCGGAGACAGTGAGGGCGTGGGAAACGGAAAGGTAGTCCATGTGCCGGAAACCCTCACCTATAAAAAAGCGCTGTCCAGAACTGTGATTTTTACAACCACAGTCCTCTTTGATCTGGAAAAAATCAGTAAGGATCTGGTGAGCATGCCCCGGGTAAAGAGCGAGGATACCGCCACCTGGTGGAGGATTCTGCGAAACGGTTATACTGCCTATGGCCTGGATGAAAATCTGGCGGTTTACAGAAGGCCCGCAAGCTCCCTCTCCTCCAACAAGCTGGAAGCCATCCGGCGGATCTGGCATCTGTACCGGAAGCAGGAGAAGCTTTCCCTGCCTGTGAGCGCATGGCACTTCTGCTTCTGGGCGTGGCGCGCGGTTGCAAGGAGAGTTTAGGTATGGTAAACTATTAGCGATTGCTGCCACGCTGCACAAAGCGTATGAAATAAGGGCATACTATACAAAAGAAAAGGAACTGCGGCTGTGAAGAAGCACAACAGCCCCAGGGAGCTGCTGAAGGAGAAACGATGAATCAGAAGGAATCCAGAAAAAGACTGCTGATTTTGCTGCTGTCATATATTGGTTTGCTGGCTATGCTGGGAGGATATGTCATAGCCTATTTTGGTTATTATTATCCGGTGATTATCAGGCATGATACGAAGCTTTATTTTAAGGGACATCTTCTGATTTTTGCTTTTTACCTGGTGGTTCTGTTCCTGTTTATGAAGACCTACGGCGGGCTGAGGATTGGATATCAGAAGCCCATGGAGGTTTTTGGTTCCCAGGTATTTGCACTTCTATGCACCAATGTTTTTTCTTATCTGCAGATGGCGATGATCCACGGCTGGCTGATTCCTCCGGTTCCGCTGCTGCTGACGCTTATTGGGCAGATTGTGTTCGGCGCATTTTATACCTGGCTGTCCTACCGCATCTACAGGAAGCTTTTCCCGCCAAGGCAGCTGCTGTTGATTTACGGCGATCGTCCCACGGAGGATATCCAGCGTAAATTCGCCAGCCGCAAGGACAAGTATAATATTGTAAAATGTATGAACATTTCAGCCGGAGCCGACGCGATTCTTGACGAGGTGGAAAAGGGCTACGGCGGCGTGGTTCTGTGGGACATCCCCACGGCGGTGAGGAATAAGCTGATCAAGTACTGCTACAGCCGCTCCGTCCGTATTTATATGATGCCTAAAATTCCGGATGTTATCATCAAGGGCTCCGAACAGCTGCATCTTTTTGACACTCCTATTTTTCTGACCCGGGAATTTGCGCTCACCGTGGAGCAGCAGATTTTCAAGCGCTGCATCGATGTTGTGTGCGCGTTGATTTTGCTGGTGCTCGCTTCGCCCTTCATGCTGATTACGGCCATTGTAATCAAGCTTTATGACGGCGGTCCGGTCCTGTATAAGCAGATACGTTGCACCAGGGATGCAAAGGAATTCAAAATCCTGAAATTCCGCAGCATGAGAGTGGATGCGGAGAAGGACGGCGTGGCAAGGCTTGCCGCCAAAAATGATTCCCGCATCACACCGGTGGGGAAATTCATCCGTGCGGTCCGGATTGACGAGCTTCCGCAGCTTATCAATATACTGAAAGGGGAAATGTCCTTTATCGGTCCCCGTCCGGAACGGCCGGAAATCATCGCCCAGTATATGGAGGAGATGCCGGAATTTGCGTTCCGCATGAAGGTGAAGGCAGGCCTGGCCGGTTACGCGCAGGTTTATGGAAAATACAATACGACTCCCTATGACAAGCTGAAGCTGGATCTGACCTATATCGAAAATTATACTGTATGGCTGGATATCAGGCTGATGCTGCTTACGCTGAAGATCCTTTTCAAGGCGGAAAGCACCGAGGGTGTGGAATCCACACAGATCACGGCGATAAAGTCGGAATCCGATGAGGACAATAAATAATGAGAGAAGAAAAATTCTGGCAGGAGGGCATGGACGGAAAGCGTTTTGCCCTCTGTCTTTTCAAAAAAGGATGGATTATCCTGGCAGCAGCGCTGGCGGGAGCCGCCGTGGCGGCGGGAATCTATCTCTTTGCGGCGCTGGTGCTTGGCGGAAAGCCGGAGTATCAGGTCTTTTCCCAGTACCGGATTTATTTTGACAAGGAGAAATACGGGGAAATCGAAGACTATTACAATGCCTATACCTGGGGGGAAATCATGAAGACCGACCAGGTGGTGGATTTTGTCATGGAGGCGCTGCCGGAGGGGATCAGCAAAGCCCAGGTAAAGGCGTCCGTTTCCGTGGGGCAGATGAATGATGTGAAAATTATGCCCTTGTACATCACCACGCAGGATGCCGGGCTCTCTCAGGAAATTGCTAAGGCCTATGTGTATGGCCTGGATAAGTTTGCCAAATCCATCGAGGGGCTTAGCGGGATGCAGTGCTGGACGGTAGAGCCTGCAACGCAGGTGCCCCGTGCAACAAAAACTGTGAATGCATTTATTTTCGGCGGTATTCTTGGTGCGGTGCTCTCTTTTCTTGTACTCGTATTTTTTTATATTCTGGATGATTCCATTTATCTGGAGGAGGACTTTGCGAAGCGTTTCCGTATTCCGGTGCTGGGGATCCTGACCCGGGGGAAGGATGCGGATTATCTGGAGGAACTGAAAGGGAACGCGGCATTCCTGTTAAAAGGAAGTAAACGGATCTGCCTGGTGGACGGGAGCTGCCTGAAACAGACGGGGCGGATGGAGAAATCAGGGCAGACGGAAAAGACAGGTCAGACGGAGAAATCAGGGCGGACAGGAAAAACGGGTCAGACGGAGATAACAGGTCAGATGGAAAAAACGGGTTACGAAACCGGGCAGGGAGCGCACCGGAATGGGGAGCGGCTGCGGGGGCCTCTGCCGTCCCGCCGTCCTGCCGGGAGGCCGGTGAACTGCTGTCAGCCGCGGCGGGGGAAAATGCGGAGACCCTTGTTACTGCCTGGCCCTTCGGGGAAAAGGAAGTGCGCATGCTGCACAGTGCGGACAGCGTGGTGCTTGCGGTTCCCTGTGGGTTCGGAAACGGCAGGGCGCTTTTTCATCTGGCGGCGCAGCTGGAAAAGCTGGGAATCACAGCCGCGGGCGCTGTGCTCACGGATGCGGATGATAAATTCCTCAGGGCCTATTACGGGAAGAAAAAACGTAAAGCGTCCGGAAAGAGAAAACAATGGACATGAAAATGCAGTTTCTTGTTTCCGCCGTGAAGGAGGATGTGGAAACGCTTGCGGAGCGTATGAACCTTCAGGCGGATGCGATTATTGTAAATCAGTGTGATGAAAATGTATACAGGGAGTATACGTATCAGGGACATACCATGAAATGCTACAGCTTTGCGGAGCGCGGCGTGGGGCTTTCCAGGAATAACTGTCTGATGCGTGCGGACGGGGATTTGTGTGTGTTCGCAGATGAGGATATCGTTTACCGGCCGGGAGCGGCGCGGGCGATTGCGCTGGAATTTGAAAAAAATCCGAAGGCGGACATGATCCTTTTTGATATGGAGGTGCCCCAGGATCGGGCTACCTACCACATTGATACGTACGGAAGGGTACGCTGGTACAACTGCGGCAGGTATCCGACCTACAGCTTTGCGGCGAGGACGGAAAAGCTTCATGAAGCCAATGTGACATTTTCCCTGCTTTTCGGGGGCGGGGCCAGGTACAGCAACGGCGAGGACAGCCTGTTTTTAGCGGAATGCATCCGGAAGGGGCTGAAGGTGTATAAGGCTCCGGTGACCATCGGAAAGGAAAACGGGAGGCCGTCCACCTGGTTTCATGGCTATAATGAAAAATTTTTCTATGACAGAGGGGTTCTGTATCATTTCCTGTATGGCAGGGCCGCTTTGCTTATGGCGCTGCGTTTTCTGTATAAGCACAAGGGCGTCATGTGTAAGGAGATGCCCTTTTCCAGGGCATTTTCGCTGATGTGCAAAGGAATACGCAGGGAAAACGGCCGGCAGGAGTAATTGGAACCGTACAGTTACCCGCAGGAGACGGAAGGTGGAGGCGGATGGTATTTTATGGACTACTGGGCGCTGTGACAATCGCGCTGGCATGTTTGGTGAATAATGGAGCTGTCCGCTGTTTCGGAGCTGGGAGCGGAAGGGGAGTAACAAGGCAGCAGGCATTAAGCTGCGCCGCGCTTTTTACTCTGTTTCTGGTGCTGGCAGGTACGGCGGCGCTGCGTATTGATGTGGGAAATGATTACGGAAATTATGTGAACACCTTCCATGAGATCTATGTGGGAGGCTATGTGGTGACGGAGCCGGGCTTCAACTGGCTGGTACGTTTCCTGTTCCTGCTTTCCGGCGGGGAGAATTACCTGCTTGTTTTTGGCCTGTTTGCGGTGGTTACGGCGGTAATTTTCCTGAAGGCCATGTATGATCAGAGCGTGGACTTTACGTTATCCTTTGCTCTGTTTATGCTGCTTGGCCTGTATTTCCGTACCTTCAATACGGTGCGTTATTATTTTGTGCTGGCGGTTACGCTGTACAGCCTCCGCTATGTGCTGAAACGGGAATACGGTAAATTCGTGCTGCTTATACTACTGGCGGCGCTGTTCCATAAATCGGTGCTGGTAGTCATTCCCCTTTATCTGATCGCCGCGCTTCCCTGGAAAAAATGGCAGGGGGGGCTGGGGGCGGCATTTGCGGGTTGCCTTCCGCAAACCTGGA
>OATK01002122.1_pt1 | contig 10217 bp, 5 predicted proteins | sample 1516611 | NCBI WGS metagenome assembly OATK01 (sample SAMEA2579947, study PRJEB22360) | human gut metagenome | biome: human gut; feature: human-associated habitat; material: faeces | place: Denmark | collected 2008/2010 | reverse complement strand
TCACCGATTTCTATAATCTTTTTTATTCTATTGATTTCTTCTGGGCTATAATTTTCAGTATACATATGTACTCCATTCTGAAAGTAGGTGTTTATATGATTAGCTTAACAAAAAATAATAACATTATTATTCCGTCTCAGATTCAGTTTGAAAACCAATTTGCCGTCTTGGGGCTTCTGGAATCTCCTTTGGCTGCGCGCTTAAGAGAAAATCCAACTGATTTATATGTTGTATCAGTTTCTGCGGTTTGCCGTAACTGTCCTCTCCGTAAAACACGATTAGGTTGTACCCAATGTAGCCGACTTTGTTGACAATTATCCTTGTTTAAATGCTACAACTTTGGCAAATTCTACAGCTACATCATGCGCTACACCCTCAACAAATTCAAGAGTATGATTCCCTACTTTACCAACAATATTTTTAGTTTTATCCCAAACAGGTTCTGGTTCAGTAGCATCAATGAATTTATGTCCTACATATGTAATTTCATTTATTAAACACTCATTAATATACGGAGAAGCCTTAGGATTTCTATTAGAAATTTTAATAAACCCAATTTCTTCAAGTTTCATGACGGTATACATAATATCTTTGCTGTCATATGTCTGATTTAATGGCGATGCTAATAATTGTTTAAAAGTTACAGGTATAAGAGAAAATGAACCATCTTGCAATTCTCGATAATCAATATTGTTTTTGCAATAAATCAAAACATCTCTTACACATTCTTCGTTTAACGTCATACTTATTACCTCCATAAGAAAGGATTAAAAATGAATACAAATTATAAAATTTTATCAACTGTTGTAGATATTACGCAATTGCTTCATGAAAACAATTGTACATATAATGAATCATATAAAATATTACAGATGGTTACAAATGAGTTAAAACAACAGCAGGAAAATATAGAATATCCTACAGTAGATGATTATTTATCTAATCATAAAACACATAATGCAAATAATCAAGTTATTGCTGCATTAAATCATATAGATGGATATTGCTAATCACCTTCCTGGCCACCATTTGTGACCGCACTTCTGGCAGAGATTCTTCTTTTGAGATGCACCAATCCAGCCGAAGAGTCCATAACCTTGTTCTTCTGTTGTGACAGATGTAGAACCACAACGAGGACAACGAACGACGTTTTGAGATGTTGCTGATATTAGTTTTGATCGGTTGTATCCTTCGGGTTTGTATTTATCAGTATCGAATGAAAATGATTCGAAATCTTTTTTATAACATTTTGCAATAAATTTATATGTTAAATATGCTTTAACATCAGGCCATTTCAAATTTTCTTTTACGTATTGAATCAAATCTAATCCGCGATATTCACAATTTTTTAATTCTTGATAATTATAAGATGTAGGATATTTTTTAAATGTAGATTTACAATATTGATATATTAACTCTTGATCTTTCTTTTAATTCTGTCATGTCATAGCTACGCCCATTTATATTTACATAAAATTTCTTACTTGCGGTATTGGATGTTAACGGGCATCCACAATGAATACAGGCCGGAGCTTTATCAGAAACCTGTCCTCCGCATTCCGGGCATTTAATAAGTGCCATAATATTACCTCCCTAAGAAGTTTTTGCTTTGAATATTATAACATAACATATTATATCATGTCATTAAATAAAATCGGGAAAGCTACTACATTAGCAAAAGCTTTAGATTCTTTTAAGTTAGGAGGATCAATAAGTGACACCATTTCATCATTAAGAGCTTTTGGAAACGTTAATGATGCAGCAAAATATTTAGCTAAAAATAAAGGAAGTCTACCTGACGCTAAGTCTATTTGGATGTTGCAACAAGCATATGGCAAAAATTCAATGGTAGAAGAAACAATGCAATCAGAACTTTCTAAGAATCAAATTGTTCAAAATGAAAGTATTGGTAAAAGTGCTGGGTTATTTGCATCATTTAAAAATGTTGGTTCAGGTATTGCAACAGTATTTAAATCAATTGCTCCGATGATGATTCCTCTTATTATTGGTGCAGCAGGTATTAAAGCAGGAAAAATGCTTTGGGATAATGTACTCACTGATAATGCAGCGCAAAAGAATTTACAAGAATCAGTACAGAAATATAAGACTGAAAAATCAGATCTTGACAACCTTCAGTCACAAAAAGAAACAAATAAACAACGTGTTTATGAATTAAGAGCTAAAAGCAATCGTACTTCCGCTGAAGATAACGAATTAAATAATTTACTTAATGAGGATTCTATTTTAGATACACAAATAGGATTAAAAAAAAGAACCGTTACTTCCGCTCAGAAACAGCAGGCTCTTGATGCAAAAAAAGCCTTAGAAAAACGAACCTTCCAAGGAGAACTTTTTGGCAAATCACCATATCCAGTATATCAAGATACTAATATTGGATATGCTCAGAAATTAATGAGTGGGCTTGAGGATGAAAAACAAGCTAGAAAAGATGTCCTTAATAATAAAGAATGGTCATCAGAACGAAAAGAAGCTGAATTAAAAGCGAAAGATAAAACAATCGTATCATATGAAACTGAACTTGCTGATGTCATGTCAGATATTTCAAGTAATGCACAGGATCTTTATGATGAAGATGGAAATTTGATTGACAAGAAAAATACACAAGATCTTGCAAACAATATCAATGATTTATTTAAAGCGTATTCTATGTTAACCAATTCTTCTGATTATGTTTCAGATAAAATGGATAATATTTTTGCTTTAAGTAAGTTTTCCAATCTAAAAGATAAGTTAATCGAAGCTGGAAAATCTGGTGGAACGGATGCTATTAAGGATTTAATTAGTCAAACTAAAGATCTTGATGAAGCTATAAGCAATGCTGGAATTGATGCGGATGATTTGGCAGATGGAATTATGGCGATAGCTGATCCTGATGCTAAAAATCTTGAAGGCATCAAGGATAATCTTAAAGATATTTTTGGCAAAAAATATAGCTTCTTTAAAGATAAAAACGACGAAGATATTGAAGGATTCTGGGATTATCTTCAGGATAATAATCTTAACCCAGAAAAAATGAAATGGGGTAAAAAAGATATCTCTGATAATTGGGAAGATTATCTTAATTCTAAGAGATCGACCGAAATTGTTGATGATACAACTTTTGCTTCTCGTTTCAAAAATTCTGCTGAAGATACAGCAACTGATCTTGACACAATAACTGACAATTTCCAGACAGATATGTCAAGTATCAAATCTTCAATGGATTCTATCAAATCCGGTACATTCCAGAATTCAGATATTACTGATCTTATCCAGCAGTTCCCGGAACTTGCCACAGAGACTGATAATTTACAACAGGGATTACAGAATCTGGCGTTCGATAAAGCAAGCGATGCAATCGGTAAAATCAAAGACTCTGTAAAAGATGTAACTGATCCGAAACAGCTTGCTGCTGCAGATAAATATGTTCAGAGTATTATGGATACTATGGATCTGAGCGGATTTGACATAAGCAATGCTAAGTCTACAATTCTTGGTAATTTAACAAAGAATTTAGCAGACAAACATATGGCCTCTGTTACAACTCCAAACCTTGTAAATCAGTTAATGTCAGAATACGGAAATGATGAAGTTGCAGTCCAGGCAATTATGAAATTGTCACTTGATCCATCAATGGCAAATGCTGATCTCGACACTTGGAAATCCAAAATTGAAGATACTAAAGTACAGATTCAGTTGGATACTTCAGCTAAAAATCTGGATAGTCTCTCAAAAGAACTGACTCGTCTTCAGACTGATGCTTCCGATCAGCAGACAAGACTGAATAATAAATCTGCTTATAATATGAAAGCTACTGCTTCAGATTACACCAATCTAATCGAAAATGGGGACAAACAGATTGAGAATCTTAATAATCAGATTCAGGAATATCAGAATAGTATCGATGCTTTGAAAAATAGCAAAGGCTTATCTCCTCTTTCTGATGAAGATAACGAACAAATTAAGCAGTGGCAAGATCAGATTCAAGCTTCTCATATGTCTATTGAAAATATGAAGGCTTCTCAGGCCGATTGGACAAAAACAGCATTTAATCTTCCAGTAACTGATATGCAGAACACTGTTACCGCTCTTACATCAGCTATTAGCGAAATGCAGACAGAAACAGGTCTTACATCTGATACTATGGATAGTCTTAGAACACAATTCAGTGATCTAAAAGATGCTCATGTTGATAATGTATTCGATCGCACTGCAAAAGGTTTGAAAATCAACACAGAAAGAATGAAGGATTATCTGGAACAGCAAAATGAATTCATGAATTCTGATTTTGCACAACGAATTCAGGATTATCAGGATCAATTATCAGCAGGTAACAAAGATTATACTCAGCAAGGATTAGAAAATCTTAAAAATCTGCAGGCACAGTATTTTGCTCAGTATCAGGAGGCTGCAAAACAGTTCTCTGATTTCCAAGCAATGGTTAATGCTGACAATCTTTCTACTGAAGGCAATGAATATACTACAGCTAAGAGTTATCTGGATAACGCAAAAGATCTGTATGATAAAGGCTTAGTTGGTACACCTCAGTTTAAAGCAGCTGCAAAATATTTCTCTCAGAATGGTTTTGAAGATGCTGATAATTTCATTGAGAACTATAACAAACTTAAGAATTATTACACTGATGATGCTTCCGGTCCAAAGAGATTTTTAAGCGATCTTGAGGCTAAGGGATTAGCTACTTACAAAACTCTTGAGGATGGAAATCAGCAATGGATGTACTCTTTCACTGATACTCAAGAAGCTGCAGATGCTATGGGTATGAGTCTTGAATCATTCGAATCTATGTTTGGTAGATTGAAAGATTATGGCGATACAAATAATTTTGTATCTTCTCTTGAAGAAGGTGCCCTGAAATCTGAAGAGATTGACGATAAACTCATTGATGCTCAGATTAAAATGGGAAAACTGAAAGCCAGTGGTGCAAATCAATCCGCTCTGGACGATCAACAAGCAGTTATTGACAATTTAATTGCACAAAAAACTGGTATTACTCAGGCTATATCTGACTTCAAAGATGGTACTGTTGATCGTAAGATTCAGGATATTAAGGATGCCAAAGGCGCCATTGATGAGCTGAATCAGGCAATGAAGGATCAGGACATTAATCCGGATTCTGATGCAGGTAAGAAATATATAGAGGCCATTCAGGAGCAGGCCGATAAAGTTGGTTTGAAATTAACTAATTTCGAAGTTGACGAAGATGCATACAATCAGTTGATTGCGGGCTATGAAGCGAAAGCTAAAGGCTCACAAATCAAACACTTCCAGGATGTCAACGAAGGAATTGAAAGTGGTAACACTGGAGATTACTCTGATTCTGATGTTGAATTGGTTAATAAGATTAAAGATGCTCAGGAACAGAAAAGTGAAGCATTACAGAACGTTATTGATGCTGTTAATTCATTGGATAAAGATCAATGGAATGAAGCAAACCAGATTGAATTAGGCAATGGAGCTTATGAATCTGAAGATCAGGGTATTCGTAATGTTGAAGATGCTCTTCAGGGACTTTCAGATCAATTTGGACTAACAAAAGAACAGGCGACTGCTCTTCTACCGGCTCTTGAAGCTTTAGGTGTTGTTAATATTGATCCTAATGTTGATATGACAGGGCTGGATGAATTGGATCAAGCTACTCAGGACGGAATGGCTTCATTGCGTCAGATGCAAGCAAAGGGGGATATTGATCTCTCATTCAAAATTGATAGTAGTACTGACGGATTAACGATAGATGAATTACAATCTCAAATTGATGAACTTGAAAAAGCTAAAGTAAAATTAAAGTTAGACGTTGATTCTCCTGAATACAATGCAATTCAATCTATGATTGATCAACGAGAAACTCAGATTCATCTTCAAGTTCTTATGGATCAAAGTACTGATATTGATAAATGGTTAGCACTTGCGAATGGCGAAGACGGCGATAAGCAGTTAGCTATTGCTGCAGGAATTGATTTAAATGATGAAGATGCTCAATCTAAAATTGATGCTTTAAAAGCAAGTCTGAAATCTTTATCAGGTGATACACCTGCTATATCGGTTAAAATTGACGAAACTCAATTCCAAGCATTGACAAAAGAACAACAAGGCCAAGGAACTGTAACTTTCAAACCAGAACATAAAGAAGTAGATGCTTACCTTGCTGAAGAGAAAAAAAGCGACGGAAAAGTAAAATGGTCTAATGAGACAGGTTTAGTAGATGTTTATGCTGCTACCGAACATTATTCTCATGGTACTGTTCATTGGGGAAATGATATTTCTGCCGTTCAAACTTCATTCACTGCTACCGGAACTGTTAATTGGATAAATGCAGGTGGACCAAGTGGTGGTTTGAGTAAAGAAGTTAAACTCTCAAGTGGTACGTTCAAAGCTGAGTCTACTGGAAGTGCTTACAATGTTTTAAATATTACACCGGCTCATGCAAGTGGTACGAATGTTGCTATTAAACAAGATCAACAAGCTCTTGTAAATGAAGTTGGTGTCAACGGTCACGCTGAATCAATTGTTCGTGATGGTGTTTGGAGTTTAATTCCTGGCGGTGCTCATATAGAGAACCTGAAAAAGGGCGACATTATATTCTCTACTACTCAAACTGATGCTCTTCTTAAACACGGGGCTATTCAAGGACATGCCAGAGCTTATGCAAGTGGCACTGTTACTTCTCCAGGCGTTATGAAAGCTTATGCTGCTGCTGGTAATACTCCGGGATTCCATTTCCAAGGCGGAGCTGCAACTGTTAAACCTGCCGGATCTGGAAATTCTGGTAACTCCGGTAATTCTGGTCTTCAACATGCAATCGAAGATAATACAGATGCGGTATCAAACAATAGTGATGATACAAGTGACGCGGCTGATGAAGTAAGCGAAGCTCTTCAAAATGTAATCAAGAAGCTGAATGATAATGCTATGGATTGGGTTGAAGTTGCTATGGATCGTCTTGATCGTATAACTTCTAGGTATACAGATCTTGCCGAAAGCGATTACAGCCATTATACAAAAGCTCAAAAGTATTATAATAAAGCTCTTGAAAATACAGATAAAGAAATCAAAGCTGCTAAAGAAAGCATCTCTGTTTATAAAAGGAAGTCCGAAGAAGTTGCAAACAATGGCGAAGTAAGCAAATATCTTACTCCTGCTCTGAAGAAAAAAGTTCAAGATGGCACTATTAATATAGAAACATTGGATGCAAATCAGAAAGCTGCCGTAGAAGCATATAAACAGTGGTACGACAAGTATCTTGATGCCGTTCAAAAATATAGAGATAAGAAAACTCAGGAACTTGATTTAGCTAAATCTAAAGTTGATAATGTTTACGATTCCTATGATCTGATCATTAGTAAGCGTAAAGCTAAAGAGGAATATTATGCAGCTAAAGCTGAAAATCGTATAAAGAGCGGAAAATCTCAAAAAGTCGGTTCGGTATATTGGAAAGATCTTAAAAAACAAGTAAGTTATGCTCAATATCAGAAAGACTGGATGTTAAAAGAAAGAGATAAAGTTCAGCAAAGCATGACAGATTATCTTAATGTGAATGGTCATAACAAAAAAGATAAAGCTTATCAGGAAATGAAGAAAAATCTAACTGATTTGAACACGTCTATTGTTGAGGCTGATACACACATCCAAGAAGCTAAAGCTGCTCTTGAAGAAACCAGAGAAAACTTAAAACAATGGCAAATTGATCGTTGGGAAAGAGCTGGTGATAAGCAGGACGCTTCTCTTAGTTATAAAAAGAATGCTGATGATATTAATTATCAGCTTTCAGCCAATGATTATGAAGAACGTTTGAAAACTTATGATAAAATTATTCGCGCTGATGAAGAGAAAAGACAGCTTCTTGCAGAAGAAATTGCAACAAAAACTTGGAGTAATGAAGAGACGCAGAAGAAAATTGAGGAATATGATAACCTCACTGCTTCTATTATTAAATCCAAAGAGGCGATGCAACAATTAGCTCAGGAAGAAATTGATTTTCGATTTAAACCTCTTGATGAAGCGCAGAATAAACTTTCAAATCTTGTATCTGAGCTTCAGACTGCTCAGAAGTTACTTGGTGATACCGAGAGTTTCTATAATGATGATGGAGCTTTCTCTACAAACGGTTTGACCAATATTTTATTAGTTCAAGAACAGATTGACGCCACTAAGGATAAAATAGCAAATTATCGTGAGGGATTAAATAAGCTGGATGAAATGTATAAAAATGGTGCAATTGGTCCAGAATATTATAAGACTAAAACCGATGAAATGCTTAAGAGTTTGCAACAAGAGTCTGCTACTCTTGCTGATCTTAAACAGAACCTTCTTGATATGTATACCACTCAAGTTACTAAAGAGAATGATCTGTTACAGGAGAATATTGAAAAACGTAAAGATGCTCTTTCTGCTAAAGAGAAATATTACGATTATGACAAAACTCTAAAGAAGAAAACTAAAGATATCAATGCATTAAAAGCACAGATTGCTGCACTTGAAGGAACATCAAATGCAGCCTCAAAAGCTCGTCTTGAGAAATTACGTGCGGAACTTGCAGATGCAGAAGACGATATGGCCGATACAATGCATCAGCATGAAGTCGATATGAAAAATACCGGCTATGAGAATTTTTCAGATGAGGCAAATAAGGCGTTAGACAATACTCTTGATGCTGTTAAGAAAAATGCAGCTTTCCAAGAAGCTATTATTGGCAGCATGCTTTCTAATGTAAAAGCAAATTACGACAGCACCTATAAACATCTGGGTGACGTAATGGATCAGTATGGCATGAAAGTTTCTCAGACTTATAGTCAAATGATCACAAAGGCAGCTGATTTTAATACTGCTGCTGTAAATGCAACAAAAGCATGGGAAGGTGTTACAAAAATTGACACCAGTAAGCCTTATGGCGGTTCATCTGCTGGTAATAGTGCATTTGATAGCGCAATGAATAACGCAGGATCTTCTCAGACTGCTGGAAGTCCAAATATTAAACCAGATACAGACTATACTCTGAAGCTGAGTGATACAGATATTTATCTGACATACAGTCATATCAAGAAACAGCTTAAAGCAACATGGTCACCAAAGAAACCAGAACACTCTGATATCGAGTGGAAAAGTTCTGATGAATCTATTGCGAAAGTTTCTTCTGATGGTACAGTTCGCGGTGTGTCTTCAGGTCTTAATAAGAACGGTTTAATGGCGCGTGATGAGTCTAAAACAAGAAAATGTATCATTACTGCTATTGGCGGTGGTGGTCTTGCTAAAGCTACTTGTACCGTTCATGTAATGCCGGATTCTCATTATGAGAAGATCAAGGATTATGCAGATAAAGCTGGAATCAAAGAGACTTCAGGTAATAATCTGAGAGATGCCATGGAATATGCTTATAAAAACGGCGCAAACCATAGCAATCAATCATATACCGCAGTTGAAGGATTTAAGAAAGCATATCTGAAGGACTGGACAAATTCTCTACCTAACCGTCCAGACGGTGCGACAGACGTTCCTGCCGGAGTGAGTCCTTTGATAGGATATTTTAATGCTAAAGGTAAGAAAGTCGGACCAAAAGAAATGCAACAGCTTGCAGATATTCTTCAGATCAATACTCCGGGTGTTAAGAAATATGATTCTTGGGGATCTACTCTGAAAAATAAAATCCTGAAGGCATATAAATCCTACGGATTCTCTAAAGGTGGTGTTGTACGGAAAGGTATTCCTGCCAACATACTTGATATGATCGGCGGAGATGCTTTAATACCGCGTGGAGATTCTATGCTAATCGGTGCAAACCCGGGTGAAACTGTTCTGACAAAAGAATTCACAGATCAACTGAAACCTACAGTTGCTACTCTGAATGAATTTAATGCTAGAATGGCGAAACCAATTACCACTATTCTACCATCGTCTTCAAATGATACGAGTGTGAATAGTGAGTGTAATATTACAATCAATGTTGATAAAATCAATAATGAGCAAGATATTAAGAAACTTGCTTATCAAATTGGTGATATTATTACTGAACGTAATAAACGTGACTGGAAAAAAGTTCGCTAATTTAAAAGGGCTGTCTTTAAGACAGCTCTTTTAATATTAAAATATATGAAAGAGGTGAAAAAATGCTACAATTTGAATTTAATGGTCATACTTCTGATGAATATGGATTGATTGTGACTAGAATAGAAGAAAATGATACTCTTGTAAATCGTTCTTTGCAA
>OATK01002121.1_pt1 | contig 10217 bp, 7 predicted proteins | sample 1516611 | NCBI WGS metagenome assembly OATK01 (sample SAMEA2579947, study PRJEB22360) | human gut metagenome | biome: human gut; feature: human-associated habitat; material: faeces | place: Denmark | collected 2008/2010 | reverse complement strand
AAGTTTCCACATTATCATATTCAATGATCCGATTAAAAAAACAACAAATGCAATACCAAACACAAAAAGAGGGAAGAAATCTTCCTGTTGAATAACACTTGCCACCACCAAACCACCTGTAAAGAAGATTCCTATAATAAATATAATAGTTAATATTTTTTCTGTTTTTACTACATAACAAGTTCTAATAATACCCTTTTTCTGTTCCTCTTCCCTTTCTTTAGCCTTTTTTTGTTGAGCTCGTCCAATATATCCTAAAACAGCGAACACAGCCAAATATGGCATCATTTGTATAAATATTTCAAAAAACATATATGTTCCTCCATTTTCATTTTACTTCCTATGCTTCACATCGTTCAACATTATTTATTCCTTGTGTGGTTCCTAATTGTAATATCATTACTTTTTCCTGCAATTTTTTCCCAAAATTTTCCCCTATTTCTTTGATACCGTCTGTCTTTTTTTCCTTTAACCATTTTTCTGCTAATGAATCCTGTAGTTCTTCAAGTTCAGATACCTTTTTTATTGCACGTTGATAACTTTTTCCATGTTGCCGTTTTTTGTCATATCCCGCCTTATGTAATTTCGCCTTATATACATCGTCATTTGTTTTTCTCAATTGTTCTTGAACCGTAGGTCCTTTCCCTTTAATTTTATATTTTCCAACACCATAAGTTACGGCATCAATACCTCCAGCTATCACTACTGAGTTCCAATCAACCTCATTCAATTTTTTATCGTCTGCATAAATTTGAGATGCAACACTAGTAGCTGCTCCTGTAGCACCCGTAGCAAGTATGCCACCAACTATTCCAATTCCACTTCCTGCAATTCCACCTTTTACAGCACCACTTACTGCATCTACCGCCACTTCTTTCAAGTTTACCTTTCTATCCAAAACCACTTGTGTTACTATTGATGAAATTCCAGATACTAAAAAACCAATCCCTGCTCCTGCAATTATTGTTGGAAATTCCCCATCATAATCCACATATTTAAAAGGATTATCCCAACAATATCCATATCTATTAAGTGTTTCTGGATACTCAATAAAGCCGACAATCAAATCCTGCCCTGCAAACCTTCCGTTCTCTGCGAGATATTCTCTCGCCTGGGCATAGTAGGTTCCTGCTATCTCATCTCTTTGGTATCCCGTATAGCCAAACGGCTGTATTTTCCCCTGGTTCTGATACAGGTCTTCCCCAAAGGCTCCGTATCCATAGTTCTCTTTGATTGTTCCAACGCTGTCCTCAAGCCTCAGCGGGCTTCCCAATTCGTCCTGAAGGTAATAGTTCCTTTCCCCATTCTCCTCATACGCTGCCACGTTCCCATCCCAAAAGTATCTCTGGCTTTGGCTTTCTTCTGTCCGCTCCAGAAGGTTATAGTACTGTCTGGTCAGATCCAGGGTATAAGTAATCTGACGGCTGTTTCCAATCTCCATGCCGACTCTTCTCTGCGGGTCCAGCTTCTCCAGTTTTTCTTTTGGAAGGACACCCTCCTGCTTTCCTACCCGGTGTCCCAGCCCGTTATACTGGTATCTTGCCTGTTTGCCTGCCGCATCCACCGCTTCTTCCAGACGGTTCATTGCTCCATAGACATACCGCTTCTTCCATGCCCCATTTTCAAGAATAGCGGTTAAGTTTCCTCTCTTATCATAACCGTACTCTTTGCGGATTTCCCCCTGTCTTTCGCTTACCAGCTGGTTCAGGGCATTATACTGATAAGAGGTTTGTTCCCCGCGTTCTTCTTTCCATGTACGGTTTCCAAAGGCATCATAACCATACTGTGTCTGGATTTCTCCGTCCTTTTGGATTTCTGACAGCCTGCCCAGGGCATCATACCCATAACGGTACTGTCCGCTCTCACGCTCCAGCCCTCTTCTTTCCTTGGTGATTCCGGTCTTATTTCCCAAAAGGTCATACAGATAGGTGTAGCGGTCAAGGATGCCCTCCTGGTCTTGATGCAACAGTTCTGTCAGCTGGTCTTTTTTGTCGTAAGCATAGGTGGTCTTTGTTCCATTCGGGAACTGTTTTTCACACAGTCTTCCCACCGGATCATACCCATAGGTAATGACGCTGTCTCCTTCTTTTAATTCCAAAAGCCGGAGCTGCTCATCATAGCCATAGAAGACCGTTTTTCCATCCGGATAGGTAATGCTTCTTCTCTCTCCTGCTTTTCCATAGGTATAGGATACTTCCCTTCCATCCGGGTACTGCACCTTTTGTGCCCTTCCCAGTGCATCCGGGGTGATCCTTGTGCTTCCCAGCCAGTCCTGTATCTCAATCAGCTGCCGGAGCGGATTATAGGACAGTTTCACTTCCTTTCCGTCTGCATACTGGATACCGGATAAGTCTCCCTGTTTTGTATAAGCATACTTGGTCAGATACCCTTCCTTATCCAGTTTTCCAAGAAGCTGCCCCTTTTTATCATAGGTATAGGTTTCCTTCTGTCCCAGTGCATCGACAGTTTCTGTGACCTGTCCCCGCAGGTCTCTGGTATAACGGGTGATCTGACACAACCGTTTCCTTCCATTCTGTCTCTCTGCTTCCAAAAGTTTTGCATCCATACCGGATACTTCTGTATCCTCCTTCAGGATTCCCTCTGCACCATACTGGCGGATCTCAATGAGCCGGTCACAGACATCGTACCGATATTCCGTTTCATTTCCAAGGGCATCCGTCACCTTCGCAAGCTGCCCGCTTAAGGTATAAGCATACTGTTTGAAATAATCAATATCAATCATAAGCAGAGACAATGGCTTACCTGCCAGTTTCTTTTTATTTTTTTTCATATACCCTGTCAAATACTCACGGTTATACAATCTGCTCATGTGATCGGTGTAGCTCTTTTTTCGCCATTTTATCAGCAAAAATACAATATCAGCTAATATAATAATTCCTATGACACTTATAACTGTAATGATGATTTTTCTGATTTGATGCTGTTCCGTCAAAGAATAATATTGATGAATTTTTTCCGAATATTCTATATAATCAGTACTTAACTGCTGATTTTTAAGTTCAATCACTTTCACATATTGTTCACGGGTTGCGATATATGCATCCGTATTATTTTCCTGCATATAAATATCTGCCATATCAGAATAAGCATTTTTTTCGAGTCCAAGCCCCGCATCTGCTGAACATCTGACAATCTGCTGATACAACTCTAATGCTTCATCAAATCTTCCCTGTTCCTTATACCATCTTGCATAGGAATAATCTAAATACACATCCTTATTCAAAGAATATTCCACATCATCTGTGTTCAGCAACTCCTTTGCAGTTTCCAGTTCATACTCTGCCTGTTCAAGATTGCCCTCATCTATATACAGCTGTGCTCTTAGATTTCCCCGCAGAATTTGGATATCATCTTTCTGTGCTTCTGGTAATTTAGGTATCAATTCATCTAGCTCCTCCAGCACAGAAAGCACTTTTTTATGCTGTCCCAGCTCAAGATATGCGGTTCCTTCATTGACCAAAGCAAGACTGGCATCTGCCACCAGGTGATCATCCTCTCTTTTTCGGAAAATCTCCAAAGATTGCTCATAATATTCGATTGCTGCTTGATACTGTTCCAATCCATAAGCATTATCTCCAAGCACTGCAAAAAATTTTGACATGTATTTGGAATGATTCGGAATCAGAGGAGAGGATTCCAAGAACTCAAGGCCACGCCAACAATATTGTAAAGCAGCGGAATAATCCCCTGCTATCGAATATAATTGCCCAATGTTTCCATACAGCCTAACCTTACTTTCAGCTTTCAGTCCCTTCACATTTATCACATACTCTTCTAAAAGTCTGGCACCTTGCTTGTTATCCTCCTGGTTTTCCAAAAATATGGATGCGATTCTCCAGCATAGATCAACGTTATTTCTATACTCTTTTGATTGTGCCATATAATGTAACGCTTTTCGACTGTTTTCTGCGAAATCTTCTATTTCTCCTTCATCATATTGAAGCGATTCATTCAGTAGAACGTATGTATAGATTTTGATAAAATCATCGTCTTGTTCTTGAATTTTTTCCGCCGCTGAAGTAAACTCTTTCACCGCCGTCCGATAATCCTCCTTTGCATAAGCAGTTACACCTGCCAGAAAATCATGCTGACTGTTTTTTTCTGAAGACTGGAGATATGTTTTTATCTCGCTATATTGCTTTGTTTCTATCTCCTCTCCTTCTACGATAGCCTTTGCATAAGACAAAAGGGATTCCGCTTCACTTTCACGTGGTTTACTGATAAGCAGAACAATTGCCAACAACATTACTATTCCTACTATCAAAAATCTAATTTTCTTTATCATTCGTATCTCCTGACAATTTTTTCATTCATTTTTATCTCCCTCTATCTTCGGATGGAAACGGCCATACGGTGATAGGTATGGCGGATTCCACGGATAACCTTTCCGTATTCCAAAATATTTTCAGGCAAAGCCATTCCGCCATATCCCGCATCTCCAAGATGATGCAGATCTGTTCCTGTCATTTTACACATTAACGCAATTTCTTTTATCGTATCTGTGTCCGCTCCCTCCTGAGAGGTTCCGATTGCTGTCAGTGTCATCTTTCCAAGACTGTGCGCGCACACTACTAAACTCCTCACATATTCCATCGTAATCCCCGGCACTGTTCCAGGCGCCGGAAGCAAGATAATATCAGCTCCTGCCTCTGCGAAAGCACGTACATCTGCTTCCGTTAAAATATGTTCTCCACACTCAGATAAAATTCCGGACGCATGCATTTTTCCGGCAATCAGCACCACCTGTTCTCCCAAATGCTCTCTGTAAAGCTTCAAGGTATCCGTAATCGCCGCATTTGTGACCCCAATTCCCGGATTTCCGGTTAGCACAATGAAATCCACGCCCATTTCCACTGCTGTTTTTGCATTTTCAAGTGTCGCTACACGTCCGCCGGAAAGTTTCCACATCTCATTTGTCTCAACACTGCTTTCTTTTCCTTGTTCCAATGGCTCCAAATTAATTCCGACAGGTCTTCCCGTCAATTGTTTTATTTTTCGAATAACTTCTCTATCCTCTGTCTTAGGCAATCCCTGAATCACTGGATGATTGACATCAAACATATTCAAAAGAATCATATCTGCTCCCATCGACGCCACAAATTCTGCGTTTGTCACATCCCCCAGCATCGGTTGTAATATCCCGATTGTCTCACACACAAGAACTCTTCCCTCACTTGCGGAAATTGCCTCAAGAAGTTCTTTCTTCTTCATATTCTCAAAATCTGATGCCGTACAATCTAAAAATCGTTTCATAATCTTCACCATTCCTCTCGTTTTAATTCATAGTCTATAATTATTGCATTTCACCAGCCCACTCAAATCCTTTTTTAGCTGCAATTACAGCGATGATTTCATTGATTACCGCCGCTGCCGCAATTGTTCCCTGAATAATTTTCGCACAGTCCGGTGCCAGTCCTGCTAATACAGACACTGCAATTCCAGTAAACACAAGCGATACTCCTGAATGCGGCAAAAGGGTAAGTCCAAGCTATTTTTTGACACTTTCAGGTGATTTTGTAACACTCGCTCCAAAATATGCCCCAAAATATTTACCTGCAGCACGGACAATGATATAAATCGCAGTAAACATACCTGCACCTAAAATCAAATGATAGTCCAAAGGAGCTCCAAGATTCAAGATCACAATAATCATCGCAATTCCTAAAATCGGGTTGAATCCCTGCATAATCTGCTCCAGTCTCTCCTCTGTAACCATATTGGAAAATGCCGCTGAAAAAGCCATTCCCATCAACATAAAGTTCAAAACCGGGCTTGGCATCACGAAATGGTTAAACACAAATCCAACAGCCGATGTCACTAAAATCATCCCGATTAAGGTAGCCATCGTTGCAAATGCATTCTATTCTCTTTTCAATAGCATTCCTGCAAAAAATCCTATCACCGCTCCTATTATTAACGGAAGGATCACAACCAAGGCAATCATATACGCCGGAAGTTCACCTGACGACGGATTCCCCACAACGATTGCAATTGTCGTAAAGAACACAATACATCCTACAATATCATCCAGCGCAGCCATCGGAATCAGTGTTCCGGTAACCGGTCCTTTTGTGTTAAACTCTCTGACGATCGATAATGCCGGCGCCGGCGCAGTCGCCAACGCGATTCCTCCAAAAATAAACGCCAGATAGACCAGAATATCCGATAAATAGAATACCACGCCGAATACCAACGAGACAACAAAAAATGTTCCCAGTGACTGCGTAAGTGTTGTGATGACAATCGATTTTCCGGAACGTTTGATTTTGTTCCAGACAAGTTCCGTTCCTATCATAAGACCGACTGCACATTCCAATACATGTACGACAATCTGATACCAGCCTGCATCCAAAGTTTCCTGATTCATCACTGCAAACGCATGCGGTCCGAAAACCATCCCCGTAATCAGCCATCCCAAAATGGACGGCAATTTTAATTTGGAAACCAGCTTTCCGATGCCCAACGCAAGAATTACCATAATCAATAAACGTAATATTTGTACTAACATTTTGTATCCACTCCTCCTGTCTCTTTTGCGATTCCATATAACATAATGTTCAGCATTTGTTCTAATTTTGATTCATGATTTTCTATAACCGATTTTATTTCATTGTCTTTATCCGATTTCTCGCGGAAATATCTGTTAAACATTTCTTGAAACATAATAAAATATTCTAGCGCAAAATCTTCTGAAATTCCTTCTCTCAGTTCCAGACGCCCGAGCAGATTTCGATACCGTTTTGCAAGATACATGTCATATCCCTTTTTCAACTGCCGGATATCCCCTTGGAGATGCTTCGGAGGCTGCAGGATACTGTCAAAGGATATATTGCAGCAATACGGATTCTCTGCGAAAAATACTTGTCTGGAATGTAATATTTCCTGCAATTCACTTTGTACGTCCGTAAAATCGTCCTCTGTCCTTTGTAAATATTCCGTCATCTGTGCATAACACTGCCCGACACATTGCAAATACAGCTGATCTTTATTCTTAAAGTTGTGATAAATCAAACCTTTTGAAATCTGATTTTCAATGCACATCGTATTGAGCGATGCCGCATCATAGCTTTTTGTTCCAAATTCTTCCATTGCAGCCGCCATAATTTTTTCTTTTGTTCGTTTTGTTTTTTCACTTTGTTTCAAAATAATCCCTCCAATAAAATAAACCATATAGTCTATTATGCAAATAATAGACTATATGGTCAATATATTGTCAACTATTTTGTCACTACTCCATCACAAAACTTCCAAGATCGTATACCTCTATCTCGCCATCTGTTTCAGACTGTAAAAATCTTACTTTCTGGTTCAATTTCTCACTGTATACTCTTGTCGTCATCACTTCCTCACCATCATTAATAAAAATCTCAATGGCAGAAGTATCTGAATACACAGTCATATTCTTAAGACTGTCCAGCTTCACTGTGCGCTGTTTTCTTCCATGCCCGCTTTTTCCAAGTTCCAGCTTCAGAATGTGATCCTTGTAAGTCAAAGTCACATCGTCCCTGAGACCGAGTATCATCGCAGCATTCTCATCGTCTCTCTTTACAGACAACTCAAAACAGCAGTCTATCGTCGTCCACTCACCAAAAGATGTAATACTTGTGACCATTTTATTTTTTCTCAGACTTTTTAATTCTTCTAATGGCTTCTGTATTAGTTTTCCATCTTGATATGTTAAAACTCTCGGCATTGTCAGTGCATGGATCCAATCATATTCCACTGTTGCATCATTGTCATAATCCGCATCAGGAATTCCCATCCAGCCAATCAGAATTCTTCTGCCGTTTTCATCAAGAAATGTCTGTGTGGCATAGATGTCAAACCCTTTATCCAATTCATGAAATTCCCCAAGTTTATATTTCTTATTTTCAAAATCCATCTGAATCGGGAAATATCCGCATTGATACACATTCTGATAATCATGTCCGCTCTTTGGAACCCCCTGCGGGCATGCAATCAAAATTTCCTGTCCATCTACTTCAAACAAATCCGGACATTCCCACATATAGCCAAATTTTTCTTCCGGCGCAATCCGGTCAAAATACTTCCATGTCATCAAATCTTCTGATTCAAACAGAAGCACACAGCCTTTTGACTCACAATCCCTTGCTCCCTGAACCATATAATATCTGCCGTTCTTCGCAAATATTTTCGGGTCTCTCACATGCTTTGACATATCTGCCGGATAGTCTGCATTCGTCATCACAAGTTGTTTTTCACCTGCATGCACGCCATCCTCACTTACCAGATGAATCGTATTCTGCTCTCTTCCTTCTAATATATAATCGTAATCCTTGTCCTGCAATTTTACATTTCCGGTGTAAAAATAATGGATTTTGTCTCCGTCCACAAATGCCGACCCACTGTATACACCGTCTCTGTCCCAGTCACAATCAGGAAACAGGAACGGCTCGCACTCCTGAAAATGAATCCAGTCTGTTGTCGTATAATGTCCCCATAGTTTCGTTCCCCAGCCTGCCAAAAACGGGGTGTATTGGAAGTAAATATGATTGATGCCCTGAAACTCACACAATCCATTTGGATCGTTCATCCAACCGGTCGGCGGCATCAGGTGAAAATGTAAGCGGTTCTCATCCTTCTTCACCGTCTCTCTCATATATTGATAATCCGGTATTTGCTTTACATAATCTTCTCTGTTCATCATAATATATAACCTTCTATTCCTTCTACTTTTATCTTATTTGTGACTCTTTTTCCCTGCTATTTTTCCAAAACAGATTGTGCAGATCGCTCCGATTGCCAATGCGATCAAATGTGCAATAATATAGTTCAGATATCCGTGACTTGCCGGGTTTGCAATCGCAATTCCCGGAACAGCAGTTGTTCCGAATCCAAATGCCGTCAATTTTGAGAAATACACATACGCACCAGCCGCAGCACCGCCGATACATCCTCCAATCAAAGGATAACGATATCTTAAGTTTACACCAAAGATTGCCGGCTCACTGATTCCAAATAACGTAGAGAGGAAACTTGGAATACACAATTCCCTGGCTTTTAAATTTTTCCAGTTTACTGCCAGATATCCAAGCACAGCTCCACCTTGTCCCATTAGAGCAACTGACATCAGTGGATTGATAAAGTTCGTTCCCGTACTTGCAATGAGCTGCGCTTCCACGGCGCCGATAATATGATGCAGTCCCGTAATAACTACCAGCTGCTGAATTCCTGCAAACAGTGCATAACCGAATACTCCAAGGTTGTTCGTTCCCCATACCATTGCATCTGTAATTCCATTAGAAAGAATTCTTCCTACCGGTCCGATAACTGTAAATAACAGAACGGTAGAAATAAACACCGTCAGCAATGGTGCAACTAAAAGTTTGATCACATCCGGTATCTTTTTGTTGAAAAAGACATCAAGCTTTGCAACCACATATCCCATCATAAGCGCGATAATAATTCCGCCCTGGAATCCCACCAATTCAATCTTGAATCCAAACAAACTGATGATTTCCGGCTGCGCCAATCCCTGTGCTGCCTGATATGCATTTGCCAAAGATCCATCTAACATAATCGCTCCTACAACCATACCAAGCACCGGATTTCCGCCGAATCGCTTGGTCGCTGAATAGCAGACTGCCATCGGTAAAATAGAGAAAATTCCGTTGGATGCGAGACTCACCAGTTTATTGATCGCATATAGTGTATCGTATTTTTGAACAACTTCCAGACCTCCAAGCACACCTGTCAGTCCCATAAGAAGCGCTGCCGCCAACAGCGCCGGCATAATTCCGATAAATACATCCGACAATGCCTTTACCACTGCCTGAACCGGGTTTTGTTTCTTTGCACTTTCTTCTTTTAATTCCCCAAGAGACATATTTTCTGTATGCGTATATTTTGCAAACACTTCATAGACATCGTTTACCGTTCCTGCACCGAAAATAAGCTGCAGCTGGTTCCCTGCCACAAATGCCCCTTTTACTTTATTGATATTTTCTAATTTTTCCATATCCGCTTTATCATTGTCCTTCAAGACAATTCTAAGTCTTGTTGCACAGTGTGCAGAACCTTGAATGTTATCCATTCCTCCTACACCATTCACAATTTCTTCCGAAATTTTCAGATACTCTTCTGATTTGTTCATTTTATTACCTCCTATGTTTTTGGAACCGGTTTCTTATATATATATTATATTTTCTAAATTAACAAATGTCAATAAACATACA
>OATK01002098.1_pt1 | contig 10343 bp, 8 predicted proteins | sample 1516611 | NCBI WGS metagenome assembly OATK01 (sample SAMEA2579947, study PRJEB22360) | human gut metagenome | biome: human gut; feature: human-associated habitat; material: faeces | place: Denmark | collected 2008/2010 | reverse complement strand
ATTTTACTACTCTTCCCACCGGCCGGGGGCCTGTTTTTCCCGCCTCAAACACGGTAGCCGCCGACTGAATGGTAATTACAGCATCCCGGGTTATCAAAAACGGCGTGGGGATTGGATTTTCCTTTAATACACTTACCCTTACGGTAACCGTTCCCGCAATTTCCAGCCCGCAGCCAAAAACCTCTCCGTCTCCCATCAGGGCATGGAGATCTCCCATGGAAAGCAACGCTCCCGGAACCGCAACAGGCAGATAAAGGACCGTTCCAGCCCCGATTTTTCTACAGTCCATGTTGCCGCCGTGGACATCGGGAACAGATGTGGCTATCCCTTCTCCGGCAGGCGCCGTTCCGATAACCCCTATCATGGGACAGCAGTCAAGCAGCAGCGTATCATCAAAGCGTATCTTATCTCCCTCGATTTCATACATTACCGCCTTTGCTTCCGGCAGTCTGCCTGCAAAAATACCCCATGAAAAGGAAGCGCACATAACGCCCCTGGAATGCAGGCTGATATCCAGGATTTCTACTTTCAGCACATCCCCCGCATCCGCGCCGTTAATATACAAGGGTCCGGTTGCCGGATTTCCCAGGGCATCTTCCCTGTCTCCCAGAGGACGCTCTTCACTGGTTACACTGTCGTCATAGCAGTCCCTGGTTTCGAATATTACTGTTTCCCCGCTTTCGCAAATGGCTGACGGAGGAATGTTTTTATCCAGTCTGTCATATACCTTATCCCTGCTGATTGTAAGCATCTTCGGCTCCTTTCATAGTTCGGACGCAATCTTTGCATCGTCCGGACCGGTCATTTTCGCATCGGCGGTATCCTCTGGCGTTTCGGCCATCCGTTCCGTCTCTTCACCCCCGGCCAGCCCCAGCCCCTTCAGAATTCCCCAGATATAGGGAGCGCCGAACATGCTGAGCTTCTTCGGCCCGCGGATCGGCTCACCTGCCGCCCGCGCCTCCAGAATCTTTTTATAAGCCCGAAGCACGGTTGCCTCGGTAATGGATTTTTCCTTCCGATCGCAGAAAAGCTCACGTCCTTTAATCCGGTAGGTAAAGGGAAGCTTTTTGCTCGTATAAAAGGTGGTTCCCTCATAAAGGCTTACCGCATGCCACAGACATCCGCCCAGCAATGCTTCTTCGCCGCATTCCTTTACTGCCTGTACAGCTTTTTCACGTTCCCTGACAAAATTTTCGTCCATACTTTATCCTGTGTCTTTCCTGCTTTTCTATTTTTCAGCATCTTCCCTGAAAAGCTGTGGGAGAAAATCATAGATACACTGTCTCCAGACATTCCAGTCATGCCCGCCTCTGTACTCCCTGCGCACACAGGGAATCCCGTTTTCTTTACAGAAAGCATCGTCCTCCGTAAAAAAATCCCAGAACTCATCCTGCCTTCCCATAGCCCGGAAAAACAGATGCTGCTTCTCCTGGAATTCCTTTTCCTTCATAATTTCCAGATAGCTGTTATCCGGGTCTTCTCCGATAAAATTGTGCATAAAACCCCTGAACGGCCCCCCCCAGCCAAAAAGCTGCGAATAACGGCAGACCGTCATGCTTGTCTGCATGGAGCCCATGGAAAGCCCGGCCATCGCCCGGTTGTCCCTGTCCTTTTTCACCCGGTATTTCTTCTCAATGAAGGGAATGATATCCTGCACAAGCTCCTCCGGGAAAAGGCTGTGCCGGAGCACTGCCTCCCCATCCCCGTCTTCCTCCATGACCATACCGTTTGCCATAACGATTAGCATGGGCACGGCCTTTCCTTCTGCCAGCAGGTTATCCATGATATGATTCACCTTTCCCTGCCATATCCAGCCCCGTTCATTCTCCCCGAAGCCATGCTGCAGGTAGAGTACCGGATATTCCAGCGTCCCCTCTTCATATCCCGGCGGCACATAGCAGATGCAGCTTTCCGTCCTTCCGGTAACAGCAGAAGGATAATACTCATGCCTGATATCCCCGTGCGGCACATCGTGCATCTGTAAAAATTCCGGCACCGGCCCAACCTCAATATAGTTCACCGGCCGTGAAAAGCCATAGCCTATGGAAAGGAACGGGCTGATTGCCAGACAGTTGTCCACGTAGAGATGCACATAATAAAATCCCGGCTCCAGAGGCAGATCCACCGTCCACACATCCTTTTCCGTCTCCAGGAACGGATACATGATATCGCCAATCTGCAGCTGGACATTCATCGCATTGGGAAAACGGAGCCTGACATAAGGCATGCCTTCCGCGCGGTACAAAAGGCCTTCCCTGGAATTATGGGGAACCGGCTTACCATCCGGTGCCGTCATCACAGGCCGGCTATACGCGCAGGATTGCTCCACTACCGCAGGATTATCCAGCCATTCCTTATCAGCATCGATTTGTCCGCGCACCTCTATGGTTAAATCCTCTGTAACCGCCTCCGCGGCCCTGAGTGTTTTCAAAACGCCGTCCAGATAGCTTCCCAGCCTTCTGCGGCTCTTTGACAGCCCTTCTACTATAATATGTATTTTCCCGGAAGCTTCCGTAAGCACCGCGTAAATATTATCAAGATTTTCTCCCCTGGATTCCGGCAGATTCAGCTTTTCCTGCAGATACCTGTACAGTTCCTCCCTGGATCGGATCCCTGCAAAATTCAAATTTATCATACCCTTTTCCCTGTCCCTCAAGTTTTCATTCGTATCTTCTTTATCCTTCATCTGCAGTTTTCCTCCCTTTAAAAGCCCCGCAGCGTTTCACTCCGGCTCAGTCCCCGGAAATCGCCCTGCGGAGCTTTGCCTTAATCCTCTGAAGCGCATTGTCCGTACTTTTTCCATCCTTGCCCAGTACCCGGGCAATCTGGTTATAGCTCATCCCCGTAATGTAAAGATCCAGCACCTGCTTTTCAAAGCCGCTTAATTCCTTCTCAATCGCCTGCTCCAGCCCTTCCACATTTTCCCGGTCGATAAAAAGCTCTTCCGGACTCATTTCCAGCGCTGCAGGAATGGCGTTCATCAGACTGTTTTCCTCATTGCCATCCCCATCCGGCCCGATGTTTTTGCTGTACAGGGAAATATAGGTGTTAAGAGGCATGTGTTTCTTCCGGGAAGAGGCCTGCACTGCCGTATACATCTGTCTGGATACGCAAAGATCCGCAAAGGTGCTGAAGCTGGCATCCCTGCCGCTGTCATAATCCCGGATAGCTTTGAAAAGCCCAATCATGCCTTCCTGGATTAAATCATCGCTGTCCCCGCCTAAAAGGTACATGGACTTGGCTTTTGCCTTCACCATGCCCTTATATTTTTCCATAATGTAATCCGTGATATCATTTTCACCGTCCCTGAGAAGCACGATCAGCTCCTCGTCGGTATATTCCCCGTAGGAATCTTTCATTGGGAATCCGTTCCTTTCTTCTGCCTCGACTGCAGAATCCGTATCAAATCCGCCGCCACATGCTCTCCCAGAATCTCATAGCCCTCCGCGTTGGGATGTACGCCGTCCGGCATGAAATGCAGGACATTGTCTTTATCATGTCCGTCCAGAATATTGGAATTGTAAAGGTCAATCACTTCCATTCCATGTTCGTCCGCCAGCTCCTTGATGACATCCGCGAATTTATCCTGGGGAATCAGGTAGGGGTGCTGGATTTTCAGGTAATCCTGAAGGCTGTTGGGAAGAGGTGTCATGAAAATCACCTCCGCATTAGGATAGTCCGTCTTCAGCCCATCCATCAGTTCATCCAAATCCCCCCAGAAGGTTCTCCTTTTACGCTCCGCGGAATTTCCGAATTCCACCAGGCTTGCACAGAACTCGTCATTTGTGCCGCCCATTACAAGAATGATATCGCTGTCCTCAGGGATTTTCTGGTAGCGGTCTACAAAGGCATCCGCCCAGTATCTCCCGATGGAAGAACCTCCTATTCCCAGATTATATACTTTCCTGGCATCCAGCGTTTCCTGCAGGATATGGGGATAGGCAAGCTCCTGATAATTATCCAGATTATCCAGGTTTACGGCCTGGGTAATGCTGTCGCCCAGACAGGTTATTTTGATATCCGAAAAATCAATGTTGTTTCCTGATATCGTCTGTTTATCCAGTTCATTGGCGAGAAGCGTTTCCTTATGGGAGCTGCGGACCTCCTGCCGTTGGGCCAGGGTGTAGTGTTTCCTGTCAAAAGGATCCTCCAGCTTTGCCGTATTCCTTCCCATATGTGCTATGATATCACTGTCGGAAACAGAATTGCCTGAGGCACTGCTGCCTGAAACTGAGTTGCCTGAGGCACTGCTGCCTGAAACTGAGTTGCCTGACGTACTGCCTCCCGATTCTTCTTTGCCGGACTCACTTCCGGAGGAGTTTTCCTTTTTTGAATCCTTATTTCCACCTGTGCTGTTTTGGGAAATGCTGTTTGCAGATATACTGTTGCCGGAAGTGCTGCCGGACAGGGAATTTCCTGAAATATCATTTTCTGAAATACTGCTGCCGGATACGCTTCCTCCGCAAGGGCGGAGTAACTGCCTTGCAGGAATTCTGTTTCCTGAAATCTGATTCTCACCGCCGTCACTGCCGGGGCCGCTGTTGCCAGACACCTGGTTTCCGCTTACAGACGCTCCACTGTTATTTCCTGATACCTGATTTTGACCGGCGGATTCCCCGCTGTCATTTCCGGATACCTGGCCTGTGTCTCCGGCTTCTGCGCTGTCATTTCCGGATACGAGACTTTCATCTCTGCCTTCTCCGCCATCATTTCCGGACACCTGGCCTGTGTCTCCGGCTTCCTCCCCGCCGCGGTCCATCGTCTGTCCTGTGTCCTGCTTTCCGTCTGCCGCGCCTTCGGAGTCCTTCCCGGTTTTCTCCGTCGCCTCCTGGGCCTGTCCTACAGACTCACGCGCCACGGAATCCTGCACCGACGCGCCGGAATCATCAGCCGTCTGTCCTGCATCTACTGTTCCATTTTCTGTTTTATCCACGGTTCCCACGCTCTGCAGCCCGCTGCTGTCTGCCTGCATGATCGGAGCGTCGGCCGCCCCGGACTGCCTGCTGCATGCCGCTGTAAAGGAAATCAGGAATACAGCCAGAAGACCGCATCCCGTAACCGCCAGAAAATTCAAATTTTTCATTTTTTCTTAATGCTCCTGCAATCTGAAGGAATGTTGCCTCTGTAGCTGTGAAGGGTTCAGGCAGTTACCTTCCTTCTACCTTTTTACATAAGTCTCTGTCTGACAATTTCATAAGCCAACACGCCTGCCGCCACTGAGGCATTCAGGGAGTCAATGTTTCCCTTCATGGGGATGGACGCGACAAAGTCACAGTTTTCCTTCACCAGCCTTCCCACGCCTTCGCCTTCGTTACCAATGACAAGGCCGATTGCGCCGGTCAGGTTCAAATCATACATTCTGGTTCCGTCCATGTCCGCACACACAAACCACATTCCTTTTTTCTTTAACTCGTCCATGGTTTTTACCAGATTGGTCACCTTGGCCACCGGTGTGTAATTCAAGGCCCCGGCAGAGGTACGGGCCACGGTTGCGGTCAGACCCACAGCCCTGTTTTTAGGAATGATGACACCGTGGGCGCCCGCCAGGTTGGCAGTACGGATGATCGCCCCCAGATTATGGGGATCTTCAATATTATCCAATAATATCAAAAAGGGCGGCTCCTGCCTTTCCTCAGCCAGCTTCAGCATATCTTCTACCTGCGCGTATTCATAGGCAGCGGCATAGGCAATAACCCCCTGATGTTTTCCTGTTTCAGACATCTGATCCAGACGTTCCCTGGAAACATACTTAATGAGACAATCCGTCTTTTTCGCTTCTCTTTTGATGGTCATAATCGGACCGTCCTGACAGTTGTCCAGAATAAAAACTCTGTCAATGGTCTTTCCCGAACGGAAGGCTTCTATAACCGCATTCCGCCCTTCTATGGTCAGTTCTTCGTATCTCATAACCGCTCCTTCAGTTTCGCTCCGGCAGGTCACACCGGAACGGATTTTTCATACTCTTTTTATTCAGAGAGCAAGATCAAGCTCCCTGAGTGAAATTTTCACCAGCTCCATCAGCCGTTCCATCCGGCCGTCCAGATAAAGGTAGCCGTAAAGCGCCTCCAGCGCGGTGGCCTTCCGGTAATCCCCTACGGAAGCATTCTTGGCCGTGGTATAGGACTTGGCATTCCGCCCCCGCCTATATACGGCAAGCTCCTCCTCCGTAAGATACTGCTGCAAAACAGTTCCCATCTCCGCCTGTGTCTGCGCCTTGACCAGATGGCTTTTTTCCTTATGCAGCCTGTTGGGGGATGCATTATGCCGCTCCACCACCACAGTCCTGATAATGAGATCGTAAATACAATCCCCCACGAAGGCAAGAGTCAGGGGGGAGTAGGTCCGAAGATCTACTTCCCCCAGGTTAAATTCTTTTTTAATCTGCGTAAGCAGGCTTAAGCTCTCTTCCATTTTACTCCCTCGCGGGTATCCTCCAGAATGATTCCCCTCTCAAGCAGCTCATCCCTGATTTCATCCGCTCTGGCAAAATTCTTTGCTTTCCTGGCTGCCTGACGCTCCGCGATCAGCGCTTCCACGTCCTCATCCAGCATTTCTTCCTTTTTCTCCACGATAAGCCCGCAGACATCCGCCAGCTCCTTGATTTCCTCCAGCAGCGCTTTTATATAAGCGGCGGAATTATCCGCGCCGGCATTGGTATTGGCGAATTTCACAAGCTCAAAAATAGCGGCAATGGCGTCCGCCGTATTAAAATCATCGTCCATGGCCTCGTCAAACTTCACCGCAAATCCGGCAGCCTCCTTAAGAAGCTTCTTCTCCTCTTCCGTGGCTTCGCCCGCGCCCGCTTTTTCCAGAAGGAAATTCAGGTTGGCTGCCGCGGTACGGATTCTGTCCAGGCCGTTCTTGGCCGCTTCCATCAGCTCGTCGCTGAAGTTCAGCGGGCTTCTGTAATGAGCGGAAAGCATGAAGAAACGGACCACCTGCGGATCATATTTCGCTACAATATCACGCACGGTAAAGAAGTTTCCGGCAGATTTGCTCATTTTTTTATTATCAATGTTCAAAAATGCGTTGTGCATCCAGTACCTGGCAAAGGTCTTGCCGTTTGCCGCCTCAGACTGGGCGATTTCGTTCTCATGATGAGGGAAAACCAAATCCTCCCCGCCTGCGTGGATATCGATCTCTTCCCCCAGATATTTCTTGCTCATTACGGAGCATTCGATATGCCAGCCAGGACGGCCTTTGCACCAGGGAGACTCCCAGTAAGGCTCCCCGTCTTTTTTCGGCTTCCAGAGTACGAAATCAAAGGGATCCTCCTTCTGATCCTCGCCGGATACCAGCAGGGAACGCTTGCCTCCCTCCAAATCGTCCAGATTCTTATGGGAAAGCTTACCATATTCCTTAAAACTTCTGACACGGAAATATACCGTGCCGTCCTCCGCCGCATAGGCATGCCCTTTGTCAATCAGCTCCTGTATCATATCCAGCATGCCGCAGATTTCCTGGGTGGCCTGGGGATGGGTGGTGGCAGGCTTCACATTAAGGGATTCCATATCCTTTTTGCATTCCGCGATATAACGCTCGGAAATAACCGTGGAATCCACGCCCTCTTCAATCGCCTTCTTTATGATTTTATCATCCACATCAGTGAAGTTGCTCACATAATTTACTTTATAGCCCTTATGCTCAAAATAACGGCGCACCGTATCAAATACAATCATCGGACGGGCATTGCCGATATGGATCAGATTATATACGGTGGGGCCGCAGACATACATTTTAACCTCACCGGGGGTAATCGGCACAAATTCTTCTTTTCTCTTTGTCAGGGTGTTGTAAATTTTCATCTTGACTGGTTCTCCTTTTTCATATTCTCAAATAATTTTATCGTAACTGTTCAGGGCGCTCAGTTTTCCGTCTGTTTCTCCCCGCATGACACGGGACAGCCCTCCTGCCCCTTCTGACAGCATTTTATCTTCTCGTGACACCGTTCCTTCTGACGGCACACCTCACGATAAGCGCATTTTTCTTCCTCGCAGCTTTTTTCCTCTGTTCTTTTAAGGTAACGCACTTCCGCCTCCAGGTCAAGCAGTCTGTTGATTAATTCACTGTTTGCATGCTGAAGATTGGAAATATCCTCTTTCACAGGGTCAGGCAGATTGACCTGATCCATGGTATCACGGGGAATCGGCTGATTTCCCCTTTTCACCACCCGGCCGGGTACCCCCACCACAGTGGAATTGGGCGGCACCTCCTCCAGCACCACGCTTCCCGCACCGATTTTGGAATTTTCCCCTATGGTAAAAGACCCCAGCACCTTGGCGCCGGCGCTTATCATAACATTATCCCCCACCGTAGGATGCCTTTTCCCATGCTCTTTCCCGGTTCCCCCCAGCGTTACCCCCTGATACAAAGTCACATTATCCCCGATAATCGCCGTTTCCCCGATAATCACACCATTTCCGTGATCAATAAAAAACCCCCTGCCAATCTGCGCTCCCGGATGGATTTCAATCCCCGTTTTCCTGACCCCCCTCTGCGAAATCCACCTGGCCAGAAAAAAATGGCCCGATCGATACAGCTTATGAGCCAGCCTGTAATGAAGCATGACCTTAAAGCTGGGATAAAGAAATACCTCCATAGAAGAATGTATTGCAGGGTCACGCTCCCTGATAATCCTAATCTCCTCTTTTATGTTTCCTATAATACCCATTTACCTTCCTTCTTTCCAGGGCAACAAATAAACCGCGGTTCCTTCCCTTCTCTGCAACAGAGACGGTTGAAGCCGCGGTTCCACTCTAATTCAGGTTAATACCTGCACTCAAAACGCGTAACGTGCGTAAACGTACCCGGCTACAGGAAAACTCCCCTCACCCGATCAGCTCCCGGAGGCACTTTCAGCCATATCTGCCAGGAATGCTTCCAGCCGGTGACACTCCCTCTCTGCGGCAAACCAATAACCTACTCTTTCCGTTCATCGCCTTTTTCCTTCATTTGCTATCTATATACAGGATATGCAAAAGTCCTTTTTTTGTCAACTTCTTTTTACTTATTCCTTCTTTTTACTTATTCCCCCACTTAACCCCCTGACACATTGTCCTAAACTCTTTATCAATCAATGCTAACTCGTATAATCCCTATGTATCTATCCGTTTCCACTATCCATCCTCCCTACACCTACCGCCTGCCAGGCCAAACGCATCCCCCTCAGACAATTTCATTGATGCATACGTCGCGGAGGGTTTTGATACGTTCCAGCCCCTGCAAAAGTCCCTCCCGCTCCCACCGGTATCCATTTCTGAAGCTGAAACATTCTTCCGCCGGCCTTCTTCCGAACAGAAATGCGGTCAGCAGCTCAGGTGAGGTTTCCGCATAAATCTGCTGTCCGACTTTTCCTGCGTCCATTCTGCACACGCTGCTTTCGCCGGGACCGGTCTGCCATCTGAAAAAACCATTGTTTTCTTCAATCATGCTGTCCTCATATTTCAGCAGCACATCCAGGTTCTGCCTGCAACGGATGAAAGAAAGCATGGCGGGCAGACTGATAATCCTTCCCATAATTGCCGGCTGGCTGACAGTATCCGGCTCAAGCACAAGCTCCTCAAATTCCGAGTAAATCAACGCCTCCTGTATCACCGGGCCTTTTTCCCGGCTGTAAAGGAAATAGCCCACAATCCGCTTATCATCCAGAAGCAGGAAACTGTCCCCCTGCTGGGCGTACATTTCCTTAAGCATCATTTCATAGTACTCCGCGGAGCGTTCCGTATATACCTGGAACCTGCGCTCCAGCAACGGAACCGCAAAACGCACCACCTCCGGGATATCCTCTTCCTCCATGGGCCTGACCTCCAGCATACCGTATCCCGGCTGTTCTTTTTTCTCCAGGACATTTTCCGCCGCCTGCAGTATTTTACGTCCGTCCCGGATAAAAACAGGTTCTCTCGATTCCCCTTCCAGCAGATCGTCCGCCATCAGGCCGAACTCCGGCTGAAAAATCCACTGAGGCTTGTCATAAATATAGGCAAATTGGAAAGGCTCATAAATTTCAGGCGCCGCAGGCTGTAAGAAGGCAAACGGCTGTCCGGCAGCATTCAATTCCCCGCAGGCTTCCTTCAGAAGCCTGCCCATGAAGCCGTGCCTGCGCCACTCCTGTCTGGTCGCCACTCCCACAAGATAGGTAGATTCTACCTTCCGGAATATACCGTCCGTCTTCACGCAGACCTGATAAGGCGTCATGGAAACCATGGACAGCAGCTTTCCATCCTCCTCCAGTATCAGGGCGTTGTTTTTTTCCGCCTTATTATCAAAATAATAGTCGTTGAACAGCTTAGTGTCTTCTGCAAAAGCTTCTTCCCACAATTCCCTTAAACTACGGCAGCCGGCAG
>OATK01002096.1_pt1 | contig 10373 bp, 6 predicted proteins | sample 1516611 | NCBI WGS metagenome assembly OATK01 (sample SAMEA2579947, study PRJEB22360) | human gut metagenome | biome: human gut; feature: human-associated habitat; material: faeces | place: Denmark | collected 2008/2010 | reverse complement strand
ATCCCGGGAGTAATGCCGTAAACAGTCCATGCGATACTGCGAGGCTCCGTTTGTTCTCCTCGGTATTCTCCCTCTCCTCGTCATCCTCTTCGGAAAATCCGTCCGTGAACGTACCGATACCGGTATGTAAAGACTGGTTCTTTTTCTCGAAGCGATCGGCTACGGAAAAGGATAATTGTCCGATCGTAACAGCTCTCTGTACACTGATGAAAGCCGCATACGCCTTCCGGCTCCATCTTCTGAAACGGAGTGCCTGCGAACGATATGTATACGACTTCCTCATCCTCTAATTTTCAATTGTCAAGCCACTTTATCCAGTTTCTTCATGATAGAGAACATGAACAACGCAGACAGTAAACAAAGAACGATCAACACGCTCCATACCATCCATAACTGCATGCCTCCCCACAAATAACCGATGATAGCGACCAGATAGTTACCGATAGCCGTAGCCACGAACCACCCACCCATCATCATACCTTTGTATTTAGGAGGAGCCACTTTGGATACGAAAGAGATACCCATCGGAGAAAGCAATAATTCGGCGAAGGTCAATACCAGATAAGTCGATATCAACCAGTTCGGAGAAACCAATACCTGCAATTTGCTATCCGCCGCTAAAGCGTCCGGTGTAGGCAAGCCCATAGAACCGATCGCCAAGATCAAGAAACCGCAAGCGGCGATCATCATACCCAATCCGATCTTACGAGGAGCGGACGGCTCTTTCTTCTTATTAGCCAGATAACCAAAGATCGCCAACGATACCGGAGTCAATACAACCACGAAGAACGGGTTAAATTGCTGGAAGGTCTGCGGAAGGATCGTTACGGTTTCCGGCATAGCCATATATTTGATACCTAGAGCGGCTAATGCGGCCACGGTCACGATGCCGGCGATCGTTTTGCCTTTGCTCGTTGTGGATTGTGCGATAGCGAATCCTCCATACACGGCGATAACCAATAATGTTAAGTTAATCACATCAAAGCCGATACGATCCAGTCCGGTCACTTGGTTGGCCGTATAGTCGCGAGCAAAGAACGTCATTGTCAGACCATTTTGATGGAAAGCCATCCAGAAGAACAATACCACGGCGAATACCAGCAGCAAGGCGGTGATACGTTGTTTCGTCTCGGCAGGTGACAATTCCTCTTGCGGAGCGTGGGAAGCCTTTGCTTGTTTGGTATTGACATCCGCATGCTTAAAGGTAGAGCGGAATCCCATATAGATAGCCATCGATATGATCAATGAGATACAAGCCACACCGAATCCATAGTTGTATGCCTCAGACAACTTCTCGATATACGTGGAACAGAACGTAGCCATATCGCCGGTGAAACCTTGTGCGCTTTGCAGAGCGGCGAGTGCCTCTTTGTTCTCTGCGGAGATGGTTCCGTTTAAGAATTGGTGAGCGAGTGCCGGAATTTGTGACTCGTAGAAAAGGTTATACTTACCCAACATCCAGTCTGTCATTTTAGTGGCAGCCGTAGGTGCGTACATGGCACCGATATTGATCGCCATATAAAACAAACTAAAGGCTTGGTCACGTTTACTTCTATATTCCGGGGCATCATAAAGATTACCTACCATCACTTGTAAGTTACCTTTAAATAATCCGGTACCGCAAGCGATTAGCGCTAGCGAGCCGAACATCATGATTTTTCCCGAGGCGGCATCTGTTGGGATGGCTAATAAAAGATAACCGACAAACATGATGATGATACCCGAGGTAACCATCTTTCCATAACCGAACTTATCGGCCATCATACCGCCAATCAATGGCATAAAATACACGAACGCTAAGAAGCTAGCGAAAATCGTTGATGTCTCAGCGGCCGTATAGCCGAATTTCGCTTGCAAGAATAATGTGAAAATCGCAAGCATCGTGTAATAACCGAAGCGTTCGCCCGTGTTCGCGAGTGCTAGGGCATAGAGACCTTTAGGTTGTCCTTGTAACATGTGTTTTAGATAATATTAGTTTATACTTATTGAATAATTTGCTTTATGGCGCCGGTTTCCGGATAGAAAAGAACTTTGACGGGGGCTTTCTTATCCTCAAACATAACAGGGGCTAATCCTTCCCGTGTTCCGAATTGAGTGATTTGGGCCTCTCCTTTGTAGAGCGTTTTTTTGTTCATTAGTATTTCTATGCTGGCTTTTCCCGGAACATTGTAGACGATTCCTTTCAATGATTTGTCTTTCTTCTCGGCTTCCTTGGCATCAAGGATCGGAGCTCTTTCTGTCGCTTTCAAGTTCATATAGACAGGGGTACCGCCCAAATCGTCAGCGTCTACGATACCTAGCTGCTTGGAGAAACGGAACAATACCTCTTTATCTAAGTTGTCGTGGGGGATGATACTTACCTCATAATGCTCGGTTTCTTTGGTCAAGATTCCGGTGAATAGGTTTGTTAATGCTTTTTCTTGCTCCTCCAATTGCTGGATCACCAGTTTCATGGCTTCACCATCGGGGGGTAAATTATCCGCCTCGCCGGTCAAGATGTTCAAACGGCTTTCCCGGATACGGTAAATTTGTTTAGCGGCCACCTCCGCTTGTTTGGCGGGGGAGCCTGCCATTAGTAATTCCTCCGAGAAAACGGAAGTGTCTGTCACTTTTTGTTGGGAGCCTTTATTTTTCTTTGCGGCATCTAGCTCGGATTCAACTGGTGTATATTCTGCGTTTATCGAGCATAATAATCCATCTTCGGTAAGATAAGCGTAAGGGGCGACCGTACCTTGCTTGAATTCTACGATATAGGTATTATCCGCATCGGGTAATCCCCGGTTGATCAGACTGATTTTTCCGAGATCGAAATAAATCTTATCTTCCGTGACTGCATCTTTTACGCCTAGATACTTCTCTGCATATTGATAGTAAGGCCCGGCTTTGCAAGTTACTTTCGTCACTTCGGCGTCTACGACTAGCGAGGTCTTGGGCAACGAGTAGGTGATTCCGAAATTATTGGCTTTTACGGCGTTCTTTTTTACCACCTTGGTTTGTGCCATAAGCGGCATCCCGAGGAGTAAACTAGCTATAATGATTATATTCTTCATATCCCAGTTTATTTTAATTCTGTATATTATTGCGCAAAACTAGGAAATATTTTGCTTAAAACCAATTGGAAGTATTCTTATTGCATGAAAATCCCGGACAACATTAAGAATTTCTAGATTCGCATTGTTCGGGATTCTGAGGATGTCCGGGGGAGAAAGCTTAAAATAGCACGTCTATATAGATCGGCAGGTGATCGGACGACTGGATATCGATCACTTGGTCGTTGATAATCCTAAATTCATGCCTTAGGTCGCCGAAGATATAATCTAAACGCAAACGGGGATGATCCGAGGGGTAGGTCTCTAACGTAGGGTCGGATAAGAGCCTCCACGTTTGTTTCATCGCCTTGAATTCCTTAGAGTCTGGCTCCATGTTGAAGTCTCCGGTGATCAGGATTGGTTTGTTTTCGCTTTTCATCGTCTCATTGATGAGTCGTATAGAGGCCAGGCGAGAGTCTGGGTCGAGCGAGAAATGTGTGTTACACAAGGTATAGTTCGGATATTCGAGACAAAGGAAGGTACGTGGCTCTTCCTTTCCCGGCAGAGGTATGTATTGGTAGCTACGAGGTTTTTTGCGGGAGAGTGCGGCGATTCCGTATAATCCCTTAGAACGTTCTGTGGCAGGTGCGAAGATTGGATACATGCCGGTCAACCGTGCTAATTCTGCATATTGGTTGATCCATCCAGAGCGTTCGCATACACTGTCCACCTCTTGTAGCCCGACATAGTCCGGCTGGATCTTGTTGATCACTTCAGCGATTCGCTTCAAATTGGTCTGTTGGTCCATACCGATCCCGATGCGGATGTTGTAGCTCATGATTCTTAACGATTGTCGTGTCTTGCATAGGCCACTTCCCAAATTTAGGAGGGCGATGGTTAGGAGAAATAAGATTCGTTTCATGGATTTCTAAGGTATTTCGTGAATAGAAACCCCCGCAGACAACAAGAAGGACTATCTGCGGGGGCTACAGTAATAAAAATTGAAGATTAATAATTATCGTTCTGTGTTAATGCGCCTCCTACATAGTCGATCTCGCTTTGTGGAATCGGGTAGGGGTATGTCTTATCGGTGACGAGTGTCCCGGCACCGGAATACTTGCCCTCATCAGTCTTGCCGAATTTCTGCATTGTAGATACGAAGGTGCCCCAGCGAATTAAGTCGTAGAAGCGTAATCCCTCGCCTGCAAGTTCGATACGGCGTTCGTGGCGAACGGCGGCACGCAGATCATCGGAAGCTTTCACTTTATACTTAGCGTTGAAAGTATCCTCGGTCACTCGATCGCTCTCCTTGAGGTTGAACTTACGGTATTTAGCGTAGCTATCTGTCAAAGAGGTTGTCACGAAGGCACGGTAACGTACTTGGTTGATCAGGTCGGCCGCCAGTTGTTTGTCGCCACCCGTCTCGATCAGGCATTCAGCGTACATCAGCAATACATCGGCATAGCGGATGTGATAGTGGGTCCAATCCGTGTTCAATAAATCGTTTAGTGGCCGTCTGGAGAAGTCTGGATACTGCTTACGGCTGTGTTGCTGTGGGAAATTGTCGTAGCCGGAATAGTCGTGTACCTCTTCGGAACCATCGTTCTTGACGAATATATCGCCGGATGACAATACCGTGTGTACCAAGCGTGGATCGCCTACCTCATATTCGTCTACCAAATCCTTCGTCGGACACTCGCCGCCCCATCCGCCGGCAATACCGCGACCGACATTCATTTGTGGACAAACGCTACCGCTAGTGTAGCTAGGAATGTAAGAGCGCAGGGTGATGAAGACGGACTCTTTTGACATATAGCCCTCTGTGGCGTTATTGAATAGCTTCTCGTAGTCATCTACTAATTCATAGCTTCCGGATTCGACAACTGCCTTCAGGTCTTTCAGAGCCTCTCCGTAGTTGCCGTAGAACATCAATACCCTAGCACGGAAAGCCATGGCGGCCTCTTTGGTGATTCGCCCAATCTCGCTGGTCGGAAGGCTTTTTGCATTAGGTAGATTAGGTTCGGCGATTGCGGTGTTCAGGTCTTTCAGGATAAAGTTCATGACCTCCTCTTTGCTGGATTTCGTGATCGTACTTTTGTCGACGACTTCCAGGGGCTTGTCAAGTAGTGGAATATTCTGGAAGATTGTAGCTAGGTCGTAGTAATAGAACGCACGCATGAATTGAGCCTCTGCGATCCATCGCTGTTTGGTTTCTGTGCTGACCAAGCCTCCGGCATCATCGATCAATTCTGATTCAGGTGTGATTAGCGACAGGAATACGTTGCAGGCTGAGATCGCTGTTTGGTAGCGATGAGTCCAAAGGTCGGACAAGACTTGATTAGTCGCCATTGGTGTTCCGCGGGCGATTTCCGTGATACGAACGCGGTCTCCTGCATCAGAGCCGCCTTTGGAGCAGTCGTCGCTCAATTGATCTCCCAAGACAAATTTCATGTCCTGATAGTTCCAGCTATCCTGTAAGGGCTGATAGCAATTGACCAAAAGTTTGTAGCCGGCATCCTTGGTACTCAGATAAGTTACCTCATCCAATGTTCCCAATGGCGGGCGGTCTAGAAAGTCGCTGTTACAGCTTGTCGTAAGGGCACCGACGCATGCGATCGATACAAGTAATTTCCCTATGTTAACTATAGATTTCATAATAATTCATTTTAAGATTATAATTTCAAACTAAGACCGAACATGAATGTACGCGGTTGCGGATAGAATCCCATATCACAGCCTTTGTAAAGAGGCGAGTTATTGATCTCTCCGATCTCAGGATCTAGTCCGGAATAACCGGTGATCGTGAATAAGTTCTGTGCGGCAACAAAGAAACGAAGGTTGTTGATCGTGATCTTCTTAGTCCATTCGGACGGAAGCGTATAACCGATTGTCAGGTTCTTCAAACGAACATAAGAACCGTTTTCCACATACCAATCGGACATCTCCAAGTTCATGCGGCTATCCGCATCGATTGCGAAGTTCTCGTTTGTACTACCTGGTCCGTTCCAGTAGGTTGTTAATATATCCTTCGGAGCATTGTACCAACCGGTACCTGAATAGATGTCATATTTCAATATGTTTAAGATGTCGTTGCCGACTGATCCTTGGAAGAAGGCGGAAATGTCGAATCCTTTCCATTCTGCGCCTAAGGTCAAACCAAAGGTGAAGTCTGGATGAGGATTTCCTGTCATCGTGCGGTCTTCGTCGTCTAGTTTACCATCTTTGTTCAAATCTTGGAACTTTAAGTCGCCCGGCTTTGCGTTTGGCATTACCATTTGACCGTTGTTCTTGTAGTTGTCGATCTCTTCTTGGGTCTGGAAGACACCATCGGTTTTATATCCGTAGAAATAACCGATCGGTTGTCCTGGCTCTGTCATCGTATAGGAGAAGTATCCTAGATGGATGCCTTTACCCGGAATATTCGCTCCACTGCCTAGGCTTTTTACCTTATTTTTATAGGTGGATACGTTTCCGTTGATATGATATTGGAAGTCGTTCCCGATCTTACCGTCGTATCCTAGTGTTACTTCAAAACCTTTATTGCTTACGCTACCGGCATTCATCCACGGCGTGTTGGGGAATCCTAGTGAACTGGGCACGGGTACTTGCACCAACATATCACTTGTCTGACGGTCAAAGTAGTCGAAGGTTGCTCTCAAGGAACCTTGGAAAAAGGCCAAATCCAATCCGAAGTCCAGTTGGCGAGTAGTCTCCCATTTCAGATCCGGATTACCCACCTGCGTACGTCCGGCATACAAGTTCGTCTGATACGGATTACCGAAGAGGTAGTAGCTACCATTTCCGAATGTATTCATATAGGCTCCGGAGGAGATAGTCTGGTTACCGATCTCACCCCAAGCTGCTCTTAACTTACCTTGTGACAGCCACTCAAGGTTATTCATGAAGCTCTCTTCCGAGAAATTCCAACCGGCGGATACGGAGGGGAAGCAACCCCAGCGATTACCATCCGCAAATTTAGAGGATCCATCCCAACGGATATTGGCTGTGATCATATAACGGTTGTCAAAGGAATAAAATACACGACCGAAATAAGAATTCAGCGTACTTGTGGCGTAGTAGCCTGATGCGGCGGGATTCATGGTACCGGCGTTGATGATCTGCTGGTTCGGGTTGTTGTTGACCTGTCCTTCTTTATAGGCGTAGATCTCTTCGTAGCGTTCTTTCTCCGCGGAGGTACCGACCATGGCTGTTACCGCATGTTTGTCGAATTTTTGATTGTAAGTTAGGTAATTGTCGAATACCCAGTAATCTTTATTCGCTACGCTCCGACTGGCGCCCGCATAAGTGGAGTACTCATCTCCATCCAGATAGTAAGAAGGACGGAAAGAGTCGCTTTGGTTACGGACTAAGTCAAGAGCGATACTGGATTTGAAGGTCAAGAAGGGTAACAACTTGACTTCGCCGGAGATATTACTTTTCGTGGCGATCCCGTGCCATTGATTTAATGCGGAGCGGTCTACCTGTCCAACCGTGTTCGGTTTGTTTGAGTAAATTACGCCTGTATAGCGAGACCAAGGATTGGTCGGCTCATAACCACCCATAATCCGGTTTTGCAAGAAATCTGGGATATCCACTAGGTTGTCGCGATATACCGGAGTGATTGGGTCTGCCGCAAGGGTACTGAACACGGTTGCTGTGTAAGAGTTATTCTCATCTAGGTTGCGCCTGGATTCGTACGTGACGTTCACATTTGCGGAGAGGTTCAACCACTTGGTTACCTCAGAGTCTACGTTCAACCGACCGGAGAGGCGTTCATAGTCGGAACCTTTCAAGATTCCTTGTTGATCCATATAGCCAAAGCTAGCACGGTATCTGAGTTTCTTCATACCTCCAGAGAAAGCTAGGTTGTAATTCTGACTGATAGCTTCCTTGGGTTTACGGGTACTCTCTTTCCACCAATCCGTACCGGATCGTCCTCCGTTTTTCCCTAGGAAAGTAAGGATCTGCTCTCGCTTCTCTGATGTGGCGAAATCATCGATCAAGGCTTTCCCGGATGCGGCGTAAGCCCGGTTCTTATATTCCATGAAACCTTCGGCGTCTAGCATGTCATACGTTTTCACTACATCTTGGAAACCAATGTTCATATCAAACTCGATGTTGCTTCGGTAACTCTCGCCGGAAGCTCCTCGCTTTGTGGATACTAAGATCACACCGTTGGCAGCACGGGCACCATAGATCGCTTGTGCGGAAGCGTCTTTCAATACCTCTATGCTCTCGATATCACGGGCATTTAACCAACCGATATCACCTTGAGGTAGACCATCTACTACATACAACGGATCATTATTATTGATAGTACCGACACCACGGATACGGACATTACCGAGTGAACCTGGGCTACCGGAACTAGATGTTATGGTTACACCGGCTGCTTTTCCTTGCAAGGCGTCGGCAGCGCTGCGAAGCGGTAGGTTCGAGATCTCATCTCCTTTTACTTGAGAAACAGCTCCGGTTAAATCTCTTTTCTTGAAGGAACCGTAACCAACAACTACTACCTCATCCAACTTTTGAGTGTCTTCCGCTAAAGTGACGTTGAGGTTACTTTTATTGCCTACGTTGATACTTTGTTGGAGATAGCCGATGTACGAGAATTCAACGGTAGCGTTGGAGGGAACATTCTCTAGAATGTAGTTTCCGTCCATATCGGTCATAGATCCGATTGTCGTACCTTTCACTACAACGTTTACTCCGATCAGAGGCTCCCCATCTTGTCCTACTACTTGTCCGGTTAACCGTTTGCGATTTTGGTTGGTGGATGGCAACTCCGTATCTTTCATGGTCTTGTTGGTAAGTACTACGTGATTCTTGACGATCTTATACGTAATATCCGTACCTCTAAAGACATTGTTTAATACTTGTTCTATGGATTCTTCATGGATATTGACATCAACCCGTTTATTCAAATTGATTTGATTGTCATTATAAAAGAATTTATATTCACTTTGGTCTTCAATCGCCTTAAAAACTTCAGTGATAGTTCCTTTTGTGATATTTAAGGATATAATTTGTGCTGATGCCGCTACTGTGTACGGCTGGAAAAAGGTTAAGCACAAACCTAAAAATAATGATTTTTTCAGGGTTCTGTAATTAGTTCTACCGGAACCATTGACATTCCCCGATATGAAATATCAGAGATGGATAAACAAGAGGCTGTGGAAGATAATGATCCTTATTCGATACTTAGTATTTTTGAAATAGAACGAATCACGGAAAATACGATAGAGGAATTACCAGATCAATGTAAATCCATTTTTAAATTGAGTCGTATAAATGGACTCAAGAACCAAGAGATCGCAGATAAATTGGATATCTCCGTCCGTACAGTGGAAACACAGATATATAGAGCCCTTAAGATTTTGAAAAGTAGATTGAAAGATTATCTGGTTTCTTGAAAAAATATAATACAAAAATCTATCAATCTTGTAAGTAGCACATCGTTTTGAAGTGTCATACATATAGAATCGAGAAAAAACAATGAAAGAATATATAAAAAATATAATTGCGGAAAGTCTCAAAGACGAAGTAGATGTTGATAGGGAGTGGGAGCGTTTGTTTTCATCCATAGAGAAAAAAACTATTACCAAAATGAAAACAAGAAGGCTATTCCTTCAGTACATGAAATATGCCGCTGCCGTGGTTTTGGGCATAGGTATTTCACTATCAACGTTGTATCTTACGAATCAAGAGAACTTATCGACAGTTGGAAATTATAAATTAGTAACGAGCAAAGGAGAGAAGAGCTATTTGCAATTACCGGATGGTACGAGGGTTTGGCTTAACTCTTGTACAACTTTAGAATATGCGGAGAACTATGGCCATTCCAATCGTAGCATTTATTTGGATGGAGAAGCTTATTTTGAAGTCGCAAAGAATAAAGACTTACCATTTGTTGTAAAGGCAAACGGTATCGATGTGAAAGCGATTGGTACGGCCTTTAATGTTTCCGCTTATATGGAAGACTCGCAACTAACCACAACTTTGTTCAATGGAAAGGTCGCCGTACAACCTACGTTGACTAAACAAGAGGTCTTACTTGAGCCTAACCAAGTGGCGGTTTATGATAAAAGTAGAAATAAGATAGAAGTAGTACCTTACGATAAGAAACTATTCGCTCAATGGAGAGGAGGTTTCTTGTCTTTTGAAATGATGTATCTGCAAGATATAACAAAGTTGTTGGAAAGGAACTATAACGTTGTATTTCGTTATGAAAATCAAGGTATAAAAAAATTAAGGTTTAGCGGAAGTTTCCGTAACAACGAAGATTTATCGGAGATTCTCAATGTGATAAAGACGAATACGGGCATTCGCTATCAAATACTGAAA
>OATK01002069.1_pt1 | contig 10485 bp, 10 predicted proteins | sample 1516611 | NCBI WGS metagenome assembly OATK01 (sample SAMEA2579947, study PRJEB22360) | human gut metagenome | biome: human gut; feature: human-associated habitat; material: faeces | place: Denmark | collected 2008/2010 | reverse complement strand
CCGCAGAGACAGGTCACCGGAAAAGCGACCTGTACGACGCCGTACAGAAAGACTAAAGGCTGCTTAATCTTACAACAAATATCCGGAAAAGACACGGTTCGCCGTGTCTTTTTTTGTGCCGTTCTTTCCGGATGATCTCCGTATTTCCACAGTTCTCCCGATCTTTCCACCACGTTTTCCACAACTTGTGGAAAACAAAAACTGCTGTTTTTCCGGTGCTTTTCTGCAATTGGTTACAATCATTACACATTACGCCGAAATGCGACAGCGGAGCGCTGCGGAAAGTTCGAATTTCGTCACCCCGTTGTAACAAGTTTTCCGCATTGTGTGGAAAACCGTGTTGAAAAGTTGGGGAAATATTCGGCAAAACCTGCGCCATACCGGAAAAATCCCCGAAATTTCGCAGAAAAAACGCCGTGGAAATGTGGAAAGGGAATATCTCCGCAGTTGTGGGAAACACTAATCTTGCAAAGCGATGCTTCTGCAATCTTCGGAGTGTATGGGCGCATCCACGCCGATATGCTCTCTGAAAAATGAGGTGAAACCATGAAAATCAAGCCCTATCGGGCCCTGCCGATGGCACTGCTGCTGATGGGCAGCCTGTTCACCGGCTGCGGCAGCAAGGACGACAGCTCCATGAACGATTCTGTCAGCAGCTCTGCCGCAGACGACAGCAGCCGGGATGACAAGGACGACAGCAAAGATGACAGCAAGGACGACGGCGGCAACATTGTCAGCGATGCAGAGGACGGTGTCCGTGACATCGTGACCGATGCCGGAGACGCAGTCCGTGACGCAGGAGATGCCGCAGGCGATGCGGTAAAGGATGCCGGCGATGCTGCCGGTGACATTCTGGGCGGCGATGACGACTCCCAGAAGGACGAGAACGACGACAGCAGCCGATAAAAAAAGCCTCATCCAGGTGCATTTCTGCATCGGATGAGGCTTTTTCATGCAGCCGTTTACTGCTGCTCAAATCGCCGTTTTAACTTTTCAAAAAAGCTCTGCCGCTTTGCCTGGTTCTTTTCCTCCAGACTGTCGTCAAACTTTTGCAGCAGCTCTTTCTGCTGGCGTGTCAGCTTTCTCGGCACTTCTACCACAACGGTCACATACTGATCGCCGTAGGATTCTCTGCCCAGATACTTTACACCCTCACCACGCAGGCGGAACTTCGTGCCGCTCTGTGTGCCTTCGGGGATCTCATATTCCACCTTGCCCTTGATGGTAGGTACTGTCACCTTATCGCCCAGAACAGCCTGTGCATAGGTGATAGGGATCTCGCAGTAGATGTCCACGCCGTTCCGGGTGAACAGTTCATGCGGCCGTACATTGACAGATACGTTCAAATCGCCGTTCGGACCGCCGTTCAAGCCGGCATCGCCCTGACCGCTGACACGCAGCACCTGTCCGTTGTCAATGCCTGCCGGCACTTTCAGCTCAATGTCGTTGGTAGAGCGATAGCGTCCGCTGCCACGGCACTTGCTGCACGGATTGGTGACGATCTTACCCTTGCCGCCGCAGCGTGAGCATACCTTTGTGGTGGAGATCACGCCAAACGGTGTCCGCTGGTTCACACGGACAGAACCCTGACCGTGACACTCGGTACAAGTTGTGCTGGTGGTCTTGGCATCTGCGCCTGTGCCGCCGCACTGCTCACACTTCACCATATGGGTGATGCGCATTTTCTTCTTGACGCCCTTGCACGCCTCCATAAAATCAATGGTCACATTGCTGTTGACGTCGCCGCCACGCCGGGGCGCATTGGCATTGGACGCCGATCTGGAGCTGCCGCCAAAGCCGCCGAATCCGCCGCCAAAGATGCTGTCGAAAATGTCGCCTACATCACCGAATCCGCCAAAGCCGCCGAATCCGCCTGCACCAGCGCTGCCGCCATAGTTGGGGTCTACGCCGGCATGACCGAACTGGTCATATCTGGCACGCTTTTCCGAATCGGAAAGCACTTCGTATGCCTCGTTGACTTCCTTGAACTTTTCCGCTGCTTCTTTATCGTCCGGGTGCAGATCGGGGTGATACTTCCGGGCCATGGTCTTGAACGCCTTTTTGATCTCGTCCTCAGAAGCACCCTTTTTCAGCCCCAGCACTTCGTAATAATCCCGTTTTTCTGCCATGTCTGCTGGCTCCTTTCCCTGGAACAGACGCATAGCAGCTGTTCCTGTCTGTATGGATCATGGGAATATCTTTCACTCCCATATACAACGATGCCGGGACAAGCCGAAACCTGCCCCGTCACCGCCGTTCTATTCACAGCGGTACGTCACGTTCCACGCCGCTGCGTTTCATTCTTAAACTTCCTTGAAGTCTGCGTCTACGACGCCGTCATCGTTTGCGCCGCCGTTCGGATTGCCGCCCATATTCGGATCAGCACCGCCGAAACCTGCGCCGCCCATGTTCGGGTCTGCGCCCGGCTGACCGCCGTTCTGCTGATACATCTTGGAGGACAGTGCATAGAATGCCTGCTGGAGATCGTCGGTCTTTGCCTTGATCGCAGCGGCATCATTGCTGCCGACTGCACTTCTCAGATCAGCGATCTTGCTCTCGATCGCAGACTTTTCATCTGCCGGAACCTTGTCGCCGAATTCCTTCAGTGCGTTCTCGCACTGGAAGCACAGGCTCTCTGCGTTGTTCTTGGAGTCAACCTCTTCACGACGCTTTTTATCCTCTTCGGCATACTGTTCTGCTTCCTTGACAGCCTTGTCGATATCGTCCTTGGACATATTGGTAGATGCAGTGATCTTGATATCCTGCTCCTTGCCGGTACCCAGATCCTTTGCAGTTACGTGAACGATACCGTTCTGGTCGATATCGAAGGTAACTTCGATCTGCGGGATGCCTCTCGGAGCCGGTGCGATGCCGTCCAGACGGAAGGTACCCAGCTGCTTGTTGTCCTTTGCGAACTCACGCTCACCCTGGAGGACGTTGATGTCTACTGCGGACTGGTTGTCAGCTGCGGTAGAGAAGATCTGGCTCTTCTTGGTCGGGATGGTGGTGTTTCTCTCAATGATCTTGGTGCATACACCGCCCATGGTTTCCAGACCCAGAGACAGCGGTGTAACATCCAGCAGCAGCAGACCGTCCTTGACGTCGCCGCCCAGGACACCGCCCTGGTATGCAGCACCCAGTGCTACGCACTCATCCGGGTTGATGCCCTTGAACGGTTCCTTGCCCAGCTTCTGGCGAACAGCCTCCTGTACAGCCGGGATTCTGGAAGAACCGCCGACCATCAGGATCTTGTTCAGATCAGACGGAGACAGGCCGCTGTCGGACAGTGCCTGCTGTACCGGTCCCATGGTAGCGTCTACCAGATCCTTGGTCAGCTCATTGAACTTGGCAACAGTCAGATTCATATCCAGGTGCTTTGCGCCGGTTGCATCCGCAGTGATAAACGGAATGTTGATGTTTGTGGTTGTGGTAGAGGACAGCTCGATCTTTGCCTTTTCTGCGGCATCCTTCAGACGCTGTACAGCCATCTTATCGGTAGAAAGGTCGATGCCTTCGGTCTTCTTGAACTCTTCAACCATCCAGTTGATAACTCTCTGGTCGAAGTCATCGCCGCCCAGGCGGTTGTTGCCTGCGGTAGCCAGTACCTGCTGTACGCCGTCGCCCATCTCAATGATGGAAACATCGAACGTACCGCCGCCCAGGTCGTATACCATAACTCTCTGGTCGTCTTCCTTATCAATGCCATAAGAAAGCGCAGCTGCGGTCGGCTCGTTGATGATACGCTTTACGGTCAGACCTGCGATCTGTCCTGCGTCCTTGGTTGCCTGACGCTGAGAGTCGGTGAAGTATGCCGGAACGGTGATAACTGCCTCAGTTACCGGCTGACCCAGATATGCCTCTGCATCGGTCTTTAACTTCTGGAGGATCATTGCGGAGATCTCCTGCGGTGTATACTTCTTGCCGTCAATATCTACCTTATAATCAGAACCCATGTGACGCTTGATCGAAGAGATCGTGCGCTCCGGGTTTGCAATTGCCTGACGCTTTGCGGTCTGACCCACCAGACGCTCGCCGGTCTTGGAGAAACCAACTACAGACGGGGTGGTTCTTGCACCCTCTGCGTTCGGGATTACGACTGCGTTGCCGCCTTCCATAACGGCAACACAAGAGTTTGTTGTACCCAAGTCAATACCAATAATCTTTCCCATGATAAATTCTTCCTTTCTGTATCTCCGTTTCCCCTGCGGAAAAACGGGCAGATTTTTCAAAATAAATATGATTTATTTCAACTGTCCTTTCGGACAGGGATTTTTATAACCAGAATTCGCTGCGCAGTGCTTTCAGCTCATCTTCCGTTGCCGTTGTGCCGTCATCATATTCCAGCGTAGCGGCAAAGTTCTCGCCGGCGTCACCGGTGATGCCGTACAGGGCATACATTCCGTCACCGTCCTGCTCAAACAAACAGCAGCCATCGTCGATCAGTTTTGCCGTAACACCCATGCTTGTCAGGGTATCCACGATCTCCTGCGCATCGGTAAAGGACGGCTGCATATCAATGAGGACATTCACCGTTGCCTGTCTTTCTGCGCTGTACATCTCGTACTGATAGCTGGTCTGTCCCAGCATGATGGACTTCCATTCCCACTGCTGCTGCACGCTTTCCGGCGGCGTATACAGTGTCAGTTCCGGATGCTGTTCTGCCATCGCTGCGGCAAAATCTGCATAGTTGTCAAAGCGCTGTGCATCTGCGGCGGAGCTTTCTTCTGCCGCCGTAGTTTCTGCCGCATCGGTCACGACCTCTGCGGTGGTTTCCAGTGCCGTGGTGGTGGCTGCCTTGCTGGATTCTGCGGTCTTTCCGGAATCACATCCGGTCATCCACGCCAGTGTCAGCAGCATCGCCGCCGTCATGAGAGACGCTGTGTGTTTCTTCACTGTCCTGCCTCCTGCCTACACAGAAACGGCAACCATTGCCGGACGGATGAGGCGGTCACCCAGCAGGTATCCCTTCTGGAACACCTCGCAGACCTTGTCGCTCTCATACTCGCTGTCGTCCACCTGCTTGATGGCATTGTGGAGATTGGGGTCGAAAGTCTCGCCCAGTGCGGCGATCTCTGTCACACCCAGCTTTTCGAAAGCTTTCTGGATCTGTGCGAAGGTCAGTTCCACGCCCTTTTTGTAATTCTCATCGGTGCAAGGTGCCTCCAGCGCACGTTCAAAGGTGTCCATGACATTCAGCAGTTCCTTCACGCAGTCCATCTTTGCATCCCCGTAGATCTTCTTCTTTTCCTCGGTGGTGCGGTTGCGGTAGTTCTGATACTCAGCCATGAGCCGCAGGTGCTGGTCTTTCTGATCTGCCAGCTCTGCCTCTTTCTGCGCCAGTGCATCCTTCAAGTCTTTTTTCTTCTTCTTTTTGTCGTCCTTGGTTTCTTCTGCCTTGGTCTCCGGTGCAGCAGCCTCTTCCGGCGCTTTCTCTGTCTTTGCGTCGTTGTTACGGAAGAGTGCAAGAAGGTCATTTACAAACTTAGTCTCTTCCGGTGTTCTCTCTGCCTCTGGCTTTTGCACTATTGCAATAAATTTATCGTAAGCATTCGGCTTTTCCGCAGCAGTTTCCGGCTTTTTGGTTTCCTTTTCGTCTGCCATCAAAAACACGTCCTTTCTATTGTTCCGGCTTGTGTTCCGAATCGTTGTCTGATTTTTCGATCATCTCTAATTCCGGCGGCGGCGTTTTGTCCTCCTCCGAGATCAGATGTGAGATCTTTTCGGTAAAATATTCTATATAAGGTATCACCTTGGCGTAATTCAGCCGAACCGGTCCGATCACGCCCAGTGAGCCAGCGGTGTGGTCACCTTTCTGATACTTGGAAACGATCATACTGGAGTTGCCGATGACAAAATCGTTGCCCTCTTCTCCGAACATCACTTTGATGCCCTGGAACGAGTCGTCCAGCAGTCCGGACAGCTCCTGTTTATGCAGGATGAACTTTGCCACCTCTGCCTTATCCAGGTCGTCGCAGGAGAACAGGTTCTGCTCTCCGGTGACATACAGCTCATTCTGCTGCAAGTCCTTGGACATTTCGCAGATGCCCTGTACCAGCGGGCTGAGGGTCATCATGTAGGTTCCCATGGCGGTCACCATCTGATCCAGCTTTTCTTCGGACAGATCCGAGACCGAAACGCCCTCCAGGTTCTCTTCCATAAAGTGTTTGAAGAAATCCATGTGTTCATGGGTCAGATCAAACTGTAAGCGGCAGGCACGGTTCTTGATCTTGCCATCCGATGTGATAAGCAGCACCACGTACATCCGCTTGCCGGTCGGGATCACATCCACCTTGGAGATCACGGAATATTTGGGTGCGAAGTTGGAGACCACCGTTGCGCACTTTGTAATCTGAGAGAGTGCCGTCGTGGCGCTCTGTAAAATCAGATCCTCTGTCAGCTGGGATTCATCTCCCAGCATCTCGTCCAGCCGCTCCCGCTCTTCCTCCGGGAGCGAACCGCCGGCGCTGATCTCTTCAATATACATCCGATAGCCGCTGAAGGTCGGCACACGTCCTGCGGAGGTGTGGGGCTGTTCCAGATACCCCAGCTCCTCCAATACTGCCATATCGTTCCGAACGGTCGCCGCAGATACGTGAATATCCGGCAACTGTGATATGGTCTTCGACCCCACTGGCTCACCGGTCCGAATATACAGATCGACTACCGCCGATAAGATCCTGCGTTTTCGTGCATCCACTGTAACCATCCTTTCTGGCAGATTCACTTTTGAAGTGTTAGCACTCAATCTCTCTGAGTGCTAATATAAATTTACCATGATTCCGATAGAATGTCAAGCGGTTTTTTGAATTTTGTAGAGTTGCACAAATACAGTGCAAATAATATGTATAATTTGTGCTGTTTTTCATGAGCAGCGCCGCATTTTCTCGATTTGTCACCTAATTTTTTTCGAAAAAGGTTGACATAACAGCATTGTTGTGCTATAATAGGGACGTTGCAGCGTTAGCACACCCTTAGCAGACGTGCCTGCGCCCTGCGAATCTCAATCAGAAAGGAAATTTTTCCATGAAAGAACAAGTTCAGACCAATCCTGCCGCCGGATCAGAAATGGCGGCGAAAAAGACCCAGCATCAGAAGATCGTCGCTATGGTGCAGATCGCCCTGTTTGCAGCGATCATCGCCGTATGCTCCTGGATCCAGATTCCCATGACCGTACCGTTCACCATGCAGACCTTTGCAGTATTCTGCGCTCTGGCAACGCTGGGCGGCAAAGGCGGCACGATCTCCGTCCTCATTTATATTGTATTAGGCGCTGTGGGCGTTCCGGTGTTTGCCGGATTTACCGGCGGCGTAGGCATCCTGTTCGGCACGACCGGCGGCTATATCATCGGCTTTTTGTTCACCGGACTGCTCTACTGGCTCATCACCCACTTCCTGGGCGACAAGCTGCCGGTCATGATCCTGGCGCTGGTGCTGGGACTGGCGGTGTGCTATGCCTTTGGTACGGCGTGGTTCATGATCGTCTATGCTAAGAACTCCGGTTCTGTAGGACTGCTGACTGCACTGGGCTGGTGCGTATTCCCGTTCATTCTGCCGGACTGCGTAAAGATGGCGCTGGCGATCCTCATTGCAAAGCGCCTCCCGAAACGGCTGATCCAGCGTGTATAAGCTGCGTCCCCACCACGGGCTGTGTACCGCCTTTTTCTGCGGTCACGGCTACAGTGATGCTTTCACCGCAAACATGACGGAAAAGCTGGCGCTCTTCCGCCGGGATGACCCGTACATCACCCTGACCGGCGGCACGGACTGCATCTGTGCCAGCTGTCCTCACAGCCTGTCCCATGTGTGCGATGCGGCAGAAAAGGTACAGCGCTATGACAGCGCCGTCCTCACGTTCTGCGGTCTCTCTGTGGGCAGTGTCCTGCGGTGGAGCGAATTCACTGACCGGGTAAGCCGGCACATCCTGGAACCGGGACTGTTACAGGACATCTGCGGCGATTGCCAGTGGTATTCTATTTGCGGAAATTTCCCCAAATCCCGGCACGATTCCAAATAACCATAGCGTATACACGGCGGCGTGTATGCGCTTTTTTGTATCATGTGTACATTTTGTGGTGCAGCCCTTGTGCAGATAGCTGTTTTTTGATATTGATATTTATATTGATTTTTCTCGTGGATTTTGTTATAATTAAGGTGAGAACCGTTGCTGTTCTCCACAGGAAAATACAATATGAGTCTTTCTCCAAAGGAGGGAATGCGTATGAAAAAATGGACTGCACTGATTCTTTTCGGCGTTCTGCTCACAAGTGCCGGATGCGGAAACGCACCTGCGGACTCTGCGGTGCAGGAAACGAAAGCCACAACAGAAACCACCGAAGAAGTCGTCTACACAGACCCCGTCACCTACGCAGTATACGAAACGCTGGATGCGCTTACTGCAGACTTTCCCAAAAAACAGCCCGGCGCTACACAATACCAGCCGCCGCAGGCAGTCCTGGACAGCTGGGAATTCCGGCAGGGAATCATTGATAACACGTATTATAACTATACCTTCTACGATGCCGAGCAGGGACGCACCATCTTCCTGGAGATCGGTACAACGACACACTATAACAATATGCAGGAACGGCTGGACGATCTGAGCCAGTACAGCACCATAGGACAAACTATTGTACAGGATGAATACTGGCGCATCGACTACTATCCCGACAATGAAGATCGCACCCTATACGGCATTATGCCCGACAGCGGCACAGGTTATGCGCTGATGATCTGGCGGGATGACGGCGAAAATGGCACCCAGGAAGAACTGATTTCCGTCAAGGATCTGCTGGGACTCTGAACGATTTCGCAGGACAGACATTTTTGTTTGCGTTACCCTTGACATTTTCGCCATTTTCCGCTACAATATAAGAGATACCATTGCTGGAAACAGCAAGCAAATTCAAAAGCGCCTGCCGCATCTGGAAAGCGGCGGACAGCAAGCAAGGGAGAATACCAAAAATGTTGACCAACGAACAGAAGAGCATGGATAAGATCGTAGACCTCTGTAAGTCCCGTGGCTTTGTATACCCGGGTTCTGAAATTTACGGCGGTCTGGCTAACTCCTGGGACTACGGTCCTCTGGGCGTAGAGCTGAAAAACAACATCAAGCGTGCATGGTGGAAAAAGTTCGTCCAGGAATCCCCGTATAACGTGGGACTGGATGCCTCCATTATCATGAATCCGGAGACATGGGTGGCATCCGGTCACCTGGGCGGTTTCTCCGATCCGCTGATGGACTGCAAGTCCTGTAAGACCAGACACCGTGCCGACAACCTCATCGAGGACTTTGACGGCACCAATCCTGCCGGCTGGACCAACCAGCAGATGATGGACTACATCCGGGAAAAGCAGATCCCCTGCCCGAACTGCGGCAAGACGGACTTCACCGACATCCGCCAGTTCAATCTGATGTTCAAGACCTATCAGGGCGTTACAGAGGATTCCAAGTCGGAACTGTATCTGCGTCCGGAGACGGCACAGGGCATCTTCGTAAACTTTGCCAACATCCAGCGCACCACCCGGAAAAAGCTGCCCTTCGGCGTTGCTCAGATCGGTAAGTCTTTCCGTAACGAGATCACACCGGGCAACTTTATCTTCCGTGTCCGTGAGTTCGAGCAGATGGAACTGGAGTTCTTCTGCAAGCCGGACACCGACCTGGAATGGTTCCAGTACTGGCGTGGCTACTGCAAGGACTTCTTGCTGAATCTGGGTCTGAAGGAAGAGAACCTGCGTCTGCGTGACCACGACCAGGAAGAGCTGTGCTTCTACTCCAAGGCAACCACAGACTTCGAGTATCGTTTCTCCTTTGGCTGGGGCGAGCTGTGGGGCGTTGCAGACAGAACCAACTACGACCTGACACAGCACCAGGAACACAGCGGCAAGTCTCTGGAATACTTCGACCCGGAGACCAACACCAAGTACATCCCGTACGTTATCGAGCCGTCCCTGGGCGTAGAGCGTCTGTTCCTGTCCATCGTTACCGAGGCGTATGACGAAGAAGTTGTGGACGCTGAGAAGAACGACACCCGTGTGGTAATGCACTTCCACCCGGCTCTGGCACCGTATAAGGCTGCTGTCCTGCCGCTGTCCAAGAAACTGAGCGAAAAGGCACATGAGGTCTATGCGGTTCTGGCAAAGCACTTCCCGGTCGACTATGACGAGACCGGTTCTATCGGCAAGCGCTATCGCCGCCAGGATGAGATCGGTACACCGTTCTGCATCACAGTAGACTTCGAGACCGTTGAGAGCGATAACTGCGTTACCATCCGTGACCGTGATACCATGGAACAGGTACGTATGCCTATCGACGAGCTGGTCGGCTATCTGGAAAAGAAAATTGAACTTTAATCGTGTATTGCACATAAGATAAAAAAGCACGCTGTTGTCTGCGGAGAACAGCGTGCTTTTTGCATAGACGGCAGTAATTCGTGTGAGGCGAGTTTTTCTTTTAGAGGAGCTGGCAAGCCAGAGGCTTGACTGAGG
>OATK01002048.1_pt1 | contig 10592 bp, 5 predicted proteins | sample 1516611 | NCBI WGS metagenome assembly OATK01 (sample SAMEA2579947, study PRJEB22360) | human gut metagenome | biome: human gut; feature: human-associated habitat; material: faeces | place: Denmark | collected 2008/2010 | reverse complement strand
TAAATCTATTATCTAATATCATGAAGAAAATCTATTTATTTCTATTTAGTCTGTTTATCTGTAATATCCTTGCGGCGCAAGATCAAGACTATAAAATAGTCAGAGATATCTCTTATACCCAATCGAAAAATCCATATGCGGTGGAACGTTGTAAATTGGATCTTTATTATCCCGAGAACGCAAAAGACTTCCCTACGGTAGTTTGGTTTCACGGAGGCGGCTTGTCGGGAGGTAGCAAATTCATCCCGGAGGAATTGAAGAACTGCGGATTAGCCGTTATCGCCGTAAATTACCGTCTGCTACCCAAAGCCACGTTGAGCGATTGTATCGATGACGCCGCCGCCGCTGTCGCTTGGACATTCAGCGAAATTGAGAAGTATGGTGGGGATAGGCGTAAAATCTTTGTCTCAGGTCATTCCGCCGGAGGTTATTTAACAAATATGGTCGGACTGGATAAGAAGTGGTTGACTAAGTACCGGATAGATGCTGATTCCATCGCCGCATTAATCCCTTTCAGCGGTCATGCGATCAGCCATTTCGCTTATCGGCAGGCGAAGGGGATGAAAGATACCCAACCGAGTATCGACGAGTTCGCCCCTTTGTTTTACGTACGTCCTGACGCTCCTCCATTGATTATCGTCTCGGGCGACCGGGAGATGGAGATGCTGGGCCGCTATGAGGAGAACGCCTATTTCTGGCGTATGATGAAAGTGGCCGGACATAAGAATACTTATATCTATGAGTTGGACGGATATGATCATGGATCGATGGCCGCTCCTGCCTTCCACATCTTAAAGAATCACGTGAAGGCGATCTTGAAAGGTTCAGAAACCCGGTAATTCGATAAACTATTTAATTTAATACGTATGGTTCTCTTTTCTTTATTAATGGTCTTGATTTGCTTGAACGCATGTTCTGGAGCGAAGACCTCGAACAATGTAACGGTGTATGTCACGACAAACGATCGTGCGAAAGATTTCGTGAGAAGTGAGATCGCCTTGGGGGACAAACAAGCCGCCTCGCCTTCCGTGATAACGATAGACCCTTCGGTGCGCTATCAGACGATGGATGGCTTTGGCGCCGCCGTGACAGGCTCTACCTGCTATAACTTGATGCGGATGGCTCCCGAGGATCGGACAGCTTTCCTGAAAGAGACTTTCTCTGATACGGAGGGGATGGGGTATAGCTATATCCGTATCTCGATTGGCTGCTCGGACTTTTCTTTAAGTGAGTATACTTGTTGTGACACGAAGGGTGTCGAGAATTTCGCCTTGCAGAGCGAGGAGAAGGAGTATGTGATACCGATCTTGAAGGAGATCTTGGCGATCAGCCCTTCTATAAAAATCTTGGGATCGCCTTGGACTTGTCCAAGATGGATGAAGGTGGATAACTTAATGGATTTGCGCCCATTCGAGTCGTGGACTAGCGGACAGCTGAATCCCGCCTATTATCAAGATTACGCTACCTATTTCGTGAAATGGATACAGGCGATGGAGGCCGAGGGGATTCCTATCGAGGCGATAACTCCCCAAAACGAACCTTTGAACCGAGGAAATTCCGCTTCCTTATTTATGGGATGGGAGGAGCAACTCTCTTTCGTGCGTGACGCTCTAGGCCCTAAACTGAAAGAGACTGGCCTCAAGACGAAGATCTACGCTTTCGACCATAATTACAATTACGATAATATGTTGGAGCAGCAAGGCTATCCGATGAAAATCTACGAGGATGAGAATGCCGCTTCTTTCCTGACAGGTGCCGCTTACCATAATTACGGGGGCGACCGGGAGGAGTTGAATAACGTAAACGGCAAGTTCCCCGATAAAGAATTAATCTTTACGGAAACTTCTATCGGCATGTGGAATGATGGACGTAACTTAGAGAAACGCTTGATGGAAGATATGGAGGAGACGGCCTTGGGTACGGTGAATAACTGGTGTAAGGCAGTTATCGTATGGAACTTGATGCTGGACAACGAGCGGGGACCGAACCGAGAGGGTGGTTGCCAGACTTGTTATGGTGCCGTGGATATCGATCGCTCGGATTATAAGACGATTACCCGGAATTCTCATTATTATATTATCGGTCATTTATCCTCTGTGGTGAAACCGGGGGCAGTACGGATCGGCTCTAAAGGGTATACGGCTGATGGGATTATGTATTCCGCCTTCGAGAATTTAGATGGAACGGAAGCGCTCGTATTACTAAATAATACGGACGGGACTAAAAATATAACGGTAAACAGTGGCGAACGTTCGTTTACCTATGAGGTTCCCGCTAAAGCAGTCGCTTCTTTCCGTTGGAATCTTTACTAATAAGGAGGGGGTGTTAAAAGTTGGTATTATGGCACGCAGATTTAGCAGATTTACGCAGATAATATATTGATTTTCATGTCATAAATCTGCGGTCATCTGCTCAATCAGCGTTATCTGCGTGCCATGTTCACACTTTTGACACACCCCCGAATGTCCAATACTTTATCTATAGTGGCAACAAGCCGGTAGCTTATCATATACGGCTTTATCCGCCTTATCCATATCCGTGTCATGGCCTACTTTAGCGATCGCCTTGCTGATCGCTTTTGGGGAGGTCTTTTGGGGATCGTACTGGAGATGGATCATCTGGGTATCTTTGTCCCAATGAGCGGATAACACACCATTTACTCCTTTGGCCGCTTTCTCGATACGTTCCTTGCACATATCGCAAGAGCCTTTGACACCGAACATGGCATGCTCGGAGGCTACCCCCGTGGCGCTTTGCGCATGCATCATATGCCCCTCATGCCCAATCATAGGCTTGGCGGGCTCGTCGCCGTTATTCATCATGGAAGTTTTTCCCTCCAGCTGTGCGCTGGCGTCTATGGCGAAGACTCCGTTGGTTACGATTTCCTCACCTTCTCGCAAGCCATTCAAGATAACATAAGAGTTACCAAGGGAAGGGCCTAGCTCCACTTCACGCATCAAGAAAGCGGGGGTATTCGTATCCGGTTGCTTTACGTACACGATAGCACGTTTACCCGTCCAGAGCACAGCGGTTTGCGGTACGACGATCTCGTTCTTATAGTTGCGGAGCGGGGCGCTTACGTTTGCCGTGGCGTACATCTCGGGCTTGAGCTCCAAAGAGGCGTTCGGTACCTCTACACGGACCTTGGCGGTACGGGTCGTCGTGTTCAAGATCGGGTCGATGAAAGAGATCTTACCCGAGAACTTCTTGCCGGGTAGCGCTTGCAAGGTAAATTCCACCGGATCACCTTTGCTAAGGAAAGGGAGATCCACCTCGAAAGCGTCGAACAAGGCCCATACCTTCGTGAGGTTCGCCACGTCGAAAAGGATAGCTCCTTGGGATACATAATCACCTTGGCTTACCCGCTTGGACAGGACGATACCGCTCGTGTTCGACTTGATCTCTACAACCGGGGAGATAGAGCCGGACTTCTCGATAGCGGCGATCTGGGCATCTGTCATCTTCCATAAATATAGTTTTTCACGGGCGGCCTGTATCAATTGAGATTGTCCCATGCGGATCGCTTCCAACAATTCTTGCTGGGCGGTGAAAAGCTCTGGGGAGTAGAGGGTAGCGAGGGTCTGTCCGGCACGCACCGTCTCACCCGTGAAATCAACGTTCAAGCTCTCGATGCGTCCGCTTACATGGGCTGTTTGAGATTGCAGGCTACGCTCGTCCGGTACGATCTTGCCGTATAAACGGACTTGCTTGACCGGATTCTGGCGGGATACCTTGGAGGTTTGTACGTCCGCTAAGGCTGCTGCTTCTTCCGAAAGCTGAATGGCGTTGGGATCGATGGCCTTGTCGGAGAAGGAGCTCTTACGTACAGGGATCAAATCCATGGCGCAGATAGGGCATTTACCCGGCTTGTCTTGGCGAATTTGGGGATGCATGGAACAAGTCCACTCGTCGGCCTCGTTCTGTTGGAGGTCGTGGCCATGCGTAGGGTCGTGAACTTCCGTGCCGGTCTCGCTCGCTTGTGACGTATGGCTGTCGGTATCGGAGTTATGGAACAGAAGCCAGCCCAACAAGAGGCCGCCCGCTAGGAACAGGATATATATCAGGTACTTGGATTTTACGGTTTCATTTATATTTTTCATTTTCTTATTCGTTTACAGAGGTGGATATTAATTTCTCGATTCCGGCGATTTGGGTATTATATTCCGCTATCGCTTCGCTTTTCTTCAAGTGATAGTCCAACATTTGTCGCTCCACTTGGATCACGTCGGTCAAGGTCGTTCTTCCTGTCGAGAATTCCCGGACGATCAGTTGGTAGGTGGCCAACGATAGATCGTATTGTTTCTGGTACAAATCGATTTTCCGTGCGGCATCTTCCAATTGCTGGGTAATACGGATATACTCGGCTTGCAGTTGGTTCATCGTGTTCTCGTACTTCAACTCGCTGGATTTCCAATAATGCTTGCTTTCCCGTTGCTGTGCGTTATATTTCTTACGGAAGATAGGAAGGCTGATCTTTAGCATGGGCATGAACATATCCTTTCCGTTCATACCGGACATAGAGCCCATAGACATATCTTCCGGTTTCTTCCCGATCAAGGAATACTGGAGGCCGATACCTAGCATGGGGTAACTCATTTTCTTGTCCATCTCCGCCTTGGCCCGGTAAGCGTTTCCTTCCGCCTCCAGCATGGTAAGCATGGGGTTGTTGGAGATGACGCTGTCAAGAGCCATCGACTCACTCCATGAGAGAGGAAGCCGTTCCAACGAGTCGGGGACGGAAATCGGGGTAGCTAGCGACTGATTGAGCAACGTATTAAAAGCAGCCTCGGCCGTTTTCCGTTGCGATAACAAGGAGGCTAGCGTATTCTCCAGTTCTACCTTCTCCATCTGGATTCGCAGTACGTCCGACATTCCGCCCATGGAGTTGCCACTTCCCATAGAGCCTCCACCCATAGGGCTACCGCCGGACATTCCGGACATCGTACTACCGGATGCTCCCGTGCTTTGTACCGTAGGGCTTCCCATGCTACTGCCTCCCATACCCGACATACCTCCACCGGATACGGCGGGGGGGGGGGGGGGGGGGGGAGAGGCGGCCCGGGAGGGTAAGACGGAGGAACCGCCCGCCTTCGCCGACGGAGCGGAGAAGCGGTTCAATGCCAACTGTTCCAACTGGTCTAGCAGACGAAGGTTCGCCTGCGTATTTTTATACTGCTCGCTGATATTGCAAAGCTGGTACCATTGACTCTTCACCTCGTAATACAGGTTGTTGCGACTGTTACGGAATTGTTCGTAAGCCATCCGGGCCATCTCGGTCGCCTCGTTGCGGGCCGCCTTCCGGGTACCGAACCAAGGGAACATTTGCATCAAGGTGAAATCCGCTATTTGCTTTCCGGACAAGATCTCCATCGGTTTCAGGAAGAAACCGATCTCCAGTTCCGGGTCCGGATAGGCTCCGGCTTGCGGGACTTTCTCCAAAGATGCCTTATACAGGGAGAAGTCGGCGTTGATCTGCGGATTGTTACGTGCCGCCAGTTCCAGATAATAGCCTAAACTATCGGCCGGCTGGGAGTAAGCGAAAAGGACGTTTAGCATCCCCAGTACACCTGCCATGATGATTGATCTGATTCTTTTATATCTCATAAGTCGTTACCTCCTCTTGAATTTTATTCTTTTGTTCTTTCTTTATAGCGTTCTCCCGCCACCAGCATTGCAGGACGGGAACGACAAACATGGTCATACTCTGGATCAGCATTCCTCCGAACGTAGGGATAGCCATCGGTACCATGATATCCGCCCCCTTACCGGTAGAGGTAAGTACGGGGAGCAAAGCGATCAGGGTAGTGGCTGTAGTCATGGCCGCAGGGCGTACCCGTTTCAGTCCGGCGGCTACTACCGCTTCCCGGATATCGTGCTTGGTGCGGGGGTCTCGCTCGAGGAATACATGATGGATGTAGGTTCCCATCAATACCCCATCATCCGTAGCCACACCGAACAAGGCGATGAAACCGACCCAGACTGCCACGCTCAGATTGATCGTGTGCATCTGGAAAAGATCCCGCATATTCTCTCCGGCGATGGAGAAGTTCATGAACCAATCCTGTCCGTAAAGCCATAGCAAGATAAAACCTCCGGCGAAGGCCACGAACACCCCGGAGAAATGGATCAGTGAGGCAGTGACCGTCTTGAATTGAAAGTATAGAACCAGCAGGACGATCAACAAGGCGAGGGGAACGACGATCATCAGCCGGCTGGTGGCACGCTCCTGCTGCTCGTAATTGCCGGCGAACTTATAGGATACGCCGGGATCAAGGTTCAACCCTCCCTCCTTTATTTGTTGCTCAAGGATGCGGGAAGCCTCTTTCACGACATCCACTTCCGCCTTCCCCGCCAGTTTGTCGAAGATGACGTAGCCTACCAAGAAAGTGTTCTCGCTTTGGATCATCTGCGCTCCACGGGTATAGTTGATATCGGCAAGCTCTTTAAGCGGGACTTGCGCCCCAGTGGCGGTCGGTACGAGGATCATACCTAGCGCCTCTGGATTATCTCGAAGCTCACGAGCGTAGCGTAGGCGCACCGGGAAACGTTCCCTGCCTTCCACGGTGCGGGTCAGTACCATGCCACCGACAGCGGCACTTAATATCTCTTGCAAGTCCTCCACGTTTACGCCGTAACGGGCCATATTCTCACGGTTCAGTTCGATCTCCAGATAAGGGGCGCCTACCGCACGGTCGTAAAATACGGAAGAGGGGATAACGGAGGGTACCTCTTTCAATGCCTTCTCGATCGCCTTTCCGGCTTTCTCGATCGTCTCCAGATCCGGGCCATACACCTTGATACCCATCGGGGCACGCATACCGGTGGATAACATGACGAGACGGGCCTCGATAGGCTGCAGCTTCGGGGCGGAAGTCAATCCCGGAAGATGGGTGACGTTCACGATCTGTTGCCAGATATCGTTCGTGTTCTTGATCTCCGGTCGCCATTGGCGGAAGTAATCGCCTTTAGCGTCTGGGATCAGGCTGTCTGAGGGAATCAGCCGGAAACCGTCTTTGGGGTTATATACGCCTCCATCTTTTAGGAGATACTCCCCTTGCCGGTTTACCTTGAAACGTTCCCTTTTCCCGTCCTCATTCAGGATATATTCCGGACGGTAGTTGATCGTATTCTCGAACATCTGTACCGGCGCTGGATCGAGGGCGGAGTTTACACGGCCCCATTTACCGATGGCGGTCTCCACCTCGGGGATAGAGGCCAGCCGTTTGTCGAGCGCCTCTATATAATCAAGGTTTTGCTCGATACCGGAATGCGGCATGCTAGTCGGCATCAGTAGGAAAGAACCTTCGTTCAGGCTAGGCATAAACTCCTGTCCGATGCCTCTCCATATCCAGAAACCGAATACGATGGTAGCTCCCGGAATCAACATGAATTTCCAGCGGTTATCCAAGCACCAGCGCAATATCCTCTCATAATACATAACGAGCAGCCACAGGATGCTTAGGATGATGGCTACGCAACCCGCCACGAACAGGATATTGGCGAGCATCCCTTTTTGCGGCCCCATCGGCAACCATTCCTCGGACAGGTAATAGATCGTGACAAAGAGGGTGATACCGATATTGATATAAGTGCTCATTTGAGGCTTCTTCCAATAACCGGACAATAGATTATTCACCCCGACTGCCGTTAGCCCGATAGCCGGAATACTTCCATAAATAATAAGTAAGGCGATTCCGGCCACGATCAACAGGCAATTCAGTATTTTCCGTATCAGCCTTGAATGGATCTTTATCGAGAACAACCAATACGATAGGGAAGGAAGCAAGATCAATCCCAGCACGAAGGCGGAAGCCAAAGCATACGTCTTGGTATAGGCCAAAGGCGAGAACATCTTCCCTTCCTGCGCCTCCATGGTGAAGACGGGGAGGAAGCTGACGATCGTCGTGATCATCGCTGTGCTGATTGCCCCGGACACCTCGCTTACCGCCTTATAAATAAGGTTGACAAACGCCTTTCCCCCCTGTATATGCCTGTTCTCGGGCATCTCCCGGTAACGGATGATACTTTCCACGAAGACGACCCCTACATCCACCATCACGCCAATGGCGATCGCTATACCCGATAAAGCCACGATATTCGCCGCTATCCCCGTATAACGCATGATGATGAACGTGGCGAGCACTGCTATCGGTAGCATACTGGCGATAACGATAGAGGCCCTCAGATTGAGCACCAGCACGATGATAACGATCACGCAGATCAATATTTCGTGGGAGAGGGCGGTCTCCAACGTCCCGATCGTCTCCTTGATAAGCCCCGTACGGTCGTAGAACGGCACGACGGTTACCTTGGAGACCGTCCCGTCCGCCAGTACCTTTTGGGGCAATCCCGGCTCCATCTCCTTGATCTTCGCCTTTACGTTATTGATAACCTCCAAGGGGTTGGAGCCATAGCGGGCTACTACCACTCCGCCCACGGCCTCCACACCCTCCTTGTCCAGCCCTCCCCGTCGGGTTCCGGGGCCGATATTCACGAACGCCACGTCCGATATGCGAACCGGCACGCCTTCCCGAACGGTGACGACGGCATTCTCTATATCTTTTACATTCTTGATATACCCCAAGCCCCGGATCAGGTACTCCACCTTGTTGATCTCCATCGTCTCGGCGCCGATATCGAGGTTGCTCTTCTTGATGGCGCTCATGATATCCATCACGGAGACGTTGAAGGCGTACATGGCATCTGGGTTCAACTCGATCTGGTACTCCTTCACGAAGCCGCCCGCCGAGGCAACCTCGGATACCCCCTCGGCGGAGGATAAGGTGTACTTGACGTAGAAATCCTGTATCGTACGCAACTCCTCGGCGTTCCAGCCTCCGGTAGGTTTACCGGTTTTGGGGTCCCGTCCTTCCAGCGTATACCAATAGATCTGCCCGAGGGCGGTAGCGTCCGGTCCCAAGGTAGGCTGTACGCCTTCCGGCAAAGTTCCCGGAGGCAGGGAGTTCAGCTTCTCCAATATACGGGAACGGCTCCAGTAGAACTCTATATCGTCATCGAAGATAATGTATATGAAGGACATCCCGAACATGGAGGAACTACGGATCGTCTTCACTCCCGGGATACCTAAAAGAGAGGTGGTCAGCGGATAAGTGATCTGGTCCTGTATATCCTTCGGCGAGCGGCCCATCCATTCTGTGGCCACGATCTGCTGGTTATCGCCGATATCGGGGATGGCGTCTACCGGAATCGGATTCCGGGGAATGATCCCCCCGTGCCAATTGAAGGGGGACGTGGAGATGCCCCATACGATAATCAGCACTAGTAAAAGTAAGGTTACCACCCTGTTCTCAAGGAAGTAACGAATGATTCTGTTTAACATTTGAATGAGCTTTTATGATTTGAAAACATATGAGAACGCTTATTTGTTCGTCTTTGAAGGCAAGCGATCACATGAGTACTCGTGATGCTTTACGCCAGTACTCGCAATGGATTACTCCAGTATTTGCAATGGATTACTCCAGTACTTGCGGTGGATTACTCCAGTACTCGCAATAGATTACGCCGGTACTCGTGCGTAAACAGACGTAAATCGCCTTTTAAAAAGGAAGCCTATACGCTAAATCAAAAAAGTACAATGATGGACGAATAACGGGATAGCGCTATTCTCCTTGGGTGGATTAATAAAGGGATTGGAACGTGTTGTCTCGTCTCGCCCGGCGATCTTATAGGAGTCGAGTAGATCGAACAACAAAACTACAGCGACAGGAGCGGACAATTGCACGAGCGTATTCGCCACATCCTGATCGACGGATAACTTAACATATTCCGTCTCGGTAGAGCAGCACTTATGGGACGTGCCCGCCTCACCGCAACTGGGGCAAGTGTCAAGATACTGCAAACTCACCTCCGCCAACTTACCCATACAATAATGGTAATTCAGCGCAAACCCGGAGGAAACCCCGAGGTAAAAAACAGCGAGTATGAACAATAAAAATCTTCTCATCCCAAGTAATATATTCCGCAAATATATGAATATTTTTTGAACGGGCAATAGGGTGGAAAAAGTGCTCGTAGGGTTGTTAAAATCAGAACCTTTTCTTTATAGCCTTGTTCAAGGTAGGTAATTAATCTAAACAAAACACATTTATGAGACTATTTGTACAAGGAGCAGTATTACTGCTAGGTATGGGATTCTTATCGGCTCCCGCTAAGGCTCAAAAGGTGGTCATCGAGGATGACGTGCCAAATTCGATAGTCCTTGTCAGCCAAGACAAGGCAGGTGATGAAATCGTGAGGATAATGAATGAGACGCAGAGCCCTCGTTTCCACGACCCGAAAGCCCCCCGCTTCGTATTGACCGATCGTAAGGGACGTTTCGCCTTGGGTATCGGCGGTTACGTGAAGGCTACGGCGGAGTATGATTTCGGCGGGATTTCGGATGATGTCGATTTCTATCCGTCCATGATCCCGAATGGTGGGCAGAACTACGTCCGTAACCAGTTCCAGATGGACGCTACTACCAGTACGATATTCTTGAAATTAATGGGTCGTACCAAACACCTCGGGGATTTCGTCGTGTATACGGCGGGGAACTTCCCGGGGGGGAGCAAGGGGTTTCGGGTTGGATATAG
>OATK01002047.1_pt1 | contig 10594 bp, 7 predicted proteins | sample 1516611 | NCBI WGS metagenome assembly OATK01 (sample SAMEA2579947, study PRJEB22360) | human gut metagenome | biome: human gut; feature: human-associated habitat; material: faeces | place: Denmark | collected 2008/2010 | reverse complement strand
GTTTATTTCATTTTTTCGACACAAATCTATATTACTATAATCATAACAGTTATGGGAAAAGAATACAATAAATATTTCATTTTTTTATCATTTTTTTTGATTGGAGGTTTTTTTATGTTAAAACGCATGATTTCTATTTTATGTCTGTGCAGTCTGCTGCTTGCAGGTGCTGTCCCGGTTTCTTCATATGCCGCACAGTCCACAAGTTCCTCATCAGCTTCCTCGGTTACGATTACCGGTGAATATGCTGACGGACGTGTCCTTTTATCGTTAATTTCTCCTTCCGAGACTTCTCTCACCAAGGAAGGCACGACCTCCTTTGACAAAAAAATTCGTATCGAGCAGTCGACTTCTCTTGGAAATGCAGGCGAACTTTTTGACACTTCTCTAAGTTCTGACAAATGCGATTTTTTTAAAGATAAAAACTTCTATGTCACAGAAGCTGTATCCGATACTTACTCCACCAAAGAGCTTATCCAAAAACTGGAAAGCAAAGCCTATGTGGTAGAAGCTTCACCGGATTATAAACAATATCTGACCTCGGATGACCCTTATGAATCCGAGCAATGGTATCTTGACGGCGAAGGTTCCTATTCGTCTTCCGGAACCGGCATCTCGCTTTCTTCCAAACCGGAAACATCTTCTACGGAAAATCCGGTTATTGCTATTATGGATACCGGGATCAACGCCTCCCACGAGGATCTTATTGACCATTTATGGACGAATACCACTTCTTCACTAAAGGGAACGTATGGTTACGATTTTTCTACCGATTCCGCAGACTGCAGCGACACTTCCGGTCACGGAACCCACTGTGCCGGCGTAATTGCCGCCACGACAGATAATCAAAAGGGAATCCATGGAATATCAAACGCAAAACTAATGGCCTTAAAAATATTTGACGACAAAAAAGAATGCTATGATTCCTATATCATTAATGCCTTAACCTATCTGCAGCAGGCAAAAGAAGCCGGTGTTCCGGTCGCCGCCGTAAACTGCTCATGGGGCGGAGGTACTTCCAGCACGGCGATGAAAACCCTGATCCGCTCTCTTGGTCAGTCCGGTATCTTATTTGTCTTTGCTGCCGGAAACGATGGAAAAAATCAAGATACTGCACAGGCAGAGTGTCCTTATGACCTTTACAATACTGCGGCATATTCGGATCTCCGCAATTATATCCTAACAGTCGGCGCTTCCGATACCAATGACAGTGCAGCTTCCTTTTCTGATTATGGAAAATCCTCTGTCGATCTGTTTGCCCCGGGCGAAAATATTGTGTCTACCTATAACACAGACACTTATTTTCCGGAACTTTATGAAACAGACGACGCAAAGCGCGATACTCTTACTAATTATTACCAGTCATTTGATACTTCCGGCTCTTCTATGGATTTTTACACCGATTCGGATGTTGGATATCAGACTTCAACATTCAGTAAACTGACACAGGATTCTTCCTCCGATTATTATGGACAGGAGAATGGTGGGTGTCTGCTCTGGGATCTTCAGATGGGACTGCCATCTTTGCACCGCAAACAAGCTTACGTATATGTTGATGTAACAGACTACAACCTGGATCCGGCAAAAGATTATTATGTCTCTATGATGTTTGGTGAAAAGGACAGCAGCTCAGACACTGTCCAATGGGAACATGTCACCAAACTCTCTTCCGGAAAACTCGGTTCGGAAGGCAACCGTTTTTACCAAGCTTCCGACGGTCACTTGTATTTTCGTGTAATCGGGCTTAACGCCCCTGCCACTTCTTCGGGAACAACGACACTTTATCTCGATAACATCGGTATCTCAACTGCCGATCCGGATACATCGGAATTTGGTCAATACGAACTTCTCAGCGGTACTTCGATGGCGGCACCTATGGTAACCGGTGCTGTCGCTCTCTGTGCAGCCTATGCACCGGAAGAAGATACGTATAACCGCAGAAACCGTCTGCTAACCTGTGTTCGTCCCGTCGAATCTCTTACCGATCTGTGTATTACCGGTGGTATTTTGGATGTCAGCAAAATATCTTCCTATACCACGGTAGAGACGCCGGATCTTACCCCGGCACAAATACCGGAAAATATATCGCAGACAACACAGACAACAGGCAGCACTTCCGGATCTTCCACCGTGGAAACAGGCAGTTTCTCCTCATCTTCCGGGATTTCCTCGTCTTCAGGAACCGCCTCTTCCTCGTCTGCCGTAAAAGTAAAAAAATTGAAATTTAAAAAGAAGATCAAGGCACTCCGTGCCGGACGGACGTACCGATTAAAAGTGGTCTATACCCCGTCCCGCGTATCCAACAAAAAACTCAAATGGTCCAGTTCGCGAAAAAAATGGGCTAGTGTCTCAAATTCCGGCATGGTACGGGCAAAAAAGAAAGGGATCGGGCATACCGTACGCATTACCGCGGCTGCAAGAGACGGCAGCCGGAAAAAGGTCAGTCTCCGCATAAAAATCAGGAAGTAGTTTTTTCCCTTGATTTTTCTCTCCTTTTTTCATATACTATTATATACTTAGAAAAACATGGAGGAATTTCAATGGTTCATTTTATTTGGGCATGTAACAAAATAAAGAAAATGTTTGTAGAGAATACCATATCCATTTATGCTTCGAATGTGGTATTCTTTATTATGCTGTCTTTTTTTCCGTTTGCCATGTTCTTTTTTACGATTTTAAAATATATTCCCGGCATTACACAGGGAAACCTGATTCCTATGATTGATTCTGTTGTTCCCGGGGAACTCGGCGAAACCCTCGTGTCATGGATTCAGGAAGCCTACCGTCACAGTTCCGGAACCGTACTTTCCCTCTCTGCGCTTACCGCTTTGTGGGCAGGCTCCAAGGGATTTATGGGAATTACTTACGGTCTAAACCGGATTGGTGGCACAAAACAGAAGGGAAACTGGTTTTTTAACCGTTTTCTCTCTTTCCTCTATACGTTGATTTTTGCCGCTATGCTGGTTTTATCACTGATCGTCATCGTATTTGGTAATCAGATCCTGCTTATTATCGACTCCTTTTTTTCCATTGACACTCCACTGTTTATCGGCATTTTTTCCCTGCGTTCAATTGCCGGTTTTGCAATCTTTTTCTTCTATTTTTTACTTTTGTATACCTTTGTTCCACATCACGATGAACGCCCGCATTTACGAAATTATGTATCCGGTGCTTTATTTACCTCTATTACATGGATCTTATTCAGCAATCTCTACTCGATCTATATCGATTCTTTTTCGAATTATTCATCTCTTTATGGGAGTTTCACTTCGATCGCACTCTTTATGCTGTGGCTGTATGTCTGTGTCAGTCTGCTGTTTGTCGGTGCTTTGATCAACCGGTTCCACATCGACGGATATTCCCTGTTTTCTCCTAAATCCAAAAATAGAATCAAGAACCAATTTGAGACATTGAAAGAATCGATACTCCCGGAAAATAATGACAAATGATCTCCTGTTCATTTTTCCCCATATTGGCAAGCTGTCTTGCTCCCGTCTGACTCATACCGACTCCGTGTCCATATCCTCCACCCTGTATCTCATACGCTCCTCCGATACGTTTTAATCTAAAAAAGCCACTTGGCAGCATAGATAAGCCGGTTACTTCTTTTCCATCTTTTCGACGGATCACCGCCTCCCCGGAAAACAAAAGCATTCGGATATTGTATTCGGAAGTCACACGTATCGTCACTTCACTCCCGACAATAACCGCCGTCTGTGCTACGCCACCGCATCCACGTTTTTTTATGACCACGCGTTTTAATTTTCCTATATTTTCCACTCGTCCTTTTTCATAAAGTCCCTCGCCCTTTCGAACCTCAATCCGGTCCGGCGTTTTGTCACAGCGGTCCGCTAACCGTTCGTTAATATTTTTCTCCATCTGTTCCAACGATATCGTCATGTTCCAGCGGAACCACGGCTCCTCTTTTTCTAACAAATCCTGCTCTTTTTCAAGGAACTCACAGAACAAGTCATCTTCCGCATACGTATCGGCCGCAAGCCGGTCTCTTTCTCCCTTTTTTGCATCCGAAATGTCCGTGCTCTGCACTTGTCCCGCAAGATAAGAGATCTCTTTGTTCGTAAACAATACGCTGTCAGAAGACGTCGTCACACCACAGGATGTTGCAAAAAAATACGTCGATGCCAATATATTTCCACTGCACACAACCAGTCCTTTCGTATCATCCACCGCTTTATTCGCCCTCTCATCCTCCGGCTGACTTTGGTAGACCTGATAGGCCACACTGTCATCTACCTGTGCATCGTATTCTTTCAGCCGGTTATTTTGTTTCTGTTTCTCCGCATAACTTCTGGCACAGACTGCCTGCGCACGAAGAGCCGCCTCGGGGTATTCTGCCGGCATTTCACTGGGAAGAACTCCGTATAAATACTGTTCCAATGGCAGTTCATTGATGATGCGTATCTTCTTGCCGTTTTTTTTCAACTCCAATGTTCCGCGGTAGGAAGGGATCCGCTCGCCCCTTTTAATGGAAGTTATTTCCAATTTTGCTTCTTCTGCAGAATGAATGGTTATTGTTTCTGCGCTCATATCCACCGCACGGATGCATAATTCTTCTCCCCCTTCGCAACGTTTTTCCGATTCTCCTGCCTTTACTACAAATGGCTTTTCCGATCGCACCTTTACTTCATCATGCTCTTTTTCCGCAAAATCTGTCGTTGTCAGAAGAACACGGATTGTTTCTGGCATCTCTTCCTTTTGTTCCACTCCTTTCGCTTTGTCCGGCTTACAAACGATTTTTCTTACACATTTCCCACGCACTTCAAGATCTGCGATCCCTTCGTATGTTTTCTCCTTTACCGCCCCTTTTACTTTATATTCCGTCCTCTCTTGTCCATTTATTACCCATAGGGTATCTCCTTCCGGTTTTTCTATGTATACCTCTTTCAATGTGGTCGTCTTCCATTTTCCGGACTGCACAAACCACATTGCTCCCGCCGCCAGGCCAAAGATAAGAAAAATTCCCAATACACGTATTACTCGCTTCAAAAAAACAGCCCCTCTCGCATTTTTTACTACCATATGCGAGACAGGCTGTTGTTATTCCTTTGTTTTTGTGGAATCGTTATTCTTCTTCCATGATATCTACATTTTCACCACGGAGAATCTTGTTGATGTTACGTACGGCACACATTTTTCCGCACATCGTACAAGTATCTTCTTTTTCCGGTTTGCTCTCCGCACGATAACGACGAGCTTTTTCCGGATCGATAGCGAGATCAAACTGCTTCTCCCAATCCAGATTTCTTCTTGCTTCGCTCATCTCGTAATCCCAGTCTTTTGCTCCCGGAAGTCCTTTAGCCACGTCAGCGGCATGAGCAGCAATCTTAGAAGCGATGATACCCTCTTTTACGTCATCTACGGTTGGAAGACGAAGATGTTCTGCCGGTGTTACATAACACAGGAAGGACGCACCATAAGTAGCTGCGATAGCTCCTCCGATGGCACTTGTAATGTGATCATATCCCGGTGCAATATCCGTAACCAATGGTCCAAGTACATAAAACGGAGCCCCTTTACATACCGTCTGCTGAATCTCCATGTTCGCACGGATCTGATTCAAAGGCATATGTCCCGGTCCTTCAACCATAACCTGTACATTATGGTTCCAGGCACGCTGGGTTAATTCACCAAGTGCTACTAACTCAGAAATCTGAGAAAGATCTCCTGCATCCTCGATACTTCCGGGACGACAGGCATCTCCAAGACTGATCGTAACATCGTATTTTTCACAGATGTCAAGAATCTCGTCGTATCTCTCATAAAATGGGTTTTCATTTCCGGTAAGTTCCATCCATGCAAAGATGATCGAACCACCACGGGAAACAATGTTTGTATGGCGAAGATGTTGTTTAAAGCGGTCTGCTGTCTGGCGGTTGATACCACAATGAATGGTCATGAAATCCACACCATCTTCTGCATGCATACGAACAACATCAATCCACTCATCCGTCGTAATGTCTTTCAATGCCTTATTGTAATATACAACGGCATCGTAAATCGGAACAGTACCAAGTACAGCCGGACATTCTGCTGTTAATTTGCGGCGGAATTTTTTTGTATCTCCATAGGAACTCAGATCCATGATCGCTTCGGCTCCCATATTGATCGCTGCATTTACTTTTTCCATCTCGACATCCAGATCCAGACAATCTTTACTTGTTCCCAGATTGACATTGATCTTTGTCTTCAATTTACTTCCGATACCAAATGGTTTGAGGCATTTATGATTTTTATTGGCAGGAATTGCCACCTGTCCTTTTGCCACAAGATCCATCAATTCTTCTTTCCGAATATTTTCATATTCACACACGCGCTGCATTTCTTCGGTAAAAATACCTTTTCGTGCGGCATCCATCTGTGTCGTATAACTCATTCAGTTTTCCTCCGTTATTCTTTCTTATATTACATGCGATCCAATGTATCGCGAATTGCTTTAATAAAGTTCTCACTGTTCAATACCGTGACATCTTTTAATTCTGTGATAAGAGCAAGGTCTTTTGTCATCTTTCCTTCTTCGATTGTCTGCAATGTTGCTTTTTCAAGCTTGTCTGCGAATTCTTGAAGTTCTTTGATGCCATCCATCTCTCCACGCTTTCTCAATGCTCCGGTCCAGGCAAAAATCGTAGCTACGGAATTGGTAGAAGTCTCTTCGCCTTTGAGATGTTTGTAATAATGTCTCTGAACAGTTCCATGGGCTGCTTCATACTCATATACACCACTTGGTGAAACAAGCACAGATGTCATCATTGCCAGAGAACCACAGGCAGAAGAAACCATATCGCTCATAACGTCGCCGTCGTAGTTCTTGCATGCCCAGATAAATCCGCCCTCTGTCTTCATAACACGGGCTACGGCATCATCGATCAATGTATAGAAATACTCCAATCCGGCCTCTTCAAATTTGTCCTTATATTCGTTCTCATAAACTTCTGCAAAAATATCTTTAAAGTTATGGTCGTATTTTTTCGAAATGGTATCTTTTGTCGCAAACCAAAGGTCCTGTTTGGTATCAAGGGCATAACTAAAGCATGCCTTTGCAAAACTTGTGATCGATTTATCCGTATTATGCACGCCCTGGATAATTCCCGGTCCGTCAAATTCATGAATCGTCTCACGCATCTCAGTCCCATCTTCTGCCGTAAACACCAGCTCGGCTTTTCCTTTACCCGGAACTTTAATCTCTACATTTTTATACACATCACCATAGGCATGACGTGCCAATGTGATTGGTTTTTTCCAGTTTTTTACACATGGTTCGATTCCTTTTACTTGAATCGGCGCACGAAATACCGTTCCGTCAAGCATCGCACGAATGGTTCCGTTTGGAGATTTCCACATTTCTTTCAAATCATACTCTGTCATACGTGCTGCATTTGGCGTAATCGTCGCACACTTTACCGCAACACCATATTTTAATGTTGCATTTGCAGAATCTACCGTCACCTGGTCATTTGTCTCATTACGATATTTCAAACCGAGATCATAGTACTCTGTCTTCAGATCAATATAAGGAAGCAAAAGTTCATCTTTGATCATCTGCCACAGAATACGTGTCATCTCGTCTCCATCCATCTCAACTAAGGGGGTCGTCATCTGAATTTTAGCCATTTCTATTTCTCCTTTACAACATATCTATTATTCCTGCTCTCCATCATAACATACTCCGGAGCATATTTCAAATAGATTATCCAAAATATACAACTTCTTCCTGCGGTGGCTGTGCCGGTTCTATCTTTTCAGCGTAGAGCACCGGAAATTCTCCGTCGTGTTTTCTGCTCTGCTGCGGTTTTACCGTCACCGTCACCATCACCCAGCTGTCATTTTTATATTGATCCGCATTTTCCGCGTGGCACATATAACCAATGCGCGCGATATCGTCTGCACAGCAGGTCATCGCCTTACGGGATGGAACAAATGCACCGGCCGGGAATGTCTTATTGCGGTATACCTGGCCTTTAAATGTGATTTTTTTACCCACATATTTTCGTGGATTTTCGCCGATGTCCAGATACCACAGACCAAAATCGTCGTCGTCCAGCGTAATCTCCGATGCATTTACATCATATGGCAGTTCTTCATCAATCTTGCTTTCCACCGTGCCATCTGCGGACTCAAACAATACCTGCGCCTGGCGATTGATGGCTTTGACATTTCGTCTGGCTGCCGGTTTGTCAATGTTATCCGATTCACAGCGGTTAAAAATGACAAGATCTGCCATTTTAAAATGTGACATCATAAGGGATTTCATGTTTGCACTGTAAATCTGAAATGTCTGTGCATTTACCGTTGTAAACGTCTGCACCACAATCCAGTTTTCCGGAAATGTCTCGCGGTACATTTTATCCAGATCCCACATTCCGTTACACTCAACTACAATGCGGTTTGGTTTATATTTATCCTGTAATTTCTTACAGCATTCTTCGGTAAGTTCATCCTCGTCTTCCAACACGACACAGGAGATCCGGTTTTTCATCAAAAGCTGATCGTCGATCTCATGCTCGCCTTCCTCACACAGGATAAGCAGCGTTTTCGCTCCATCGGAAAAGTTTCCCTCTTCGATCACTTCTTCGATACAGGTACTTTTTCCACTCTCCAAAAAACCGGTGAAAAGATAAACCGGAATTTCTTTTTTCCCAAACATATCCAGTGTCCTCCTTTATTTTCCGGCAAACAGATCACGAAGACCGTCTTCGTCCAGTTTTGATCCGATCACACAAATTCTTCCGGTGTAATCTGCTGCACCACGGCGTACTTCATATTCTCCCGGAACCAGGTCAAAGTGATACCATTCGCCCTCTTCCGAAGCTACGATACCTTTGGAACGAAGAATGGTTCCCATCTGTACTTTGTCATTGGCAAGCTTGTCCAAAATGTCTTGCAGTTCTGCTTCCGTATATTTGTGTGCGGTCTCAATACCAATGCTTGAGAACACTTCATCTGCGTGATGATGGTGATGATGGTCGTGATCATGGCAGCCACAAGTGCAGTTTTCGTCATGTTCATGATGGTGCTCATGCTCGTGGTCGTGATCATGGTGATGCTCGTGATCGTGGTCATGGTCGTGATGGTGATCGTGGTCATGGTCATGGTCGTGGTCACACTCTTCGCCATGCTCATGATGATGTCCGCATTCCGGACAAACGTCCTCTTCTTCAAGCAGTTCTTTCACAAGATCGTTTTTCTTTTCCATCGCATCCAGAATCTGTTTTCCGTTGATTTGATCCCATGGAGTCGTAATAATTGATGCCTCTGCATTCTGGGTACGGATCAGGTCAATGCACGCCTGTAATTTGTCTTCTTTCATATTGCCGGTACGACTGAGTACGATAGTTCCCGCATGTTCTACCTGGTTATTGTAAAACTCGCCAAAGTTCTTCATATACATTTTGCACTTTGTTGCATCGGCAACCGTCGTAAAGCTGTTAAGTACCACACTGTCCTCTGCCACTTTTTCCTTCACACCGAGAACGGCTTTGATGACATCGGAAAGTTTTCCAACTCCTGATGGCTCAATGATGATACGGTCCGGCGCATATTTTTCAAGCACTTCTGCCAATGCGGTACCAAAATCTCCTACGAGGGAACAGCAGATACAGCCGGAATTCATCTCTGTAATATTGATTCCGGAATCTTTCAAAAATCCTCCGTCGATTCCGATTTCTCCAAATTCATTTTCAATTAATACAAGTTTTTCTCCTGTAAATGCTTCTTCAATTAATTTTTTGATCAATGTTGTCTTTCCGGCTCCTAAAAAGCCCGAAATAATGTCGATTTTTGTCATTTTAATAATCTCCTTTCAACTGATAATTGCTTCCATGTATATCGGTAAAACAACAACGAAATAATTGCTGATATACTCCATCCAACCGGCCAGGACATCCAGATTCCGGTACTTCCAAATATGCCGGCAAAAACATAAGCCAAAATCACGCGAAGGATCAGATCGGTAAAGGTAGAAACCATAAATCCGATCATCGCACTGCTTCCACGCAGCAGTCCGTCTGCCAGCAGTTTTAATGAAATAATAAAATAAAACGGCGATACGATCTTCAAAAATGCCATTCCCGCTTTCATCGCACCACCGGTCGGATTTTCCATAAATATCCGAAGCATCTCATTTCCAAAAAAGAAAAATAAGACAAAAAACGGTACCGCAATGATCCAGGCAAGCATCGTACCTGCCCGAAACCCTTTCCGCACACGGTCTATTTTTGCCGCCCCGATATTTTGGGCAGAAAAACTCGACAGCGCATTTCCTAACGTCGAAAAGGATGTGATCGTAAACGTATTCAACTTAATCGCCGCCGAATATCCGGCGATTACTGCAGATCCAAAGGAATTTACAAGGCTTTGGATAAAAATATTTCCTACCGAGACAAAACTCTGCTGTAAGATGCTCGGCACCGCAATTTTTGCGATACGGCGAAGCATGGATTTCGAATACAGCATTATTTTTCCATGCCCGGTCGGCAGTTTTGCCACCCGCCTTAACAGCGTGATCACTGCCACAATGCCAGCGATTCCCTGTGCGAGAAACGTCGCCCAGCCGACGCCGGATACCCCGAAATGAAAC
>OATK01002045.1_pt1 | contig 10598 bp, 9 predicted proteins | sample 1516611 | NCBI WGS metagenome assembly OATK01 (sample SAMEA2579947, study PRJEB22360) | human gut metagenome | biome: human gut; feature: human-associated habitat; material: faeces | place: Denmark | collected 2008/2010 | reverse complement strand
CTAACATTGTTACTAACTTTTTTCCCAAGTTCTTTCTCTTTTTCATGTTTATTTTCCTTCTTTCTGCGAAAGGCACCAATGCGTTATGTTTTGGAATTTTTTACTACCATTCTACCCCCCCTACAAAATTTTGTCAATACCTTATTCTCTTTTGAGTTTCCCCATTTTTTCAGAAACTAAATCATCTGCAAAATAAAAAAGCAAAAACACTGCACTAATGTTATAATCAAATCACGACAAAATAAATAAAACAAAGGAATGTTTTTGCATGATTAATTATAACAGATTAGGATATGAAATTAAACGGGATTTAGCAAATTTCTCAGAAAAAATTTCAAATGGATTGAAACGACCACAAAGCAAATTTCTTTTACAGATGATTTATGGTATTTTAACCGGGAACAAACTTCATTGAGCGAAATTGCCCGCTCTTTAAACGAAAATATTACACTTAAGAAAACCATTGACAGACTTTCAAGAAGCAACTGACACTGGCTGAATGCTTTGCTGGATTGGGTTTCAAGTGATAGCGGTTTGAAAAATGGGGAAACTCAAATAACCGGAAGCCCTCCTGCAAAAACAGCATTAAACATTGCATAACCTGTCTTCTTCCTTTATAATAAAATTGACACGATATCTTGTTGATCATTTACAAGCAAGGGGATATAAACTTATGGATTTTAATACGAAACTAAATGAATATATTAAAACACTAAATTGCACTGCAAAAGACTTGTCTGAATACTCCGGTTTATCTGCTGCTACGATAAGCCGTTATCGTTCCGGCTCGCGTATTCCGGAATCCGGATCACAAAACTTTTCAAATTTGGTTAAGGGGATTGTTAAAATCGCTGAAGAAAAAGCCATTACCGGCATTACAATGGAATCCGTAGCGGATGACCTTTTGCCTTTTATCAAAACATCCGACATTGATATGGATAAATTTCAGGCAAATTTGAATCTTTTGTTAAATACATTGTCTGTCAATATTTCAGAGCTTTCGAAGGTCTTAAATTATGATGCTTCTTATATTTCGCGAATCCGAAACGGGAAACGTCAGCCTGCTGATCCGCAGGAATTTGCCTGTGGCATTTCCGCTTTTATTGCTCATCACTATCAAAAACCTGAGCAGAAAGAAGTTGTTGCAAATCTTATACACTGCAGTACTGACGATCTGGCAGATTCCATTCAATTTCAGAAAGTACTGTCTCAATGGCTTACCCATGAAGCACCTGCCTTAAAAAATCAGATGATGGATTTTCTGGAAAAAATAGATTCGTTTGATCTGGAAGAATATATCCGGGTAATCCGGTTTGACAAACTAAAAGTTCCTTCCTTTCCTTTTCAGCTTCCCACATTCAAAAATTATTGGGGATTATCGGAAATGAAAAACAGTGAATTGGATTTTTTAAGGGCGACTGTTCTCTCTAAGTCCGGCGAACCGGTCATAATGTATAGTGACATGCCACTCACTGAAATGGCAAAAGACACTGAATTTGCCAAAAAATGGATGTTTGGCATGGCTATGATGTTAAAAAAAGGGCTTCACTTAAACCAAATTCATGACTTAAACCGCACTTTTGAGGATATGATGTTAGGCTTGGAAAGCTGGATTCCTATGTATATGACTGGCCAAATCTCACCTTATTACTTTAAGCAGCCACAAAACAGCCCGTTCTCGCATCTTTTGAAAGTCTCCGGAAGTGCCGCATTAACCGGGGAGGCAATCCGTGGATATCATAATGAGGGAAAATATTATCTGACAAAAAATAAAGAAGAGATTGCTCACTACCAAAAATATGCAGAGCGGCTGTTGTCAAAAGCATCTCCTCTTATGGAAATTTACCGCAAAGAACACTCCCGGATTTTTCATCATTTTTTGGAATCGACTTCCGAAACTCCGGGAAACAGATACCGCATTTTGTCTTCTTTCTCTTTATACACGGCGAGCGAACCCTTTATCCGGCAGCTGCTAAAGCACAATCAGATTTCCGATAAAGAGCAGACGCAGATTCTTCAATACGCTGCCGCGCAACGTGAGACTGCAAGTAAAATTCTATCTCACAGCCGTATTACAGAAGAAATCCCGCTGCTGAAAAGGGAAGAATTTGAAAAACATCCGATAACCTTGTCCCTTTCCGGAATGTTTTACGAAAAAGATATTTTTTATACCTGGGAAGATTATCAGGAACATTTACAATTAATGCGCCAATATAGTAAAGCTCATCCGCAGTACACAATGATTGAGGATCCTTCTTCCGCATTTCGTAATATACAGATTTACATTCTTGAGGGAAAATGGGTGCTGGTGTCTAAAAATAAAACACCGGCAATCCATTTTCTGATTCAGCACCCCAAGATGCAAACGGCCTTTGAAAATATGATCATTCCCATTATTGAAGACGAAAGACCGATACATTAACCCCTCTGTTTCTGACGGTTACTTTACTTTTACAGAACGCATTTTACTCCATGAAGAATAACTCTTTGTGGAGTTTTCCTTGTCGTTAACAATCCGATATGTTCTGATTTTTACATAATATTTTCTCTTTGACTTTAGTTTGTTAATCTGTTTACGTACTGTTTTTTTATTTGATACCGTAACTGTTTTCACTTTTTTAAACTTAGAAGATAGGCTGTATTGTATTTGATAACCGGCTATATCTCCTCCTAGTTTTTTCCATTTTACAGTGATTTTTTTCTTCCCGGCTTTCAGTTTTACGATTTTCGTTCCTTTTGGCTTAACAATATCTGTCTTTTTCACCGTTTCACTAACCTGTACCGGAACGATTTGAGGTGTTTTTACTTCTTCTTTCGTTTTTTCTTCCTTCTGAACATTTTCCTGTGTTTTTTGTTCATTATTGGAAACGACTTCTTTTTCCCACTTTGCATATAAATGAATGTCATATTCGTCAGCATGTAATCCATGAAAGGCATCTAACACCCAGTCGCTGATCCATGTGGAATCTTTTGTATTTTTAATTAAACTGGTATCCTCAGCATCGGAATAGGTACACCAGCCCACAAAACGATACCCATCACGTACAGGAACGCATTCGCTAATATCAAAAAACAAATCATTTTCAGCCTCTGTTACATCAATTTCACGAACAGCAGAATCTGTGCTTTTCAAAGTCCCTCCGTTTGGATGGAATGTAACCGTTTGCCCTTTTTCAAAACATGCCCGCACAGTCTGATCGCCGATTCCCATACCTGACCCATACAAATTGTGCGCCCAGTCAAACGATAATATCGTACTCTCTTTTGACTGACTTACATCAGCGGCACCAACAAGTCCACCCTGCCATTCAACAAAATGATGTCCGGCACGCACCGGATTTTTCAGATTAAATTCCTGCTTTTCTCGCTGAATATAATACCGATCCGGCAATGCCCTTTTTTCTTCATCGGTAAATTCTCCGTCTGCTCCATCAAACTCATAAGACAACGTATAATAAGGTTCATAAAAACGAATGACGCAGCCCCAATTGTGCGTAGACCACGCATCTACGAGCAAATCATCTCCATACTTGCCTCCATAAACTGTTCCTTCGTCCATCGTAGATCCCCCGCGGACCTGCTCTAAAACCATCGGAAGGCCTGTATTATTTTGGTATCCTACATTTGCTGTCGTTTGCCCTTTTAGTGCGGCCTGTAAAGTATCTTTACATGTTTCGTCGCCTTGAAGCGCCGACAAATCGCCCCTGTCATAAGCCATCTTTATCACATTATACGAATTACTGCCACAAGAAACAACTTTCGATGTATCGACCGTACTCCTTACCAAGGTATCCGTACGCCACCACACTTTTCCATTTTCATCCCCATCTGGCTTATTTAATGTAATTGCCGCATGAAGATATCTTGGCCACGCAGTAAAATGCTCCACTCCGGCCTGTAATTTTTCATACGAAAATTCATATTTCGGTTTTGTATAAAATGACTCTCCAGGCATAATCAACTCGTCTTTAATATCCCAGTTATTTTCCTCTTTCAAGACATGTTCCGCTCCTGAATCCTGTACCTGTGATTCTTCTGCAGCAGCTGTCCGTGGCAGAGTTCCAACAGCCAGTCCCATCACTATCATCAGGCTCAGCATGCACCCTGTTATATATTTTTTACTCATAGGATCCCTCCTCCGTTTTTCTATACATTATAACTATACTAAGCCGTTTGTTTCTACTAAATTTCCGATTAGGCAATGCCAGTTTGGAAACTATTCCGCTCCACCCTGATCTCTTCTTCATTTCCCAATAAAATTTCCAACATTTTACTCCATTACGGTCAAATTTGTATTCTGCATTCGATTTTACCGTAATATTTTCCATATTCTTACATCGTTTTTCCGGTTTTACGGTCATTTCACAGATTTTCTCCCCCTTTTGACCGTAATATTCTTAGTTTCTCTTTAAACTTTTCCAAAAATATCCAGTTTTTACGGTCATTTTGGGAAATTTCTTGCTTTTTTACCGTAATCCTCCCAATTTCCCATTTTCCCTAACTCGCCACCCCCCAACGCGCCCCCAAAGCCGGCACAACTTAGACAGTACGCACAAAACCGGCAGCCCATCAAAATTCTGCTATAAACCACAAAATAGTCTTGTTTCATTTTCCGCGGCATATGGTATAATGGAGATAAGTTAGGACGTCGGGGTGACATTCCCCGATGAGTACATTAAGGAGGGTTAACTATTATGGCTAGATTTACTTTACCAAGAGATTTGTATCATGGAAAAGGTGCGCTGGAAGCGCTGAAAACATTTAAAGGAAAGAAAGCGATCATCTGCGTCGGCGGTGGTTCGATGAAACGTTTCGGATTTCTTGACAAAGCCGAGCAGTATCTGAAAGAAGCCGGCATGGAAGTAAAATTGTTCGAGGGTATTGAGCCGGATCCATCGGTGGAAACCGTGATGAAAGGTGCCGCAGTCATGCAGGAATTTGAGCCGGACTGGATCGTAGCGATGGGCGGCGGTTCTCCGATCGATGCTGCCAAAGCGATGTGGATCAAATACGAATATCCGGACATCACTTTCGAAGATATGTGTAAAGTATTTGGTATCCCTGCGTTGAGAAATAAAGCACATTTTTGCGCTATCTCTTCCACTTCCGGTACGGCTACCGAAGTGACGGCATTCTCAATCATTACCGATTATGAAAAAGGAATCAAATATCCGATCGCTGACTTTGAGATTACGCCGGATGTTGCTATCGTAGACCCTGACCTTGCCGAGACGATGCCACAGAAACTTGTCGCTCACACCGGTATGGATGCAATGACACATGCGATTGAAGCTTATGTTTCTACCGCAAACTGCGATTTCACGGATCCACTTGCCCTTCATGCGATAAAAATGATCCAAAACGATTTGGTAGATTCTTACAATGGCGACATGGCAAAACGTGATTCGATGCACAATGCACAATGTCTCGCCGGTATGGCATTCAGCAATGCCTTGCTTGGCATCGTACACTCGATGGCTCATAAAACCGGAGCTGCTTTCGCCGATTATGGCGCACATATTATCCATGGTGCCGCCAATGCCATGTATCTTCCAAAGGTAATTGCCTTTAACGCCAAAGACGAAACCGCGAAAGAGCGTTATTGCTATATCGCTGATTTCATGGGACTCGGCGGTGCTTCTGCCGATGAAAAAGTGGCAAATCTGATCGCATATCTGCGCAAGATGAACGACGATCTGAACATTCCACATTGCATCAAAAACTACGGCGCAGACAGTTATCCAACTGAAAATGGCTTTGTGCCGGAAGAAGTATTTTTAGAGAGACTTCCGGAAATTGCAGCCAACGCAATCCTGGATGCCTGCACAGGCTCAAACCCAAGACAGCCAAGTCAGGAAGAAATGGAAAAATTGTTGAAATGCTGCTACTATGATACGGAAGTAGATTTTTGATTATAGAAAGTAACCTGAATAGTTACTACAGAAAACAGTATTACATGAGGGACTCCGGCATAAGCACATAGCTTGTGCCGTGAGTTCTTTTTAAAGGAGAAATTCAAGCCATGAAAATTATGACCATAAATGTAAATATTACAGGGATGCAGCGAGTCTCCACATCGGAAAAAACTGTAACCCAGGTTCTCTTTGACGGAACCGCTGAGGGAGAATATTTTAACGGAACCATTCTCCCGGGCGGAGTCGACACACAAATCAATGTACCGGAGAAAGGGACTCTTTCTGCCAGGTATATGCTGGAAGGCAAAGATAATTCCGGCGATAATTGCAAAATGTATATTTCTAATGATGCAATACAAAACTGTAACATCACAACACCACACATCTTAACCGACAGCGAGAATCTCCGCTGGCTAAATGAAGCGGAGCTGCGCGGCGAGTTGACAATTGTTGAAAATGGAGTACAGATTGAGATTTTTTCAAAGTAAATAACCATAAATAGAAAAGTCCTCCCGAAAGGCTTCGCATTGAAACCTCCGGGAGGATTTATTTTTTTAACGATTCCGCATTCGTCCCAAATCGTTTTTATTTCTTCTGTTCTGCCAGATTGATTCGTACAAGAGATTTGCGGAGTGCCAGTTCAGCACGTCGCATATTGACGTGAGCATCCAGACTCTTGATCCTTCGCTCGGCGCGCGCCTTCGCTTCCAGCGCACGTTTCATATCAATCTCCTCCGGCCATTCACACGACTGTGCGAGAATGGTTACTTTGTCCGGGAGGATCTCCAAAAAGCCCTCTAAGACAGCGGCTTCCCGAATCACATCATCCTCAGAATTTTCGGTAATCGTCAAAACCCCCGGAGCGACGATCGTCGTCAATGGGATATGGTCGGCATACACACCGATGTCTCCCTCTGTCGTCGTCAATTCCACCATTTCGACCTCTCCGGTGTAAAATACACGCTCCGGAGAAATTACCTCTAATTGGAATTTTTTCATATCCGCCATAGCCATCTCCAATCCGCTCTCGCTACTTGCGTGCGATGACATCGTCAATCGTACCTGCATTCAAGAAGCAGCTCTCTGGGATGTCATCATGTTTTCCATCCAAAATCTCCTGAAATCCTCGAATCGTTTCAGAGATTGGCACATATTTACCGGGAAGACCGGTAAACTGCTCTGCCACGAAGAATGGCTGGGAAAGGAAACGCTGTACCTTACGTGCACGGTTGACAAGGACTTTTTCATCCTCTGACAACTCGTCCATACCAAGGATTGCGATGATGTCCTGCAATTCCTTATAACGCTGTAAGATTTCCTGTACGCCACGAGCCACTTTGTAATGCTCTTCGCCGACGATCTTCGGATCCAGAATACGGGAACTGGAGCCAAGCGGATCTACCGCCGGATAAATACCAAGTTCCACGATCGAACGATCCAATACGGTCGTTGCGTCAAGGTGGGCAAATGTCGTCGCAGGAGCCGGGTCCGTCAAGTCGTCGGCAGGCACATAAACCGCCTGAACCGACGTGATAGAACCATTTTTTGTCGATGTAATACGTTCCTGCAAAGCACCCATTTCCGTCTGAAGAGTTGGCTGGTAACCAACGGCACTTGGCATACGTCCAAGAAGTGCGGACACCTCGGAACCCGCCTGTGTGAAACGGAAAATATTGTCAATGAACAGGAGGACATCTTTTCCTACCTGATCACGGAAATACTCTGCCATCGTAAGTCCCGTAAGACCTACACGCATACGCGCTCCGGGCGGCTCATTCATCTGTCCGAATACCATCGTCGTCTTATCGATAACTCCGGATTCAATCATTTCATAGTATAAGTCATTACCCTCACGGGTACGTTCTCCAACTCCCGTAAATACGGAATATCCACCATGCTCGGTCGCGATATTGGTGATCAATTCCTGAATCAAAACGGTCTTTCCTACACCGGCACCTCCGAAAAGTCCGATTTTTCCACCCTTCTGATAAGGACACAAAAGATCGACAACCTTGATACCGGTTTCCAGCATCTCTGCCTGAGTAGACTGTTCTTCAAATGCAGGCGCCTTTCTGTGAATTGGATGATATTCTTTTACTCTCGGTGGTTCTTTTTCATCGATCGGATCTCCGAGTACATTGAACATACGTCCCAGTGTCTCTTCGCCGACCGGCACCGAAATCGGGGCTCCTGTCGCAATCGCTTCCATACCTCGCACCAATCCATCGGTCGGTCCCATCGCGATACAGCGAACGGTATCGTCACCCAGATGCTGTGACACCTCTACGACAAGTGTATTTCCATCTTTTGTCGGTATGTGAATGGCATCGTAAATCTCAGGAAGATCTCCATCCTGAAAACGGATGTCAAGCACCGCTCCGATAATCTGAGTGATAACACCAGCATTTTTCGTTTTCTTCGCTTTTGCCATTGTGGTTCTTTCACTCCTTCCATTATTTGTAAATTTTTATTCGTTACTCGATCGCGGATGCACCCGCTACAATCTCCGTCAATTCCTGTGTGATCGCGGACTGTCTTGCGCGGTTGTACTGCAGACCGAGTGTATCAATCATTTCCTCTGCGTTGCTCGTCGCAGAATCCATTGCCTGCATACGCGCACCATTTTCACTGGCAACTGCCTCGACCAGAGCACCAAAGATCAAGCTGTTCATATACATCGGAATGATGTAGCCGAGCGCCTCTTCTTCTGTCGGCTCATAATTCATGAGTGCGCCGGATGTCGTCTCCGGCTCGTCATTTGCCGCCATCGTCTCGATATCCTCCTGCGAAAAAGGAAGCATTTTGATCAGCGTAGGCACCTGTGTCACCGTATTCTTAAATACGGTGTAAGCAAGATAAATCTCATCGATCTCGCCGCTTTCCATCGCCGCCATCGCTGTCTTTCCGATCGAAACAGCATCGCCAAACAGCGGATTATTCATTACTTCCGAATAATCGCCACGGCAGGTATAGCCATTTCGCTGCATCGTCTCCAAACCTTTTCGTCCAACCGGAAAAATAATGGTATCTTCCTTCGTAAAATCACCCTTTGTGATCAATTTCACGACATTGGAATTGTACCCGCCGGCAAGTCCACGGTTTGAGGTAATCATAATCACACCTTTTTTCCCGGAACCTCCGGTTTTCTCTGTCAAAAGAGGATGGTTGAGATTCTGCGATTTGGCAAGCATCCCGGAAACCGTCTCATACATTTTGTCAAAATATGGTTTTGTCTCCTCGGCTCTTCCTTTGGCATGCTGCAATTTTACGGTCGAAACCAGCTTCATCGCCTTGGTGATCTGAGACGTACTCTGAATACTCTCGCGTCGCCGTTTTATATCTCTCATTGAGGCCATTTTTCAATCACCTCACCTTTCACGCTTGAAGAAACTGTTTTTTATACTCTTCAATTGCCTGAATCAGCTTTTGTTCCATTTCATCACTAAGCACTTTGGTATCACGGATCGAAGCCGGAATCTCCGGATATTTGGTATCGATAAAGGCAAACAGTCCTTTTTCAAAATCCAATACATCTTCTACCGGAATATCAAGCAGATATTTCTTCGTTGCCGCATAAATAATGATAACCTGATACCAAACCGGCTGTGGTACATACTGACCCTGTTTCAGCACTTCACGGATTCTTTCACCCTGATCCAGTTTCTCTTTCGTATCGGCATCCAGATCCGAACCAAACTGGGAAAATGCTGCCAGCTCGCGGTACTGTGCAAGGTCGATACGGATTGAACCGGCGATCTTCTTCATCGCCTTGATCTGCGCCGAACCACCGACACGCGATACACTAAGTCCCGGATTGACCGCCGGGCGGAAACCGGAATTAAACATCTCTGTCTCCAGGTAAATCTGTCCATCTGTGATAGAAATTACGTTTGTCGGGATATATGCCGACACGTCACCGGCCTGCGTCTCAATGATCGGCAGAGCCGTCAATGATCCACCGCCGAGTTTGTCCGAAAGTCTCGCTGCACGCTCCAAAAGACGGGAATGCAGGTAAAATACGTCTCCCGGATAAGCCTCACGTCCAGGTGGACGACGAAGGAGCAGTGACAGGGTACGGTAAGCCGCTGCATGCTTGCTCAAATCATCATATACGATGAGAACGTCTTTTCCCTGTTCCATCCATTCTTCTCCGATCGCACATCCGGCATACGGAGCAATATACTGAAGCGGTGCCAGTTCACTCGCCGTAGAAGCTACGACGGTAGTATAATCCAATGCACCGTTGTCTTCGAGTGTTTTTACAATATTTGCCACTGTAGACGCTTTCTGTCCGATGGCAACATAAATACAAAGTACATCCTGGTCTTTCTGATTCAGGATCGTATCAATCGCAATCGCAGTTTTACCGGTCTGACGGTCACCGATGATCAACTCACGCTGTCCTCGTCCGATCGGAACCATGGAGTCAATTGCCTTGATACCTGTCTGAAGTGGCGTATCTACGGATTTACGTGAAATAACACCACTTGCCACACGCTCTACCGGTCGTGTCTTGTCGGTATGGATCGGTCCTTTGCCGTCGATTGGCTGTCCCAACGCATTGACAACACGTCCGAGCATCGCATCACCGACAGGAACGGTTGCGACATTTCCCGTCGTCTTTACGGTATCGCCTTCGTTAATATTGGAAGAATCTCCCAAAAGCACAGCTCCGACATTGTC
>OATK01002035.1_pt1 | contig 10661 bp, 6 predicted proteins | sample 1516611 | NCBI WGS metagenome assembly OATK01 (sample SAMEA2579947, study PRJEB22360) | human gut metagenome | biome: human gut; feature: human-associated habitat; material: faeces | place: Denmark | collected 2008/2010 | reverse complement strand
TGCTTTTGTGGCGCAAAGCCATGTGCCGCGCTGCTTTATAGAGGTAAGCCTTAAAACATCCGTCCCGGATGCAGGGCTTTTTCGTAAACAGCCAGGAAAAGGTTTCCATCATTAAATCCTCCGCTTCGTGGACATCATGCAGATAACCATCAATATATAAGGTCAGCGGGTCACCGTATTTTTTTATCAACAGTTCAAGTCCTGTCTCATCACCGCGCAGATATTGCCCATAGAGTTCTTCATCAGTGGCCATATCGTTCTTCCTTTCCAAATATTACTCCTCTGTTGTCAGATGAAAGCTCCAGGTTCGTGAATCATTTTTGTCTGCGAAGACATACAACATGTCAGGAGAAATCCCTGACAAAAAAATAACCAGAGCCTAAGCTCTGGTTAAATTCTCACTATTTTGTAGCAGCCAGTACGGGAATCGACCCCGTGTTTTCGCCGTGAGAGGGCGACGTCTTAACCCCTTGACCAACTGGCCATTTGTTTATCTGTCGTTCGCTCTTCGCTGTCGACTCATTTAATATACACCATCTTTTTCTAAAATGCAAGTACTTTTTTAAAAAAATTTCAATTTTTTTATTTTTCTCGAATTTTTCGTTCAAAAAGCCCTGTATTTACGCGGCTTTTGCCACAAAAAAGGTTTTTATTTTTTGTCCCAGAGAAGAAATGCCATGGCAGCTCCACCGCTTTCCATGGCATTTCCCAGTTATTTATTTCTGTTTCTGACTGTTTCTTATTCCTCTATATCCTCCGCAGGCTCTGCCGGAATGAATACGCGGGATTTCTTTTCTTCGTGTTTATGAAGTGCTGCTTTCTCAGTTGCCTCCATACAAAATTCCATCTGAGAATTAATCTGGGCTTTGCCTCGTTTATCCGGCTTCACATAAGTTCCATCCGACTGCAGGATATGAGCTTTTACATTATCCTTAAACTCCAGATCAAGTACGTGTTCCAGCTCTTTCTTAATCTTCTCATCTTCCACAGGGAAAACAATCTCTACCCTGCGGTCAAGGTTACGCGGCATCCAGTCCGCACTTCCCATATAGATTTCCGGGTTTCCGCCGTTTTCAAAATAGAAAATACGACTATGCTCCAGAAATTCCCCTACAATAGAACGGACATGAATATTTTCACTGATTCCCGGCACTCCTACTTTCAGACAGCAGATCCCCCTTACCAGAAGCTCCACCTGAACTCCGCAGGAAGATGCATAATACAATCCAGCAATAATCTTCGGATCACAGAGAGAATTCATCTTTGCGCGGATTAACGCCGGAAGTCCTTTCTTCGCATTCTCTGCCTCACGTTCAATCAGGCTTAAGAACCTGTCCTTCATCCAGATTGGTGCTACGATCAGCTTATTCCAGCTTTTCGGTTCAGAATATCCGGAGAGCATGTTAAATACTGCTGTTGCATCTTCACCAAAACGTTCATCGCAGGTAAAGATACCGCAGTCTGTATAGAGTTTGGCAGTGGAATCATTGTAGTTTCCGGTTGCCAGATGCACATAACGGCGGATTCCTGTCTCTTCCCTGCGCACAACCAGTGTGATCTTGCTGTGTGTCTTAAGGCCTACCAGACCATAAATTACATGACATCCTGCCTTCTCCAGCTTCTTCGCCCATACAATATTATTTTCTTCATCAAAACGTGCTTTCAGCTCTACCAGTACGGAAACCTGTTTGCCGTTTTCTGCTGCCTGCGCAAGGGCAGCAATGATCGGTGAATTGCCGCTGACGCGATACAGAGTCTGTTTAATAGCCAGAACATCCGGATCTTTCGCTGACTGACGCACGAAATTTACAACAGGATCGAAACTCATATAAGGATGATGCAGGAATACATCGCCCTCACGTATCACCTGGAAAATATCCTTCTCATTCTGAAATTCCGGTACAGGTGCCGGCTGATATCTCGGTGTCTTGTAAGCATCAAAGCCATCCGCGCCATATACTTTCATAAGCATGGTAAGATCCAGAGGTCCGTTTATCTCAAAAATATCTGCCTCTTTGATGTCAAATTCCGTTTTCAGAATCTTCAGCAGGCGTTCATCCATCTTATCCTCTACTTCCAGACGGATAACCTCACCCCACTGACGTTTCTTTAACTGGCGCTGGATCTCCACCAGCAGATCCTCTGCCTCATCTTCATCGATGGTAAGATCCGCATTACGCATAATACGGTAAGGATGGGCACATATCACATCATAACTCAGGAAAAGTTTGTCAATATTTCTTTCAATAATCTCTTCCAGCAGGATCACTGTGGTATCTCCATCCTTCTTTGACGGAATCTGCACCACCCTTGGAAGCACAGACGGAACCTGCACTGTAGCAAACAGCAGTTCTCCTGTTTTATCCTTTTTGCTGAGTTTATCACTCTTCTCCTTCTTGGAGATCAGAGCACCGATATTTAATGTCTTGTTTCTGATCAGTGGAAACGGTCTGGAAGAATCCATCGCCATCGGTGTAAGTACCGGATATACATTATCCTCAAAGTATCTGTCTACAAATACACTCTGTGCTTCTGTAAGATTCTCATGGGCTGCCACCAGGTGCATTCCGGCTTTCTCAAGCGCAGGGATCAGAGAACGGTTCAGTGTATTATACTGTACATGAACCAGTTCATGGGTACGGATACTGATTTCTTTTAACTGCTCCTTGGCTGTCATTCCTGCAATGTCTGTTTTATGATATCCTGCATGTACCTGATCCTTAAGAGACGCCACACGCACCATAAAGAATTCATCCAGATTGGATGCGGTAATGCTTAAGAACTTCAGTCTGTCAAACAAAGGAAGATTTTTATCTCTTGCTTCACTCAGAACACGCTCATCAAATTTGAGCCAGCTCAGCTCGCGATTCACGAAATATTCTTTCTTTTCAAATTTTTCAAAGTCCATAAGTTCATCCTCCTTTACGCTCTGCCCTTGCGTCTGAGAACCAGACGAATGCCAAATACTTCTTCAAAAAATGCCTCTTTATCTTTCAGCAGTCCCAGTTCCAGGGAAATGTCCTGTGCAGAATCCACGATCATCTGCAGTTCTCTGTCTTTGAGCACTGCTTTGATTCCTTTTACTTTCTGATAATGACTTCTGTCCATGGCATTTGCCAGGCGAAGGATTGCAGTCATCTTTGCCACCTTGATATAGCTCTCTCTGTCAATAGCGATTCCCATACTGTAAAGTTCATCATAATAAACAAACGCAGAATTATTGAATCTGACCGCACATGCGATCATCTGGCGTTCCAGAGAGGACAGCCCAATGATATCTGTAGACATAATGATCTGATAGGAACACTCGGAAACCTTTTCCATACTGATATATTTGCCACAGTCATGAAGTAGTGCCGCGATCTGCAATAACAGACGTTCTCTTGCTCCCATACCATGAACCTTCTTCATACTGTCAAAGATATTCAGGCAAAGATTCATAGTTCCCTGGATATGGCTCTTACTGCTGGAATAGCGTTTCGCAATGTTCTTTGATGTAACCAGAATGTCATTCTCAAAATTGTGGACACTTTTGAGAAATTTTTTCTTCTCTGCAAAATCATAGGCAATTCCATCCAGCAGGGAAACACCTGGTGCCCAGAGAGACTCTGCATTGAAAATATCAATAAAATTTCTGCACACTACCATGGTCGGCACAACAAGGGATGCATATTCCGGATCAATCTCCATCTCCTGTGCCAGCAGGTCAACAGATTTTCCAACTGTATCCTCATAGCGTTTCATAAACTCTTCCCTTGTAATGATCCTGTCTTCCATTTCCTCCTGGAAGATCATATCTGTAATAAAATCTCCCATCAGGATCACATTCCTGATATCCTTATCCTTCAGATACAGACGCTGAAAGCTCATCAGGTCATTTCGGATAAATTCCTCAACCAGCTTGTCATAATGAATGGTTGTTTTCTCCAGTTCCTGCAGACGCTGGCGGATTCTTAAACTTCCCATTTTAAGTCCCTGGGTAGTGACCAGAGCATCCTTGTCAAAAAGGGAAACCTGAAGGCTTCCGCCACCCACATCCAGGATTGCGGTGCCTTTCTGGATCATCTTTTTGAATCCCTTTTCTATAGCAGCAATTGATTTGTACCCAAGGAAATGCTGTTCTGCACTGCTTAATATTTCAATTTTCATTCCTGTACGCTGATAGATCTGTTCAATGATCAGCAGCGGATTCACAAGTTCTCTGAATGCACTGGTGCCGCAGGCACGATACTCTTCCACCCCAAAGTCCTGCATCAGCCTCTTAAAGTCGTTCAGCACCTCACATAAAACATTCAGCATTTCTGAATCGATCTTTCCGTCAGAATAGACACCCTTTCCGATTTCCAGACTGTATCTGACATCATTCAGTTCACGAAAACCAATTCTTTTTGACATCTCAAAGATCTTCATGCTGACTTCATAAGATCCGATATCAATGGCTGCAAATGTCATGACTGCCATATGCGTTCCCCCTTTACCATTCATCTATTTGCTTTTTTATTCCTTCTCCACACCCAGCAGATGGTCGATAAACTGCTGTGCAGTTCGTCCTGTAAGTCCTCCATGGGAAAGCTCCCACTTATTTGCTTCCAGAAGCAGTTCGTCCTCCGGCATGGTAATTCCGTTTCTCTCTGCGAGAGCTTTCACAATTGTCTGGAATTCTTTTTTGCTCGGTGCACCATAATAAATACGGACACCAAAACGATAAACCAGTGAAAGCTTCTCCTGCACTGTATCGGAGGAATGCAGATCGTCATCATCCATGATCTCCAGCTTGTCACTGGATTTCTCTCTTACCAGATGTCTTCTGTTACTTGTTGCATAGATCAGGATATTGTCCGGCTTCTTCTCCAGACCACCCTCGATCACTGCCTTCAGATATTTATATTCGATTTCAAATTCCTCGAATGACAGATCATCCATATAGATAATGAATTTATAGTTTCTGTTCTTGATCTGGGCGATCACATCATTCAGATCCTGAAACTGATGCTTATACACCTCGATAATACGAAGTCCCTCATCATAATAACGGTTCAGGATTCCCTTGATACTTGAGGATTTACCTGTACCCGCATCACCAAAAAGCAGACAGTTGTTTGCCTTTCTGCCTCTTACGAAAGCTTCTGTATTCTCGATCAGTTTCTGCTTCGGGATTTCATATCCGACCAGGTCTTCCAGTTTCACATGAGCGATCCTTGTGATCGGCTGGATCTCCACATTATCATTCTCATCATGTCCTACACGAAAAGCCTTATGTAATCCCAGCTTACCCACACCAAAATCCTTATAAAACTGTACCATATCCTTCATGAATTCCTCTGTGGACTCCGCTGCTGCCAGCGTTTTGCTCAGATCACAGATACGGTCCCTGATACGGGAATTAAACATCTTGCTGTTGCTTCCGGTGTTGGTATAATCACCGAGAACCTTACAGCAGGAAATTCCAAATGCCTCATCCAGTACAGTCAGGTCAAAATCATACAGTTCTTTAAACACACCGAAATCATTCAGTGCCAGTTCATTAATACTTCCGTTGACAGCCCCTCTGATCTCACAGGCTGTACTGAATGCATTTTCATTATTTACCAGAAGAAATGTCAGATAACAGTGCCATAAATTTCCGGAAAAGCCATAAGCGCCGGCAGTTTCCACCAGTCCGTTGGCACATTCAAAGAACAGTCCTTCCTTTTCTTTCAGATCAGATGCTTTCTGTTCCCAGGCATTCATCAGTTCTGCCATTTTATCAAGGATTTCTCCATGTTCAAAGTTACGGTATAAGATGCATTCATTTAATCTAGCCATTTTTTATTACTTCCTTCTTACCTTGTTATTTTATCTTATTGTTCTGCTGTGAGTGGTATAATTATTTCGAAAACAATGTACCAGAGTGTGTTTGAAAAATGCTTTACGCAAAATATGCCGCAAAGTGGGACGTGCAGATTGTGGAAATGATTTTTCAAACACGCTCTGGCATTATGGAAATGATTTTTAATAATTTCCCAAAATTCTCATTCTGTCAGCTTCTGCCTCAATTCCTCTCAGGGCATTCTTCACTGCACTGTCCTTTAAATTTCCCTCGAAATCAACAAAAAAACGGTACTGCCAGTTCTTCCCTGTGATCGGGCGGGATTCAATCTTCGTCATATTCAGTCCATTATAAATAATGTGAGACAGCATATTGTAAAGAGTTCCGCTCTCATGATGCAGTTCAAAGAAAATACTGATCTTATGTGCATCCTTCACATAGATCGGTTTCTTACTCACGATCACAAAACGTGTGGCATTCTGTCCGTTATAGCAGATATTCTCAGCCAGGATCTTCAGTCCGTAAAGCTCTCCTGCCTGTCTGCTGGCAATAGCAGCCTGCGTCTTGTCATTGTCTTCTTTTATCTTCTTGGCAGAACCGGCAGTATTTTCCATCTCTTTCTTCTTCCAGTCCGGATGAGATTCCAGATATTTTCCACACTGGGAAAGCGCCTGAGGATGAGAACATACCTGTCTGATATCCTCCAGTTCAGCATCCGGCAGTCCCAGAAGTACATGCTCCGGACGGATGATCTGTTCTCCTACAATACTCAGCTCATACTCTGTAAGAAGATCATAAATATCAGCCACAATACCGGCAGTTGTATTCTCAATGGGAAGTACCGCATAGTCTGCTCTTCCCTCCACAACTGCTTCCATTGCATCGCGCCAGGTTTTTACATGAAAACTCTCAATATCGTCCTGGAAATATTCCCTCATTGCAGCATAACTGTATGCACCTTCCACACCCTGAAAGACAACTCTTACATCTTTCAACGGAAGTGCATCTACCATTTCCAGTTTCTCATCATCCTCGATTCCATGCTCTGTGAGAAGCTGATACTGTCTCTTACGACTGATCGCCATGATCTGCTGAAAAAGCTCCTGCGCACCAAGCTGATTAAATTCTCCATGTGCCTTACCTCTCAGGACCTCCAGCTTCTGTCTCTCTCTTTCCGGATCCAGAACCTTCTTTCCTGTTCGTATCTTATATTCTGCAACATCCTCACACACCTTCATTCTCTGTTCAAAAAGACGTATGATATCGCTGTCGATCTTATCTATTTCATTTCTGCATTCCTGTAAATCTATCATTTATGTTGTACCTTTTTACTTTCACAAATTCTCTACAATATCAGTCATCTCTCCGATAAAGGAAAGAGAACCAAAGGCAATGATCACATCCTGTTCCCCGGCAAGTGAAAAAGCCTCCTCCACTGCATCTTTAATCGTATCCATTGCCTGTACATTGGGATTGTATTCACTGACAGTCTTCGCCAGCTCTCCGGCAGGCAGGGCCCTTATATTATCCGGAGTCTGGATCGTAAGTATCCGGTCTGCAAAGTGCGCAGTTTTCTGAATCACACTTCTGTAATCCTTATCTGCAAACACTCCCATAATATAGATGATCCGTTTTCCCTTAAAATAATGCTCTATTGAAGCTGCCATCATATCCGCAGCAGCAGGATTATGAGCCCCGTCTACCACAAACAGCGGTTTTTTACAGATAACTGTAAACCGTCCGTTCCAGTTTACTGTGCGAAGCCCTTCTTTTTTCTGCTCCGCAGCAGTGGGAAAGCCCAGCTCATCCAATACTTTTAAAGCATTCAGTGCAACTACTGCATTTTCCTTCTGATAAACACCTGCCAGCGGAACCTCATACTCTTCACCCCTGTACCGGATTGTCTGTCCAAAGCAACTTTCCTTTAGCACCTCTGCCTCAGAAGCATCTGCTATGGTACATTTTGCACCATGTTCTCTGCTGATCCTCTCGATCACCTGCATTACTTCCGGCTTCTGTCTGGCAGTCACCACTCTGCAGCCGTCTTTGATGATCCCGGCTTTCTTCTCTGCAATCTGTGCCAGAGTATTTCCAAGAAAAGACATATGATCCATACTGATCGATACCAGCACTGCCAGCAGCGTATTCTTAATAATATTTGTGGCGTCCAGATTTCCGCCCATTCCCACTTCCAGCAAAACGAGATCACAATTCTCTTTTTTAAAGAACAGAAATGCCACCGCAGTCTCTATTTCAAATGCAGTGGGATGGGGATAACCATCCTTTGTCATAGCAGCAATAACATCAGACACCTGTGTAATATAAGCAGCAAAGTCCTCTCTGCTGATCCTGCTTCCCGAAACTTCCATCCTGCCTCTGTAAGAATACAGGGTAGGCGAAACATATCTTCCAATGTGATATCCTGCACCGGATAAAACAGAATACAAAAAAGCAATGACAGAACCCTTGCCATTGGTACCGGCTATATGCACATATTTCAGATCATCCTGTGGATTTCCAAGACGTTTCATCAGCTCACGCATATGATCCAGTCCCAGGACACTGGGAATTTCCCGGGTGATTTTGTCTATGTACTCCCGGCTTTCCTGATAATTCATAATAAACTCCTCTTATTTCCATGAGATCCCCTCCACACGTTCCTTTTGCGCATAAGGCACCTCATTGCTATAGTGTAATAACGTGTTCTCATTATATCCTACGTGTATGTTTTTTTCAAGGCAGGCAATACTAGAATCATAGAAATTTATACAGGAGCGTTACCTATGAAAAAAGCTTTCATTCTCTGCGGTCTGACGGGCTGGTGCATGGAAATCCTCTGGACCGGACTGCATTCCATCCTTTCAGGAGAACTTACCATGACAGGAAAAACTTCCCTTTTAATGTTTCCCATTTACGGATGCGGTGCCATCATCCGCCCGCTCTCCGGTAAACTTTCTGCTGTCCCGCTTTTTGTCCGCGGCTGCATTTATACTGTCGGATTTTTCTTCGTGGAATTTATCAGCGGTGCTCTTTTGCGCTGTTTTCATATGTGTCCCTGGGACTACAGCAACACTCCCCTGAATTACCGGGGACTGATAAGACCGGACTACGCTCCCCTCTGGTTCGGAGCCGGACTTTTTTTTGAGAAAATACTTGGAAAACTCTCTTGAAAAAAGCACCTGATTATTATATGATGTTATGAAGGATTAAATAAAAATTCCTGAACCAGTAAAATATGGAGGTATGAAATGAGACACTTAATGAGTCCGCTGGATCTGTCTGTTGATGAGTTAAATACTCTTCTTGACTTGGCCAGCGATATTGAGAAACACCCTGATAAATACGCACATGTCTGTGACGACAAGAGACTTGCAACTTTATTCTATGAGCCAAGCACCCGTACCCGTCTCAGCTTTGAAGCTGCTATGATGAACCTTGGCGGTAAAGTTCTTGGTTTTTCATCAGCTGATTCCAGTTCCGCTTCAAAGGGTGAAAGTGTTGCCGATACAATCCGCGTTGTATCCTGTTACGCTGACATCTGTGCTATGCGTCACCCGAAAGAAGGTGCTCCGTTAGTAGCTTCTATGGCTTCTTCTATTCCTGTTATCAACGCCGGCGACGGTGGTCATCAACATCCTACCCAGACATTAACCGACTTACTTACCATCCGTTCCCTGAAAGGACGTCTGGACAATCTGACCATTGGTCTGTGCGGCGACCTGAAATTCGGACGTACAGTTCACTCCCTGATCGAAGCACTTGTACGTTACACAAATGTAAAATTCATTCTGATCTCACCGGAAGAGCTTCGCATCCCAAGCTATATCCGCGAGGATGTTCTGAAAAAGAACAATATCGAATTTCAGGAAGTAGAGAGACTGGAAGATGCCTTACCGGATCTTGATATCCTCTACATGACACGTGTACAGAAAGAACGTTTCTTCAACGAAGAAGACTATGTCCGCATGAAGGATTTCTACATTCTGGACAAACAGAAAATGGAACTTGCAAAAAAAGACATGTACATTCTTCATCCGCTTCCACGTGTAAATGAAATCTCAACAGAGGTGGATGCAGACCCGAGAGCAGCTTATTTCAAACAGGCACAGTACGGTGTATATGTACGTATGGCCCTGATTCTCACATTACTGGAGGTAAAATTACCATGTTAAATGTTGGAGCACTTCGCGAAGGTTATGTATTAGACCATATCAAAGCAGGCAAGGCCATGACTATCTATCATGATCTGAAGCTTGATAAACTTGACTGCACCGTTGCCATCATCAAGAACGCGCGCAGCAACAAAATGGGTAAGAAAGATATCATCAAGGTTGAATGCCCGGTTGAGAATCTCGATCTTGACATTCTCGGCTTTATCGATCATAACATTACTGTAAACGTAATCAAGGACGAGAAGATCGTTGCCAAAAAAGAACTGAAACTTCCGAATCAGGTTGTCAACGTGATCAAATGCAAGAATCCACGCTGCATCACTTCCATTGAACAGGGACTCGACCAGATCTTTGTTCTTGCAGATAAAGAGAAAGAAGTTTACAGATGTAAATACTGCGAAGAGAAATACACAGGTAAACGCAATAAATAATAAAACAAATATCAAAAAAACAGAACGGAAGAAATCCGTTCTGTTTTTTTGTACGCAATCAGACCGATAAGCCGGGTTATGTCATTGGGTAATCATCTGTCTAGGCCTTACGTTGCCATAAGGCTCAAGCGACCCACCTGAAAGCACGACGGGCAGCCGTATCGCTTTCTATTCGGTCTTGCTTCAAATGGAGTTTACATGTGCCCGGCCTGTTACCAGGACGGCGGTAGTCTCTTACACTGCCTTTCC
>OATK01002012.1_pt1 | contig 10741 bp, 7 predicted proteins | sample 1516611 | NCBI WGS metagenome assembly OATK01 (sample SAMEA2579947, study PRJEB22360) | human gut metagenome | biome: human gut; feature: human-associated habitat; material: faeces | place: Denmark | collected 2008/2010 | reverse complement strand
CATGGACGTGCACGCGACAGCGCAGAGCAGGTAGTAAAGGGGTCGTTTCATAGCGGAGCCTCTCGGTGAGCAGCCAATAGGGTCCGAAGGCAGCTCCAGGCCAGCACTCCGCACATATTTTGTTGCGGTTTATTTTACGGGAACCCCAGTCAACATCAGCGAACTTTCTGGGGGATGTTGGGGAGGGGGAGCGGGATGGTTGGTTGCTCGGTGACGTGGTGGATCGCGTTGGGTTGACTATGCAAATCTTGGCAGGGTTGATTCATGAGGGATATTCTGCTCTCATATATTGAATTGACCCTTTGAGGACCAGGGGATACGGTGAACAGCGGTATTGACGTAGTCAACCTACGGGCCTACGACCTGCGGAGTGGCGGCTGTTCTTCTGAATGGCCGTCTCTCTTCAATGCACCCATGATGAGAGACTATATTGTGCCAAGGTTGGCGGGCGCAAAAACGTCAACTTTATTCGAATGGTTTGGATGCTTGAGCGTTATTTGACTGAAAGTGAGTTTAAACGATTTATTAAGAATCTCACTTTTACTGGTCCCGGTCTCCATGTCAGTTGTCGCTTGTGTCGTCCATGGTTAGGTCCATCTGGCGCCATTTGCCGTCGATCTTTACGGCGTTCCAGGTATGGCTGTTGCTCTTGGGCATTTTGTCTTTAAAACTCCGATTGTCGTTCTGGTGGCTTTTTTCGTCCCTGCAGTGGCGGACAATTTTCTTAGATGCTTTACGGCATGTGAGTGCTTCTCACGGTTTATCCTCACATTAATTAATTGTGATGGCGCTAAGTGGTAAGAGGTGTATATGGACGAAGCGGTTTCAAGGGTTTTAGCCAATCTGGGGCTCGACGCTAAGCCGTTCAGGCAGGAGAAGGTAATTGAGCTGGTTAAGAACCCTCTTTCTGGAGCATGGACGACTGTCTATTCGCATCATACTGATGCTAATAGAAGGCCTTCGGTTTTCGCCTGTTTTGCCGACCTTACACGAAAGCAGGAGATCCTTGCAGGCGATGATTGGTTGAAGAACGCCTCCAGTTTCTCACCAGGTTTCTGTATATATGGAGATGACGTCACTTATCATAACGGTCGCGACGAAGGCTATGACTTTATTGTTGCCGAGCAGTATTTCTATCCGCTTGACCAAGCGCAAATTCTGGTCAACCAAGAATTTATCATGCTGTTCGAACTCTTCCGCGACGAAGACGGTTGCTATTACGGCATCGACAAGTGTGCCGAGAGAGAAAAAGTCGTCGACTTTACTGGAGACGAGGTACGCGTCAGGACCAAGTATTTATTGCGCTTCATTGCGGCTAAGCAATGCCTTTTCGTCCACTTTGTGGACGCGCGACTGGCGTCTGCGCCCAGCTTTCCCCTGGGGAGCACTGAGTGCATTGCGGAACGTGATGAAGTCGGGGAGAACTACCATATCAGGCATTGGTACACGAGCGATACTGATGAAAACTATCTGCTGTCAATGATCTACGCTCGAAGTTTTATCGAACCCGGCCACGTCGAGACTTGCGGCGTATGGCCGTACGATGAGAATAAAGAACATTCCCCTGAGTTCTTTATCGACGAACGGCCTGACGGCTCGTTCGTTCGATTCACATCCGATCCGGATAAGCTTGGCACCTACTTTGATAAGGAGCCTCGCGCTCCACATTATTTAACCCCCGTTTTCTTCAAGCCCGCCGTGCTTGATAAGTACAGGAGCGACCCTCGCTTCGATGTAAGCGAACGTCACATTTCTTGCGGGAGCCAATGGCGGTGCGAGATTGACAATGTCGACTCGGACAGAGTCATGGTGTATCTCGGCGATCTGGGGCGCGACCTACCCGAGAGCGAGCGCACCCATTTCCTCTCTTTTGAGATGTCACCCGTTGACCAGCATATTTCTGATGAGGTGTTCAAGACAGATTTGCTCAATATGTGGGTTAAGGATCCGTCGGGCCCTGTTTCCATGCTTATGCGGGCGCGCATGGAACTTGATAAGGCATGGAGGAAGCGGTTTGGCTTGGCGCTGTTCAGGCCTTTCCACCGTGCAGACGAAGGCATTCTTGAACAAATCCACATTCCATCTGGTAATGGCGAGCCTGAATTTGAGGCCGTGATCATGGCCCTCACGAAAGCCTTTGTCGACTATATCGATGAGAGTTCTCTTAAGGGCATTGATGCGAAGGGAAGTATTAACAAGCTGGAGACCTTTCTCAGCGGGAATGGTATCGTGGCTGACATAAAGCCTCTCCGTGACCTTCAGAACCTTCGATCTGCGGGAGCGGCGCACGGCAAGGGTTCAAAATACGATAAGCTTCACGGTGATGTGGTCACCGAAGACCATAGGGAAGACACGAAAAGGCTTACTGCTCGCCTTACAACTATGCTGAACGAGTTGGCTGAAACTTTAAAATCCGTCGACTGTCGCGACGAATAATTTTTAGGGTGTTGGGCTGTCATACGATGAGGAAATGCGGCTGTCGTTGTTGGCGGATCCAGGTGCTCACGCATCAAGACCTTTCGATTGTTTTGCTGCCAACGCTATAGGTCCGCGCCGCTTGATATTCTATGGGTCTATTCGATTGGGAGGTTCTATGGGTGCTAACAAGATGGACGTTGAGGTTATTGATCGTGACCGTATTGAGGTGTTTGTTAGCTCTTCGATGCGCGATGAAGGCGATTTTAGCTGGCAGCAGCTGAGGGACGAGCTTAATTGCGCTTTGCTGAAATCGGATATCTTTAAGCCCTTTGCCATCGAGTTTCATGCGAGCATTGAGCCATCATCCTCTTATTATCTTAATCGCTTGGCGCAAAGCGATATAGTAATTGGAATTATACGATCAGAGTTGAGGCCAGGGACTAGCAGAGAGCTTTATCATGCTATCAGGCTTAGAAAGCCACTCTTGCTTGTTAAGCTTGAGTCTGGGACGTCGCCGGAAATCGAGTCTCTGCTTCGTTATGCCAGAGAAATGGATGCGTGCACGTATGTAGGGCGGCCGAATGATTCAGGCCTTGTTCCTTATCTGATGGACCAACTTAACAACGTGATGGTCGATTTGTTTCACAATCGACGATTTGAAATTGGAGATGGTGGATCGGCGGTTTTTACTGATATTGCTCCTGTCTCTATTCCCGAAGATGTTCTCGATGCTTTCGGTTCTTCGGTTGCCTTGATTTCAAAAAAATTTAACTACCATGCTGATTGGCTTGAGAGAAAGTCTGACAATCCTTATCTCTTCTTTCTTGGCGAGAAAGCGGTCAATTGGCTTCTTTATGGCACCCCTTTTTCGGTTGATGCATTCAAGGCTGTCATTCTGGAAACTATGAAGGACAGCGGTATTCCCAGAGACACCCTTTCACTAAGGCTTGACGCTCTTGACGCTTCTATTGAAGGCCGCTATTCCAGGTGCTATGAATTACTCCAACTTGCTTGTGATTCAATAGAATCGAAAGATTGTTGGGCTTATTGTAATTGTTTAATTGACAAGCGGACTGTCGCTGGCATGCTTTCCGAATATGGATTTGGCACCCAGTGGTCAATTCAGAAACAAATTGATGCGCTTTCCGCTCCATGCTACATTCCCCTTGCGCTTAAGTTTGAAGAGGAGGTTGGAACCGCTGTTCTAAACGCATCGAGAGAGGCGAGGTCTGTTAATCCTTACACAACGATTCGACATGATGCCAGCCTTGCTTCCGTCCTGTCGAATATATCATGTTTGTTATTTAGTTCATTATTGTGCGGAAGCATATCGAGTGCCCTCTATGCTCGCGGCCTGCTTGCCAATTCGCTTATCGACTACTCCTCTATCTACAATTGGCCAAAACTTGAGCTTGAGGGAATTAAGCTTCTTGTTCTTCAGGGGGATGCTAAGGGCTTTGAGAAAAGGTTTGCTTACAAGAGCGATCGTTTAAGGTCCTACCTTCCGTCGTGTGCCGAGGAACTGTGGCGTCTGACTTCTTTGACGGCACAGGTATATCGTCCGAGCACGAGAGCCGTCGTCATTAAGGAATGCGCGCCTTATTTTTCGGATGACACCATTTGCGTTGCTTGGAGCACGTTAAACGCTGCAGATGATTATCGGCAGTCTGCATCAGAATGGATCAAAGCCATCGGCATGATCAAGATGCGGGTTGATGAGAAGTCACTTGTAAACCTACTTTGTCGGATTGTCGATCAACATTTATATACCGTCGCTTCTGATGTTTCGAACGTTATTGGCGGAATGGATTTAGACAAAATTGATAATGAACTCGTTAATCAATTGGGTCGTAGTCTTAAATCGAATTCTGACGAACTGCTCAAATATAATTTCTCCGCTGGCGTATTCGGAGGTGTTGAGAAGCGTTGCGGCTATTCTATTCTGAGTGAGGAGCAAGTAGAGCACCTTTCTGCTGTCGAGCAGGGTTGTTATTCTGACAACAAATCTCCTGCATGCAATACGGAGACGGCTTGTATCGATGAATTGCGTACGCAATTCGATTCGAATAATCGTTCTGATTTTCGCTCTGGGTTTTCCGTTCGTCCTTCTTCTCTGCTATGTCGGTCCCTCGATGATGATTCCTTTGAGTCATTTAGCGCATCCTTGGCTCGCGTGCTGGAACATTGTCTTAAAGAGCTTCCGTCATATCAAGGATCCCCTTGCTCCGTAGGAGAGGCTATGGTCGTATTAAATAAGTTTGCATGTTGTTGTGTGCGCGATGGAAAAGCGCTGCCCGACGGTTGGACGGATTTGATTTCTGAGCTTCCGGATGAGTGGCCAGAAGATCCAGTATTTAGAGATCCTGCTTCAATGGATTCATGTGCATGGTCTGTAAGGTGTTTGGCTTTGAAAGTGGTTGCTGGCCTTGCAAAGGACATAGAGTTCCTAACGCTTGGTATAAGATTTGAAACACTTACTGCTTCCGGCCAGCGTGCGTTTTTGGATGTGCTTGAGCAGCTGATTGTTTGTAATGCTATCTGCGATCGGTACTGTGACGTCGTTTCTGCAATCTGTTCGAGCATTTTGCTTAGTGAGGACTCTGCTGTGCGTGCAATATTGCTTGCAAGCATTGCTGCAGGTTATCGTAGATGGGAAGCGAGCTCTTTTAGCGATTTAGCGTTTCAATCGTTGCACGATGTTTCCCCTAATGTTGCATTTAAGCTTGTGCGCTTATGCAAGGAGGGGAAATTTGATGATGCTTCTCTCGAGCAAAAGTTGCTTGGTGGGCTCTCGAGTGATTCCAACTGGTTTATTCGATGGCATGTTGCGAATGACTAGACGGAGGCTGCTCGCCTGAGTAGCTGCTTGTTCGAGTATTGTTGAATATCGCGATACGGTACCGCCAATGACGCGTTTGAGCATCGGAGCCAACATGAGCTTCGGTGCTCTGTTGTTGCGGCTCCTGATTGACCTGCACCGATCTCGGTGCCTATTTGTTGTTATCGGCAGACCTCGCAGCGCTGACGTATGTCGGTATCGCCCAGATTGGTGATATCGGATTGACGGACCCCGAGTTCTCCCTTAAAGTAAGCCTTGTGATGAGGCCTTGCGACGGTACGTCCGGCTTGGTCCGTGGGAACCGCCGAAAGGCGGTTTTCGCGTTTAAGGGGCCCATATGGATAAGCCATTTAAATCTATTGCCGAGCAGATTGCTATTCTTGAAAGCCGTGGGCTCGAATGCGATTACGATACTCGTTTAGTTCTGGAGCGCGAGGGATACTACCCGGTTGTTAACGGCTACAAGGATTTGTTTCTTGACCAACGGGATGGTTCTGGCCAAGAGGTTTTCGTAAAAGGGACCAAGTTTTCTGATATCTATCGTCTATTCGAATTCGATCGAACTTTGCGCCTGCTGATGTTTGAGTATTTTAACAAGGCGGAAGCAGTTCTTAAGACCGTCTGCTCTTATCGGTTTGCTATGGCTCATAAAGATAACCCAGAAGCATACCTTGATAGAGATTCCTATCGGGCTGAGGCCGGCTATCGAAAAAAGATCGACACGCTTATCGGTGATTTCGAGAAGGTGCTATGTAGGTCTAAAAAATGGAACAGTGATTATAAAAGGGACTACATTCGTCATTATGAAAATAATCACGACAATACGCCGGTATGGATTCTTATGAATTACTTAATGCTTGGCCAGGCATTCAAGTTTTTCGAGTTTCAGCCAGAAAGCATGAGAAATTCCATTGCCAAGTCGTTTTCTGACCTTTATTCCGAGACACATGAAGTCCATAAGCGTATCAGCCCACGAAGGCTAAGACTTGCGTACGATCATATTAAAGATTTCAGAAATATCTGCGCGCATGACGAGCGCCTGTTCTGCGCGAGGGTGTCTCCGTCTCGCGATGTCAATCTAGTAGGGGTTTTAAGCGATCTTGAGCTAGTGCTGACTGAGGGTGACTATAAGATGTTACGCCGAAATATACTGCTTGATGCACTTAAGTTGAGTGACGAGCTCAGCAACGATGCCAGCGCAAAGGTGCTTTTCGCTATGGGTGTTAACGATTTATCGAGTGTGTTTCCTAAGGAAATACTGGGGTCGTAATCGACGCGAGCGATGAATTTACTCTACAAGTTGGACGTGGATGCGATCGCGCGGGGAGCGGGAGGATGGTCACTGGCGGCGTCCCGCCCGCGCTTCGTTGGCTATACGCGATGCGTGAGCTTCAACATGAGACCGTCTTGCGACTCTTCGAGGTTCGGCACCGAGGCCTTCGAGGAAAAGCCCGCGAGGTTGCTGCCTAGGTCAAGCTCTGCATGGCCGTATTCTTCAATTTTGCAGCCCGGGTGATTCTTGTCTGGTGAAAGGCGACATTCGACCGGTCGCGACCCGATGATTCGATACTCCTTCTGATATGCGTACTTGGGCGTTTTGATAACGAGATTGTGCGGGATGCCCTCAAAGATCTCGCGTATCAGTTTTGGCCCGGGGACGCCGTAGGAGATGGGGCCGTGGGCGTAGATGCTTCCGTCGTCGGTGGTGTGTCTGTCGGCGAGGCGCGCGAAGCTGTCGTACTGCACAATGCCGATCCACCCGTCCGCGCACCCGAACTCCCGGATCATGCGCGTCGGGATTTTCACGGCGTTGTCGACGATGTCGTTCTCGCGGACTGTATACATGCAGTAGATGGGCAGACAGTAATTTCCGTAGAGGCGTGCCCCGGGAGCCATGGACGCCTCGAGCGGGTCGCCCTGTTCGCCAAGCAGTCTATGATAGTAGCCGGCTGCGTTCATGTAGAGACGCCCGTTCAGCAGGTCGTCGATGTACGCCTCCCTGGGTGCGAACTTGAGTAGGTAGGCGATGGTGTTGCTGGGCATGGCGTGTCCTTTCTTTGGTTGTGATGTCCCGGACCGCCATGTACGTCCGGGGTGCGTGCTACCAAGGTAAGGGCGCCACGTGGGACCCTCGTGCCGGAATGGCTCGCGTCTGGCGCTTGCCGGGATTGTGGCTGCCTTTGGCACTGGGGTACACGCAGGCGGAGCGTTCCGGAAGTTGTTGTTGGACGGGGAAGTGTCGGCCGCCGTCAACTTTCAACGATAGCGGGCGCCTTCCGTGATTGACGATGTGACCAACTGCGGCCGCGGCTGCGTCTTATGGGCATCGGCGAGGACACGAAAGAGCAGCCTTGCCTCGTCTTCGTTGGAAAATAGGGAGCTTTATCCGCCAATGAAGAGCGGGCGATTCTTGCCGTTTGGCGTGGCTTCTCGGTCGGTTACGAGGGCGTCCATAAACCTTCCCTCGTTTCTCTCGAGCGCGGGACTGGCGCTCCTTTGGCGCAGCGGCGCGGCGAGTGAAATGTTTGACATGTCGTCGTACTCAGCCACGGCGATCCGGCTCACGTGGAACGTACGGGTGATTTCGGACCTCGAGCGCCCGGCTGCATCAACCAGCCGAATATCATTCGCTGGGGCCAGGGGCACGGTCCTATTAATCAAATTACTCGATTCTTAATGACTAAAGTGCTCGATTCTCGGCGATCTTACGGACCACTTATAAATGAATATCAGTAAACTTGACCCCGTCCTGGACAAGACGGGGTCGCAGCCGTCGACCAACAGCACAATCGAGGGAGGGGCGAACTCCCAACTGAGGGCCGTCCTGTGCAAAACCGTGGGTTGACTTCGGTCAAGCGCGTGAAGGCGGTGCTCTGGTGTTGCCGCGCGCGCTTGGGGGACGCGAGGCGGCGCGCGAGGAGCTCGCCACGATGCCGATTGACACGGACATCGACTTCCTATCCGGTGCCTGCTCCGCATCGCTGACGCGTGAGGATGGAGGCCCAGAACGTGGCAACAGGGCCGTGTGGGAGGGCCTCCGCCGCAGGGCCCGTACCCGTTCTGGGTGGATTAATGGATGGAAGTTGATGTTCTACCGGGGCACATTTTTTGTCCTATGAGCCCAAAGCCGGCGTTAAGACACTTGGGTAAGCGTCAAGTTACTATTAGCAGCATGAGCCTATTTCTCATAGCCTGTTTAATAAAAGCAAGAATGGGGAATAAAGCTATCTGCCCATCGCGAACTGGCGATGGGGTACGCTACTGCCGTCAATATAGCAAACGACGAAATTCCGACGTTCGCCACATTGACACCAGCGTTGCCTGCGGCTAGCTGGATAAGGGCTTCGATGGTCATAAGTACCAATTCCTCGCTTTCGTCTAGTATGACATAGGCAATCATTGTTCTAGGTGGCCGCGAAAGCGTTGGTTGCACTTGCTGCACCTTTGATTAGCCTGTCCGGGGAGGGTTAGCCGCCGCTCGTTGATCCGGATAGGTTGATTTATTTGGGGGTATTTTGACCGAGTTCGACATCGCTCGTATTCCTCGATATAGTTCCAAAAGCTCATACGCCCATTTCGATCATAGGGTGTCTTTTGCCGATGTCCAGGACAAGATCTTAGATCCAGGGTACGTTTCCCATCACGCGTTCTACCCTCTAATTTCCAACGAGATCATCGCCGTTCGGTATCGTGGGGGTAAGCGAAGCTGCAAAGTTCGCAATATCGCTTATGCCTCGCATTTCGATCACCGCGTCTTCCAGTACTACTCTTATCTGTGGTCGGACTTATATAACAAGAGGGTCATTGCCGAAGAGTTTAATGAGGTTGCCGTAGCGTACCGCTCTTCGCTTTCATCAGACAGCGCCGTAACTGCTGGCAGCAATATTTCATCAGCTAAAAAGGCCTTCGATTATATACGCGAGCAAGATTCGGCTTTTGTGCTTACGGGTGATTTCGAGAGCTTCTTCGACAACTTAAATCATGTTCATCTAATGACGTCGTTGCGTTCGTTGTTTCCCAGTGGACGCTTACCGGACGATCATTATCAAGTCATTAAAAATATCCTCCGATATTCGTGCTGGCCTATTGCTGATTTGGCTGCTTGACATCAATTGCCATGGCCAGCAATCGATCCTACTCGGGAGAAAATGATCAGCGATGCGGCTATCGAGCTTCGGTTCAAGTCTATTCGCGAACTTAATAAGCTGGATGTTATCTTGCCAAAGTCTGAATTTCTTGCAAACAAGAGCAATATTATTACCAGACCTTGGGTACGGGATGGCTCTGCACTGGGCATTCCTCAGGGTCTTGCCGCAAGCGGAGTGCTCGCTAACATTTATATGGCCGATATCGATATGAAAGTCAGACTTGCCCTTGAACGGGTTGGCGGCTTGTATCTTCGTTATTGCGATGACTTTATTATTGCCGTTCCAGAGTCTGGCTTCGATGCACTTGTAGAGGCCATTAATCTAATGGCCGATGTCGATTCCGTTAAATTGCAACCTGAGAAAACCAAGGTGTTCCGGGTTGATGGCGGCGGAGTTGCTCAGCTTGATTTTGAAAGCGTTTGTGCGGGTGAGGTCTTTTCGTACTCCGGTGCACATCCGGCGCAGAAAGTCAGTTTCCTGGGGTTTGACTTTGACGGGCGCATTGTAAGACTTCGACAGCCTACGGTTGGAAGGTACAACAAACGTCTCCGTGAGGCGGCCACTGCGATTGCGCGCTCTAATCAGGGAGAGGGAAGGCGCGCATCAAAAAAGCGCGTCTCCGCTCTGTATCAACATTATTCACCGCTCGGTATTAAAGGAAGAAGGCTGTGCCCATCGGGTGATGCTGACCCTTCTGCATTTTCTCGCTATGGGAACTTTCTTTCCTACGTAGCGAGAGCCCAAAAGGCGTTTCCAAATGATCCGATTGCTCCCGATGAGGCTAAGATTTACAGGAAGATTAAACGCTTGAGTGCTCGGTAGGCGATGGTTTTAGCATTGAATTATTCATAGCCATAAATACTTAATCGATATCGGCCAATTCCGATCACCGGGTAATAATTGATGTGCCTTCTCGTCGTCGTGGCACGATGTCTCTGAAACTCGCGCCGAACATCAGAATGATCTGACAAGAACGGTAGTGTCGCGAAAGTTGATGTAATGGACTCTTTGGCCCCTGTGTCCAGGATTCGGAATCTATCGATATCCTAGGCTGACTCCACTCTGTCGGCAAGCTCAAGGCTGGATTCGACTATCTTCCTGGTGGTCTTTTCCAGCTAGGCCCAGTCATGACAGCCCGATGCGCCCCTCCGGAGCGTCGTGTCGTGCAACTCGGCTTCTTCCTCTCCGAGAAGTAACGCGAGGTTGCCGTGGAGACGGCCGGGATGGTCCCGAAAGCGGCCTGTTCGCGCCATGGTGGGCGTATTCTAGGCGAAGGCACGGACCCTTCCGAGCCAGGACGGGCCGCTCGCTCGGGCCAACTTTGGCGTTGCCCTGT
>OATK01001999.1_pt1 | contig 10811 bp, 10 predicted proteins | sample 1516611 | NCBI WGS metagenome assembly OATK01 (sample SAMEA2579947, study PRJEB22360) | human gut metagenome | biome: human gut; feature: human-associated habitat; material: faeces | place: Denmark | collected 2008/2010 | reverse complement strand
TTCTCTTTACAAGGGACGGCGTAACAAATGAATTGCTGCTAAATCTTATCTTTTATATTGTGATTACGCCTGTTATCGGTACAACACTCACAAAAATTATGTTTATGAGTGAGGACGCAATGATTGTAGGAGACGCAATGAACAGGATTGAGGAAGTGCTGAATGAAAAGCCGTTGTCTGAAAGTAAAGTAAATAACGTACCATCTGATCATTCAATTACATTAGAACACGTTATCTATAGCTATGACGGTGAGAAAAACGCACTCAATGATGTTTCTATGTCAATCAAACCGGGACGGACAATCGCATTAGTAGGCTCGTCCGGAGGCGGCAAGACGACCCTTGCAAATATTGTTACAAGATTTTTTGATCCACAGAAAGGGCGTATATTGATCGGGAATATCGATATACGCGACATTCCAAAAGAAACATTGATGAATAAGGTATCTTTTGTATTTCAAAATAACCGGCTTATCAAAGCGTCTGTATTGGAGAATGTGCGTATGGCAAAGCCGAGCGCCACACGCGAAGAAATCGCCCATGCTCTGGAAACTGCACAGTGCCTGGATATTATCGAAAAATTACCAAATGGAATGGATACGATGATAGGCACAAAAGGCGTGTACCTGTCCGGCGGCGAACAGCAGAGAATAGCCATAGCCCGTGCGATTTTGAAAAATGCGCCGATACTGATTCTTGATGAAGCGACAGCATTTGCCGACCCCGACAATGAAGTGCGTGTACAACAGGCTTTATCTGCTCTGTCAAAGGGAAAAACGGTTATTATGATTGCACACAGGCTGTCGTCAATCAAAGATGCAGATTGTATTTATGTGCTGCAAAACGGTGAGATTGTTGAAAGTGGTACACACAGCAGACTAATCGAGAAAAACGGAATATTTGCGCGTATGTGGAAAAATTATTCCGAAGCAGCAGAATGGAAAATTGCTAGGAGGTAAGAACATGATTAAGATATTGCAAAGACGGTTTGCGTTATCAGAGCAAGGGGCTGTCGATTTGATAAAAGGCTGTATTGCTTGCGTTGCACAGGATATATCTTTTATGATTCCTGTCGGGCTTCTGTATTTTCTGGTTATTGATATGATGAACGGAGGAGTAAGCAAAAAACATGTCGCTTTCTATGCCGTTGGTGCGTTGGTTTGCTTATGCCTTATATTTATCGCGACCTGGTTTCAATATAATGCCACTTATTTAGCTACTTATGTGGAAAGTGGGGTAAGGCGTATATCTTTAGCAGAACAGATCCGCAAAATTCCGTTATCCTTTTTTGGTAAAAAAGACCTTGCTGATTTAACAAATTCCATTATGGGAGATTGTGCCACGCTAGAAACAGCGTTCTCTCATTATGTCTCCGCTTTGGCAGGGTCTCTGATTTCAACAACACTGATTTCAATCAGTCTTTTTGTTTATGATTGGCGCATGGCTTTTGCGGCTGTTTGGGTTTTGCCGATTGCATTTATAATTACATTTTTTTCAGCCCGAATACAGGAATATTTCAACCGCAAATCCGTAGCAGCAAATGTTGCTCTTGAAAGCGGTGTGCAGGAGTGTATCGAAAGTTTGCAGGACTTAAAGGCAAATAATGCAGAAGAAAGCTATCTGAGCGAGCTTGGCAAAAAAATTGACGATGTGGAAAAACGGCACATTATCACTGAGCTTGGGACTGCCCTGTTTGTTGTTTCCTCAACACTGATATTAAAGTTTGGGATTGCTACGGTTGCGCTTGTGGGTTCTGTGCTGCTCATTCGAGGGGAAATTGATGTTCCGCTGTTCTTTCTGTTTTTACTTGTGGCTTCCAGGTTGTATGCTCCGCTTGAGGGTGCATTACAAAATCTTGCAGCGGTAATCTCTACCAGAACGAACATAAACCGCATGAATGAAATACTTGACCAGCCTGTCCAGACGGGCACAGACAGGGTAACAAACAAAGGCTATGATATTGTGTTCGACCATGTAGAATTTGCCTACAACGCAGGGGAAAACGTATTGGAAGACGTGTCCTTTACAGCAAAACAGGGAGAAGTTACTGCCTTAGTCGGACCGTCCGGCGGAGGCAAAACTACGGTGTCACGCCTTGCTGCGCGGTTTTGGGATATTAACAAAGGCAAAATTACTGTCGGAGGTATGGACATATCAAAAATAGAGCCGGAAACATTACTGTCGTTGTACTCTATCGTATTTCAGGATGTGACGCTGTTTAACAATACAATCATGGAGAATATCAGGATAGGAAGAAAAGATGCAACTGATGAAGAAGTCATTGCGGCAGCAAGACTGGCAAATTGTGAGGAATTTGCGGCAAAGCTCCCGGACGGTTATAACAGTATGATTGGAGAAAATGGTTGCGAACTGTCCGGCGGTGAACGTCAGCGTATTTCAATCGCCCGCGCTTTCCTCAAAAATTCCCCAATCATTTTACTGGATGAGGCAACGGCAAGCCTTGATGTGGAGAATGAAACGTTGATACAGGCTGCTTTGTCAAGGCTGATAAAGGATAAGACGGTACTTGTTATCGCTCACCGTATGCGTACCGTAAGTGGTGCGGATAAAGTGATTGTACTTTCAGACGGTACGGTTGCAGAACAGGGGAAGCCGGAGGATCTGATGAATACAGGCAGAATTTATCCTCATATGGTGAAGCTGCAAATGATTAGTCAGGATTGGGGCATTTAGCATAAATAGCGAATGGATTATATGCCCCGTACCCACAGAAACTGGGGCGCGAATAGTTAGTAATGCTGTCTGCGCTCCAGTTTCTATATGGAAAATTCATACTCAAATTTTTTTATTTAAACGAACACCCATAGTTAAATACGGTTTCCCTAAATATTCCTCTTTTTCCAAAATATAACCATGCTTTCGGTAAAAAGAGATAGCATTAAGATTATTCTTAAATGCCCATATTACAACTTCTGTATATCCTTCTTCTTTCGCTGCTTGTTCTGCAAACGCAATTAAGTTGTGTCCAATTCCTTTCCCTTGAAAATCTGATGTAATATAAATTCTCCATATTTCAAAAGCTCCAGCTTTATCATGATCTGCGGTATTTCCAAACGATAGCATAGCTACTACGTTTCCGTTTTCTTCCCACACGTATTCTTTTAATCGTCCCGAAAAAAATCGTTTTTCAATTCACATATTCTATCCGCACAGCCAGCAGGACTTAATAATTCTGAATTTACATATCCTTTATATACTTTTTTCCAGTTCTCATTAATAATTTCGCAAACATTATCTATATCAGTTTCTTTCATCATTCTTATCATATTCTTAGTCCTCCATAATATTTTCGAAAGTATAAAACGGTACAACTGAAATTATTATAACATCCGTTGTTTCAAAAAACGATAGTGTTCTCCACGTTGTACTTTTTTCGTTCAGGCTCTTTTTCCTGCTTCAGATATCTGAACATCAAACAGCATTCGGGAGATCAGGATTAAACGGTTCATCAAGGATATTTTGTAATTCTGTGCTGAAATCAGCAAGCCCCAATAATACGGCACATACTTGACAAAGGGATTGTGATAAAGTTAAGATTATTATAACAATGAAGTACGTAAATTACTTGTCGAAGCTTGGAACAAGACACACAATGCAAAGAAAATCGCAGAACGCTTTTCGGTTAATACCAGCACGGTTTACCGTCTGAAAAAAGAATGCGGGAAACCAGCTCTGTGGAAACATAAATCAAAAGGAATACAAGAATTTAATATAGAAAAGAGGGTTTTTATGGCATATGCGCATGTGATCGGCCTATTGGGAGAATAGGCGATACAGACATATTCTCCTTTTAAAATTGTAGATTTAGCAAAAGGAGAAGGAAAATGAAAAATAGAAAAGAATTTCAGGAACTCAATCGGATGGCATATCCGATTTTGCTGCATTATTTATTGACCAGTCTGTTTGAGATTCTGGATCAGGCGATTGTAGGACATTATTCTGTGCGGGGGTTTGCAGTATTGCAGCTTCTGTTGTGTATGGAGTGACAGGAGCCCTGGGGATGCTTTCTTCGGCGTTTCACATTATTGCGGCAGAGAAGATAGGAAAGCAGGATGAGCGAGGATTTGAGAATGCATTTGCAGGAAGTAAAATTCTTGTTATTTTGATCGGTCTGACAGTTGTACTTGTAAGTATCCTGTTTGGAAAGCCATTTTTTTATGCGGTATATAGACAACAGGGAAAAGAATTACAGGAGCTTCTTGGGTACTTTTATCCGGCATCATTTACCGTACTGCAGAATATGTTGATTTTTCAATATAGTGTATACTTTAAAAACAGGCAGAATACAAAGATTACCCTTTGGGTGACTGTTGTTTCTACAACAGTAAATCTGTTTTTCGATTTTGTGCTTGTATACGGAGCAGCTGGCTTTCCTCGTCTTGGAACAGCAGGAGCCGCCTGGGGAAGTATTCTTGGTCTTGGTTGCGGACTATTGGTTTATCAGATTACTTACTGGAAAGAACGGCAAAGGAGAAAAACGATCAGGGCAGAAGAGATCCGGGGATTGATATACAGGATATGGAAAATCTATCCGTCTTTACTGGGACAGGAATTGCTGGAAAGTACAATCTTTGTATTTATGGTTCTGGCAGCGGTGGCAAGATTAGGAGCAGAAGATGTGGCTGTTTATAAGCTGCTGGATCTCGTCTGTGGGATGCTGGAGCTTCCTGTGTATGCGTATGCGGCAGCAACGCAGACATATGCCTTGCAAAATCATGCGGCAGGAAAGAAAGCGGCAGTCAGAAGTTATGAAAAAGCGGGGATACAATTATCAGGCATGATTGTTCTGTCAGTGGGGATGCTGTGCGGAATCTTTCAAAAAGAAGTGTTTCACTGGATTTTATCAGACGAGATGATCATTGCCAGGGCGGGAGATTATCTTTGGATGATCGTGCTTTTGGTGCTGGTCAAAATTCCATATCGGATCAGGCTGCTGTATCTTCAGGGAATCGGAAAAGAAGGGCAGGTCTTTTGGATTACGGCTGCGGCATCTGTGATCTTTGGTGTTGGTGCGTTTGCAGCGGCAGAGCTGCTGCAGCTTTCCGGAATTTATCTGATGATAATTTTGGAATATGGACTTCTGGGAGGCATTTATCGCTGGCAGAGTAAAAAAGTATGAGAATTGAAAATGAAAAAAGAAAAGAGGAAACTAAATTGATCTTAAGAGTTTATAAACCGGCAGATTGCAAGGCGCTTACAGAGTTGTTTTATGAGACTGTTCATTCGGTCAATACAAAGGATTATACAAAAGAGCAGGTGGATGCATGGGCAGATGGCAATGTGGATCTGGAAAAATGGAATCAGTCCTTTTTAGAGCATTACACGGTGATCGCAGAAGAGGAAAATGGAATCATAGGATTTGGGGATATCAGTGACACCGGCTATCTGGACCGGCTGTATGTTCACAAAGCGTATCAGCATCAGGGAATCGCTTCTGCAATCTGTGACGAGCTGGAGCATTATGCAGATCAGAATGTGGTTGAAACGCATGCTTCAATCACGGCAAGACCGTTTTTTGAATCCAGAGGATATATGGTCATTCAGGAACAAGGGGTTGTCAGAAAAGGTGTACTCCTGAAAAACTACAGGATGGAAAAGCAGCCGCTGCAGAAGGAGAAGTAGGATGTGGTATCAGAAAGACTGGTTTACCGGAATTGATTACTATAATTTAAAAGAAAAACAGGTCCATATTACAGAGATGGAGATTAAAAAGCCGGTCGAGCAGCGGTTTCATGAGCAGACCGAAATTTATTATGTAATCAGTGGAGATGCAGAACTCTGGATCAACGGAGAGAAATTTCAGATTCAGGAAGGTAGTTTTTTCTGCCTGTATATGCATCTTTTTTATCGGATTGAAAATATCAGAAAACCTTTGCATTGTGTAAAGGTTTCTTTTCATATTGGCCTGTTTATGTCTTTGTGTTTTGAACAGCGCAAGGCAAGAGAAAATGAGATGCTGGTATACGGAGTGCAGTCTCTTCTTTTTCTGGATAAAGAGGAGCAAAAGAGAGTAGAACGTGTTTTGGAAGATCTGTTGGCGGAAGAAAAAGAACAGCGATTTTCGGTGCAGAATATGAGTATTTATCTTGCGATGCAGCTCTATGTATTATACTGTCGGTATGCGATGGAACGGAAGAAAAAAGAGGGGATACAAAAGGATGAGGTGTGGAATATCATCCAGAGAGTACTTCTGGATACGAGTAAGACCGTCTCTTTGGAAGAGTACGCAGAAACCGTGGGTATGACTGCAGTGACGCTGAACCGGAAAATCGTAAACCGGTGCGGATATACAGTTTTTCAGCTCCAGAAAATGGGAAAGGTATTGAATGCCTGCGCTCTGCTGCATTTTCCGGAGCTGAACATTCAGTATATCAGTGATTATCTGGGATTTACGAATGTGGAAGATTTTTACAGAGTGTTTAAACGATACAGGAAAGTCAGTGTGAGAGAATATCAGACGAAAAATATCGGATGTGGAGCACAAATGCAGTCCGGGGAGGAATCACTGCAGATTTTAGAATATCTTTTCCTGCATTTTCAAAAAACCATTTCAAATGAAAGAAATGGAGACAGAGATGAAAAAGAAGGAATCTCTGATTGAAAGAAGAGCGAGAGAGACGTTTGGGCGAAGCATACAAGAACTTCTGGAAGAAATCAGGATCCGGATTGCCTGCAGTTACTTGAGTGCTACAGACCGAACAGTTACACAGATCAGCAGTGATGTTGGTTTTGGAAGTATTTCCTCTTTTCAGCGAAGCTTTTCTAAGTACATGAATCAGACACCAAGTGAATACCGCAGGTTTCATCAATGTAAATAATTGATAATCATATTTAGAAATCTGCATATCTATTTTTGCTGGACTGCCCTATAATAAAAATAAAATAACAGGGAGGTAGCATGCAATGTTTGAACATGTATTTGCTCCGATCCGGATTCGGGATATGGAGCTGAAAAACAGGATTATCCTGCCGGCAATGGGGACCAGAATGGCGGAGGAAAACGGAGCTGTGACAGATAAGCTGATTGCGTATCACGCAGCCAGAGCAAAGGGCGGATGCGCATTGAATATCGTGGAGGTGGCAGCCGTACATACGCCGAGTGCACCGGCACATTTTGTATCCATCAGTGAGGATCATCTGATTGAGGGACATAAGAAACTGACAGATGCGATCCATGAGAATGGAGGAAAAGCGGGAATTCAGCTCTGGCAGGGATCTATTGCGGTTTCCATGGATCCAAAAGCACAGGTTTTGGTTGTTTCAGATATGAATTTTGGACCATATACGATCAAAGCGATTACAAAGGAACAGATCCAGGAAGTCATTGCATGTTATGGAAAGGCGGCAGCCAGAGCTGTGGAGGCCGGATATGACTGTCTGGAATTTCATCTGGCGCATAATTATCTGCCGCATTCTTTCTTAAGTGCAGGATTCAATCACAGAGAGGACGAATATGGCGGCAGCTTTGAGAACTGCTGCAGATTTCCGTTGGAAGTGATCGATGAACTGCGCAGAAATATGCCGGAAGGAATGCCTTTGTTCATCCGGATCGATGCGCAGGATGATATGTTGGAGAACGGACTGACGATCGAGGAAGTGATCCGATTCTGTAAGAGTGCAAAGGAGCATGGAGTCGATGTGCTGGATGTATCCAGAGGAAATATCATTACGGCAGCATCCATGTATGAGGTGCCGCCAATCGATGTGCCAAATGGATTTAACATTGAAAATGCGGCCAGAATCCGCAAAGAGACAGGCATGCTGACAGTTGGTGTTGGAAGGATCAACACAGCAGAACTGGCAGAAGAGATTTTGTCTCAGGATAAAGTGGATATGGTAGTACTAGGAAGAGCCCAGCTTGCGGATCCGGAATTTGCAAACAAAGCCAGAGCGGGAAAAGTGGATGAGATCGTACACTGTGTGGGCTGTAATCAGGGCTGCTATGACGGATTCTGTGATGTGGCCAACCGTCCGCATATTACCTGCATGAGAAATCCGATGATCGGTCACGAGGCAGAGTATGATCTGAATAAAGCAGAAGCATCGAAAAAAGTATGGGTGATCGGAGGCGGAGTGGCCGGAATGGAAGCTGCAAAGATTCTCCATGAAAGAGGACATGAAGTAACACTGTTTGAAGCGACAAATCAGTTGGGAGGAGAATTCCTTTTTGCAGGAGAGGCGCCTGGAAAAGCTGAGATGAAATCTGCAGCGATGGAGATGGCAGCGCAGGTAGAAAAACTGGTGACGGTTCATAAAAATACAAAAGTTGATGCGCAGATGCTGGAACAGGCAGATGTCGATGCAGTGATCCTGGCAATCGGATCTTCTCCGATTACCATCAATCTGGAGGGAATGGATAAGCTTTGGCATGTATCTGCACCGGAGGTGCTTCGGCATGAAGTCTGTCCGAAAGGAAAGGTAGCGGTGATCGGAGGCGGTCTGGTTGGTCTGGAAACAGCAGACACGCTTGCGACAGACGGATGTGAAGTCACTGTTCTGGAGATGAAAGACAGTATCGGAAGTGATCTGGGAAGCCTGCGTAAGATAGCTGTTATGATGAAAATGCAGCAGTTACAGGTAAAACTTTTGCCAAACAGCAAAGTATGTAAATTTACAGAAGAGGGGATTGTGCTGGAAGACGGAACGCAGATTCCATGTGAATGTGCAGTATTTGCGGTTGGATTTTTGGCAAACGATTCTCATCCGCTTGCAGAAGTGTGTGAAAAGAGAAAGCTTCCATATTATGTGATTGGAGACGCAAAATCGGCAAGAAGAGCTCTGGATGCGATTGCAGAAGGATTTGAGGTAGCGAGAACACTGTAGGCTGTCCGGGCAGTATATGAGCTGGAATATCGATTACAACAGTTACATAGTTTTATTTAAAATAAAACGCAGCAGACATTTTAATGAGATCTGCTGCGTTTTTTAGTGTTATGTAACGGAAAGAATTCCTTAATCTAACATAGCCTCTTTTGCTTTTTTAATATCTTCTTCGTCTTTCATAGGAAATAAAAAGTTTGCAACGATTGCCACAATACAGGTTCCTGTTACAGAATCACTGAAGATAAATCTTAATGCGGATGGCAGCTGTGCAACTGCGTCCGGATGGCTTGTCATACCAAGACCGAATGCAAAGGTAAGGCCCATGACAAGAATGTTGCGCTCACTGAATCCTGCTTTGGCGATCATCTTGATACCGTTGATCAAAATCATACCGAATACGGTAATGATTGCACCGCCGAGGACTGCATTTGGAATTGCTGAAAAAATAGCGCCAAGCTTTGGGAAAAACCCGGAGATCATTAAAATAAATGCTCCGGTAGCAATACACCATTTGTTTACTACTTTTGTCATGGCGACAATTCCGGCGTTCTGTCCGAATGCTGTATTTGGAAGTGCGTTAAATACAGCAGCAGTTGTGGAACCAAGTGCATCTGCCAGGATTGCACCGGAAGTTTCTTTTTCGGTAGCTTCTCTGTCGAAACCGGCGATGGTGATACCGGAAGTATTGCCGATCGTCTCCAGACCGGAAGTTACGAACAGTGCGGCAAAGCTTAAAATAGCGGAAAGGTGGAATTCCAGTTTAAACTGCATAGGAAGCGGGATTCCAAACCATGCGGCATCTGCGATTACAGAAGTGTCTACCATTCCGAGAAAGTAAGCGAGGACATATCCTGCGACCAGACCGACAAGAATGGCAGAATTTTTTAATAATCCTTTTCCGAAACGCTGAAGCAGTACAACGATCAGCAGAACAAAGAATGCAACGCTGAGGTTTTGAATGGAACCATAATCCTCGGCTCCTGAACCACCGGCAAAATAGTCCACTCCGACGTCCAGAAGATTAACACCGATCGTCACGAGCGTACAACCCACAACAAGTGGCGGGAAAAAGCGACGGATGTATTTGTAGAAAAATCCCATCAAAACTTCGATCATACTTCCTGCAAGACATCCTCCGAGAACAGCGCCGATTCCGCTGGCAGCTCCAATGGCCGAGGCTGTAGGTACGAATGCAAAGGAAGTACCCATTACAATAGGAAGATTGGCTCCGATCTGACGGTTTTTTCCAAGCTTAATGGGATACAGCTGAACAAAAGTTGTCAGTCCAGAAACAAACATTGCACATTGTACCATGATTACGGTATCAGCTCCGGACAGTCCACAGACGCTGGCAATGATAAGTATGGGAGCAAGGTTGGAAGTAAACATTGCAAGTACGTGCTGAAGACCCAGAGGTACAGCTGTGGATAGCCCCGGACGTCCTTCTAATTGATAGACCATTTCGCGGTCCTTTTGTCTTTTTGTTTTTGAATTCTGAGAATGATTCATAGAGTGTCTCCTCCTGTGATTGGTTATAAATGTTTATACAGAAGTTCGTACAGTGTATCAGTAACTTGTTTTTCACTGTACTTAGGAGCGGCTTAAATAGTCTGTGACGGATTTCCGACCTTCAGATATAAATTTTTCCTCGTCAATGTTTACAAGATGCCCGTTCTCGACAACCATTTTTCCGTTGACGATCGTGTAGTCAACAGAACCTTTTAGTCCAACGGTACCAAGCATAGATTTTACATCCAGATCTGCCCCGATAAGGTCGAGGCGGTCCCGACGAATGAGGAACATATCTCCGGCTTTTCCCACAGCAAGAGAACCGATATCGTTTCGTCCGAGTATTTTAGCGCTTCCATTCGTAGCAATCTTTAGTATATCATATCCACTTGGTGCGTGGCTACTAGTATAACGAATATTAAATAATTGCTATATTAAATTGATACTGCTTCCTCTTC
>OATK01001998.1_pt1 | contig 10825 bp, 10 predicted proteins | sample 1516611 | NCBI WGS metagenome assembly OATK01 (sample SAMEA2579947, study PRJEB22360) | human gut metagenome | biome: human gut; feature: human-associated habitat; material: faeces | place: Denmark | collected 2008/2010 | reverse complement strand
GATCGTAGCGGCTTTCCTCACCAACAAGGCGGACAAGAATGGCGGCAAGCTGGGCAATCTTCAGGTGTTGACTGCCGGCGCGGATCCCATGCCCATCTATGCGGCCTGCGGCCTGTCCGTCGTGGCGCTGGCCATCGCTCTGTTCAGCAGCACCATCGCCTATTACGCCATGTGGGCCCTGGCCATAGTGGTCTTTGCCCTGGCGGTGTATTACACGGTCAAGCAGCTCTGATAGATCCGCAGCCCCCCTTCGGGCATTCCGAAGGGGGGGCTGTTTTGTTCTCTCGCGTCCCGACAAAGGGAACCCCTTTCCGCCGCCTTGCAGCGCAGTATGTCCCGCAAGGCAAAAGCCGCTTTTCGTGGGAAGAAACCGCTCTGCCGCCCTAAACGGCTCAATACGCACGGCGGAAGAGGCGTATGGTATTTCTTATAAGAGCCAGCCGCCAAGGCAGACGGTTGTTCTTCCGGCGGGAGGGTCCGGACTTTGCGGCATGAAAACTGCGCATCGGTGAGCGGAAAATTCGTTATCAGCGATCCGAATCCCAAAGCAGCAGGCCACTCTTCCACCAACCGCCGCTGGGCACTGCCGGAATTATAAAAAGCTTCTTCTCTGGCTTGACGTCCCTTCCAGGTCAAGCTGGAACAGTCCGCCGCCCCGGCACATGTCTGTGAGCAGATTCCAGCCATTGGGGACTGGACAGGATGCTGAAGAGTGCGGCCCCATGATCTGCGCTGCAATAAACAAAAGAGGATTCCCCGTACGAGGAATCCTTCCGATAATCAAAGCAAAATCCGTCTGTGGTCAAGCCATAACCGCCGGTTAAGCCGGAGGCTTGCGTAGGCCCTATAAGAGCCTATTACCGGCAAGCGTCTCAAGATACATGGAAATTTATTCCGCTTGCATCACTTGCCATACAGCCCGTAAACGGGCAATCACCGTTCTAATAGCAGATTTCTATTAGTGGAAGGTTCATGTTAGCGGCTCACTTCACTCGATGTTTGATATTAAAGCTCTTTTTACGGGCCGCCCCACCGGCAGAGCTGATGGGGCGATCCAATGAGAAATCGCCGCAGTAAAAACTGCAGCGATTTCTAGTTTTGTATTGTGTGGACAAAAAAGATGCAGTTGCAAAGCATTTACCCCAAAATTCCATATCTTCATTATTGACCAAATCTTATAAATTTATTCAAAGCATTAGGAACAGTACACAGTTCATCACCTCCACTTTCAAAGGCGCAAGGATGTAACTCAATTCTGAACTTGAACTTCTGTTCTACAATGGTTAGGGGCACAATATGCCTTCCATCGTTTCTGGCAGTTACTTTATGAGCATGCAATGGTACAGTCATTTTCTATCTCTGTAACCCCCATAACAATGCAGTCGCCAAATCATTTTTCGCATCGTTCAAAACGGAATAACTTTATCGAAGGGATATGCCTCTGAAACAGGATTCAAGAGAGATTGACTCTTCCATCAAATCCTATATACAGGGCAACCTCATCGCATATTGAAAAACCGGATACCATATCAAATGGCGAAAGTGTATTAAAGGTGAGCCATGTATTCATGCTACATAGGGGTTCGGATTCCGAAAATTTCAGTTTTGAAAGCTGATTTCAAACTTTTTGTGCCTTTATATTTCATTTCCATCGTAAATATGAAAATGGCCGAAAACCTTGCTATGATAAATCTTTCAGTCATAAAACGCCCCACCTAATCCGTCAGTTTCATGGGAACTGTTCGGATTAGGTGGGGGTGTTCATAATCGCAGCCATTGGGTTACAAAATCAATATGCTCCTCCAATCCGCGGTAAAGTGCGGACTGCCATGAATTTAAGAACAACTGTTCCCTGCTAACCGCCTCGTCATGAAAGGATGCCGCAAGGAAATCTTCACCACATCTATCGAGAAAGACATGCCATATACCCGATCGGCCTGTAATTTCTTCGGCGGCATGCACTGCGTAGGATGTGTATAGATTATATAAAACCATATGATTCTCAACCCGCCTGAACAGCAAGTCGTTCCACGCTACAGGTTTCCGCACAAAATAGGTAGGAACTAACTCTTTGCCCGCAACTTCAAATCTCACGGACAGCCAGATATCCTGTTCAACATCGTCAAAATACGGATGTAACGGTTCCTCCTCTGAGTTCTGAGGAGAAAATGTCCTTTTCTTTCCCAAATTACAGTCCCGACAGGCCGGGATCATATTTTTAGGTGTGATTGCCAGTGCACGATATTTGGATTTCGGCAAATAGTGATCCAACGTGCTCACAGTGCCAATCCCACAGAATGGACATTTTCCATTCGTGGGGAGCGACATATATTTATCGTAATATGGCCGGCCAGTCCCCTTTACAAACTTGGATTCATAAATGTCCAACATCTCAGCCTTGCTAACCCCCCCGCCTACATTGTCCGCCGTTGGAATAGTATGGGTCTTTGATGTTAATACACAGTCTTCAAAGCGCGATGCCTCATCAGAGAGAACAGGAACTATCGATCTGAGCCGGTTTTTTAACGCGGCATCCCGATAGCTTTCAATACACGTCGAAAATACATCTTGAACCGAATCGCCGGGAGCGTTCAGTTTTCTCATTCGGTACCTCCATACTCTCTATTTGCAAGCAGGATGCGCAAAATCGATCTCGCTTCCATACCGACCCGAAAATCGAATTTATTTAATATTTCCTCGTATGTTAAGCCCGCTTCAACCATCTGAAGTAACATACCATGAAAGCCAGAATGGGTCACTTCAAGCCCAAAGACATCGTTTATGAGGACTCCAACATTCTCACCGAATGTTTCTCGCTCTGGTCGTACCGCACGCAGTATTGTGTTGTTTCTGTAAAGCTGCCAGATGCAGTTTTTAGGTACTTCCTGCAAAATAACAGGCGAGTGCGTAGAAATAATAGCCAGTCCGTTTTTTTGAATCAGCAACGCAGATAACGCCCGAACAAATGCAGAGAGCAACGGTGGGTGCAGATGATTTTCCGGCTCATCCATGAGCACAAGAGTGCGTTCCATCGTAATCGCTACCAGACAGGTCAAGGTCAGCAAAATCACCTTATGGCCAGAGCTTAGACGGCTAAATAGCTCTTGCGCAGAGACAACCAGTTCACCTTCCTCTGTTCCTTGTGGAGACAGCAGCGCGGAGGCACCATTGTTCGCAAAAATGGGGTCTGAGTTCAGTAGCGTCATAGTAGCAATCCATAATGTGCGCTTTTCTTTATATTTATTACATGACCGCAGCGCCGCAATAAACTGCTCCTCCAGCCGCTGCATCCGTATCTCCTGCCCGCTGCCTAAACCAATGTATGTGTATTTTCCACTATATTCATCCTCTTCTATGTCATCCGGCATTGGGTAGGTATCAAACGGGCTAAAAGCTACACATACAAAATTTGAAAATTTTGTGCGATGCTCAAAGCTGAATTTTCCATATTGCCCATCCTGGTTGCCTGTTGAAAGGCAACGTATCATTGACGTAAGCATATGGGTCTTTCCGACGCCGTTTCTCCCAATCAATACATGGATGTTAGTCGGTGGGTTGGAATCCGGGACTACATGAAACTCCAGTTGGTAATCGGTTCCGACCTGACCTGGGAGCTTGTAGGATATATCAAAAGGGGTCAATTTCGCGCCCCCGTTAGCGATTCGATGAAATTGTTCCCTGATGATTCTGGAGCCAAGATCGCGCATAAGAGATTCACGCGTGACATTTTCCTGTTTCACTGCCTCAAAAATTGTCAGATTATACGCAATATCTCTTAACGCAGTTAAAATATCCTCTCGTAGTTCTCCGTGTTCCAGTTTTTTGACATTTTCATAATAATCTTCACTTTGCCCCAGTGTAAAAAACGAATCGGTTAACGTTTCAAAAGTTTTCGGCAAATCAGGGGTCCTCTGCTCCATTCCTATCTGACCGATCTTAATGCTCCCCAACTCCACTGTATTCCCTTTTTCATCAGAATAGGAAAGATAAAACATCGTCTCATATTTAAACCAGTCATTCCAACCGTCTTTGTGGAGGTATATCACATTTTTTGTAAAAACACGTTCGATTTGTCCTCGTTGAACTACTTCAAATCTCATATTCAACACCACTCCACTAAACTATCTGTCAAACTCTGGCACATACTGAGATTTCCAAATTTAGTTGTTTAAAATCGTTTTGTAATGATTTCTTTCACATTGGTAGATGGAGCAGCTGCTCCCTCCATAATTAACAAATAAGTAATGTATCAGCTTTTAGTATTTGAGACGTTCCTTTTATGTGATACTCTAATATCTTGTTCACTTGATAGTAGCGCGAAAATTATCTCAGCGTCTTCCAGTATAATGCGAATGGAAATACGCCGTTCTAATTCAGAGATATTACCCATATTTCACGCCTCAGTAATCCTGCGGATATGCATACCGGGCAATCGAATACTCACTGCTTAAGAAAAGTGCATTGTGGAAAAGAAGCAAATCGTACCCATACTCATAAGCAGGTGGAAGGAGTAAACTGGTTTGATACGAAACATACCATTCTCCATCCACTCATGCACTTTAATCAATTTCTGTTTTACATATGTTTCCTAACGATTGCCAACCGAACCTTCGGATCTATCCATAGCTGGAAGCCTGCAGCAATTTCAGGGTAAGCACTCACGCCTCCACCTTTACCTTGCTTTACCTGTATCCCAACAGCGTGAGTCTTTCGAATCCACAGAGATGGTGTAATGGTCAGTGATGTCGTATGTCCCTGATGAATCAGTTCCTCACAGGCCCTATCATCAAAACCTTCATTCATGTCATTTTCCCATTGGCGGAGAAACTCTAATGTGTTGCGGCTGCGCATCCAGCTTTGGATTACATATCCCGGCGACTCATCGGAATACTGCCTTGCCAATTCTGTCAGGGAGACCATGCCATCATAGGCCAGCATCCTCATATACAGGCTGATGGTCTCATGATAGTCCCTGATTTTTTGTGTGGTCCGCAGCTTTTCCTCATTCAATGTATCATAGAATCTCTCTTTTGCGGCGTCGGCCGCTTCTATATCGACCAATCCTTTTGTCAGAAGGGCATCAATGGCAGACTCATATTGAAATGCCAAGCGTATGTATCGCTCATGTAGTTCATTCTCGTTCATGGCCCATTCTCCTTTTTATTTAGTATAACAAGAGAAATGGGTTCTGTATAGTCTCATTTTGTATCAAAAACTGGAGACTGATACCTGACTGCCTTTCGTGGATACCCGGCTTTATCATAGTCTACATTGCAACGTCGAGCTTTCTCAAACTGAGTATCCATGTATATCTTAATACCAACCAGGGGGATATATTTTTTGTTCGCCAGAAGTTTATCCACGGCCGCCCTCGTCCATTTTACTTTTCCAGTTGGAGAAACCACCCCTTTTTTGAAAAGCAGATCAACAATCTTGCCTAAGCTGGCTCCGGCAAGGTAATCATCAAAAATGCTACGGACAACATCCGCCTTTTCTTCATGAATAACGATTTCCTTGCCAATCAAAACATAGCCATATGGAAGTTTCATAGTTGCCTCACTTTTTAAAACATAAATAAAAGCAGGTTTAAGGAAGATACCTTTTCCTTAAACCTGCTTGTTGACACATGTGATATGTAATTATAACTAATTTGTATCTCGCCATTTTGTGCTATATCGCCAAGTAAAAACAAAACCTGCGTATAACTATCGTTAAACGCAGGCTTTGTCTACAATGGAATGTGTAGACAAAAAAGATGCAGTCTGCACCAACTCCAAACTAGGGCCTAGCGTAGCGGGGCCGGTGTGGAAGTGAGGCGTAGTCACCTTTTCCCCCAAAAATAATATGATATGAAAAGCTAGCGCAAGGGGCGATCTAATATAGTGAGTCAATACTTTTTATACCCCATTTAAATCTCAATCGAAAGGTCATTCAACAATGCAACAAAGGATTCTACAAAAGCACCATCAAGGATCTTGCTTGGAGTATGAGATTGATAATTTATATGATTCACATCTGGAAGGTCGTCATATTTTCCTATCTCTTCATGCTTTAATGTTGTTGTCAGTATTACTTGCTTATCAATTGATTTTGAGATTTCAAGCACCGTATTTTCTTTTCCAGTCGATAAGTCTTCTGCTCGGAAGGAGTCAATTACTATTGGGAAACTGTGCCGCAACACAAATTGTAAGGCAAACAATTTCACCACATGAAAAATAGTCGCCTCGCTTCCAGAATACACCTCATTTCGCTGAGTAAATAAGCTTGAATATATTATATTACCATCCGGATCAATCTGATGGTAAAGTTCATTCATTTTGCCTATAATTGCTGATAACAAAGCTACTCTTTGCTCTTGCGTTTCAATCGATGCATTTTCACTGGCTAACAGTTGACTCTTTAATGTAGCGACTTCCATGTCTATCTCTTTAATTCTGGCTTCTGCATCTGAAGCCGAAAAAATATCTTTCTTGTAAGCGACAATAGATTCAAGAGAGACGCTTTCATCATCCATTAAAGATTGCAAACGTTCTTGCTCTATAATTATTTCTGCAGAAAGCCGTTCAATTTCTTCGCTATAAGCAGAAATTTTTTCTGAAATAGAATGAATGATTTCATTTCGCATTTCAACTGTAGACACATCAAACGAGTAGGATGTTTGAACTGACTCTCCAGTACTAAACGAGATATTTGTAGAGTTGCAATCCATGCATCGTAATTCTCCACACGATATTGTGCGATTTAAAGAGCGAAGTTCGTTAATCGTATGCTCCCATTTACTCTTACGAGTAGATACACTATTACGAGCCTTCCGTAATTCCGCAATTTTATTTTGGACTCTTTCAAGACTCTCTATTTTTTTACCAAATGCGAGGCGGTCACTCTCCGCGCTAAGATATGAAACAGGTGTTTTTTTCGATTTAAGTATTTTATGTTGTTGTAGCAATAGCTTTTTCTCGTCAGAAAGAGTTATTATATGACTCTTTATCTCATCAATCCTCTCTTGTGGAAGTTGCTCTCCAATTAAACCAGCATATGCGTAAAGCATATCGATAAAATCTTGTTTATTATAGAAGCCGTGATTGGCGATATTGGACGTGTCCTTCTTATCTTGTCCAATAAAGAAAAGCTGGACATATAGTACTGGATCTACAATCCTTAAAAGTTGATTTTTTGCTATTGACGGAAGTGGAAATATATTCCTGTTCCAATATCTTTTAAGTTCAGAAACATTATCAAAAATAAGTACAGTAGATTCACGCTTTAATACAAATCCATCGCCAGATCGGCAAAGTTTGAATATAATCCCAGCTTCTTCAAATTCGATATAGTAATAATACTTCTGAAATTCAAATGATGTAGGGAATGTTGGTTCATTTCCTAAAGCATACATCATTGATTGGATTACAATCGTCTTTCCCTTATTATTATCGTCGCTCGAAATGATGTTCACACCATTTGTGAAATTTCCTTCAATAAATGCTTCAGCAGCATTTCCTACAGCTACTTTCCGTATCTTCATTGTTGAACACCATCCTTGACTACAGAGATAAAGTACTTAAGTGATAGGGCGTCAAAGTCAGGACACCGAACAATACAATTAGGTATTGCCTGAATTTTTGTAAATAGAGACTGCACAGAGTCATCTGGATGTTCGACAATCAGTTGATATGTATTCTCAAATAGATACCAAAAACCATCTGCCGCATTTTTATTGAATAATGCCCTACATAAGGCACCTTGGCAATCTTCGAGCATTTCCCTCTGCCTTTCTGGTGGCCAAGTATTATAGATACTTACAAAAGATGGTGGTATTCCTTGACCCAGCGGATCTCTATTGATAATACGCTGTAAAGTCATTAAACGAATTTCATTATTAGTTAAGTGCCTGCAATAGTTTAACGCTTCATCAGTCGTTTCAATCACAATCCCCTCGACTGAAGAAATATTTTTTTTGCTTGCCTGTTTATCTCTTATCTCATTAAAAATAGCGTTAAGTATTTTTTCTTCTGGAATAATATTCGGATGTTGCCTTATAATTGCTTTTACATATTCACTTGGTTTTTTACCATCATCAATGACAAAAAACACTTTTCTCAGGAAACCATTAATGTTCTCATCGGTCAAGTCGGTGCTATCAATATATTCTTTTGCGGAACCTTCTTCATGTAAGCCTAACTTAATCTGTTCTATCGCTGCATCCTTTACATTTTCAATCCCAAAAGTTGTAAGAGAAGAATCTTTGCGAAGAGATCCGGTCACACTGCCAATAAATAGAATATATGCCTCAAAGGTTAATGGGCTCATATAATTCTTGAACAATGTGACAAGTTCTTTCCCGATAGCTTTGGGACTAACATGATGTGCGCCTTTTGATTGCACATCCCACAATCTGGATGCCATGTTGTCCATCCCAGTTAAGTCATTAAAGAAATCTACAACAAAGTAGTATATGTCATCACTATCGGGTCTGAAATTCATTAAATAAAGCAATGCCTTGGTTTCTGCCTCTGAACCAGATTTCCTTAATCTTTCAGATGATTTTACAGTGTATGACATATTCTCATCTCGCATTCATTTTCAGCTCATGCCAATCTAATGTTCTTTTATTTTTATATTATATCACAATTTTTCCACTTCTCAACAAAAAAGCAGGCACAGAGAGACACAGGCAGCACCCAAGCTGTCCACATTTTTCTGTGCCTGCTTCTTAGTAAGGAGATGGGTGATTTCAAAACTACAGACGAATCGGATGAAAATTTTTCTTTGGAGAGCATGCTTACTCGCTGAATCACCCTATATAACATGGATTCCAAATACTCCATAAGGTCGATATTTTTTGTAGAAATGAGTTCCATGATTTCCGTGACTTTGTTTTCTCGGCCTATATCGTGCCGGGCATCCAGTTCTGTACGCTTTTTATTTATCACAACAGGGCGTATTTCATTGATGATATCCTTGATTTGCAGGTTCACAACTTCACTCCCTGACACCAAAGCAGTCAGTCCAATTCCTTGACCAGTTCTTGAAGTTTGCTTTTTATAAAATAGACTGATTATAATAATTCCTTTGTCAATACCAGGCTCAAGTATTGTTAGCAGGGCAGGCGGCCTCTCTTCGTGTTAATCTTTTTCTACATGCTACACTAGTAGCATATTACAAGAAAGGGGCAAACATCATGACCTACACAGATCAAGAGAAAACCGATATCATCGCACAGTACAGGCAGGGCAAGCCAATCCAGGAATTATGCGCAGAATACAGTGTCTGCGTACGGACGATCTATCGCTGGGCAAAACTATACTGCCCAGCGGTTCCCGATGAAAGACGCACCTGCACCGTCAAAGAGTATGATGCACTTCTACACAAAGTCTCTAAATTGGAAAACATGGTCGCCGTTTTGCAAACCGTCGGCTGCACCGTCCATGCTCCGTTGAAGGAGCGACTGACGGAGCTAGAATTACTGTACGGCCAATATGATGTCCATACACTTTGTGAAGCTCTGAATGTTCCCCGCGGGACTTTCTATAACCACATTCTCCGAAATAAACGGAGCAACGCTTGGTTCGAAAAGCGGCGGGAGGAATATCGTATTCTGATTCAGAAGATATTTGATGAGTACCGCCAGGTGCTGGGTGCTGAAAAGATCCGCACAATACTTGTCCAACATGGCCATCAAGTCAGCACAGAATATGTGGCAAAACTGATGAGAGAGATGGGCCTAGCTAGTATCCGCAGCACTGCAAAACAGGACTACATGAAACTTCATGAACCGGAAAAGAAACGGAACATCCTCCAGCAGCAGTTTCAGGCGGACAAGCCCAACCAAATCTGGGTCAGCGATGTTACTTGTTTTAAGCTGGGGGAGTTCTATCTTTACACCTGTGTGATTTTGGATTTGTTTTCCCGCAAAATTGTCGCATACAAAGTATCCAGAAAGAACAGCACCCAGTTGATCACATCTACTTTCAAAATGGCATGGGCACAAAGAAACCCAGAAACAAAACTCATCTTTCACAGTGACCGCATCGATTCAAACAGCTACTACATGAGCACGCTGTGGTACAATCTTTCTCCAATTCAGGGCGGCCTCATGACAACGCTGTTGCTGAATCGTTCTTCGCTACACTCAAAAAGGAGGAGCTTTACAGGAAGGACTACACTTCCGAAACAGATTTCAAACGATGCCTTGCATCTTATATCGAGTTTTACAACACACAGCGGCCACATCGCACATTGAAAAACCGAACACCTTGTCAGGTAGAAGAGTTGTTCATGAACGGCAAATGAGGAGAGCAACTTACTGACATAACAGGGGTTCGAATCTCGTCGATTACACGTTTTGTGTTTTGATTTTACCCTGTTTGTATTTTTCAGGTGACACAAGACATGAAATACAGAAAGGCCTGAACCCCTTGCAATGCAAGGAGTTCAGGCATAAAATGACCCCACCCGTTCTGAACAACGACAAGCGTTTGTTCAAATTGGGTGGGGTCATTCATTTGGTGGACCCAATCGGGATCGAACCGACGACCTTACGGATGCGAACCGTACGCTCTCCCAGCTGAGCTATGGGCCCATATTGGCCATTTTCCATCGAAAAAAGTTATGAAAAACGGATTTTCAGGATATTCGATTTTGAGGGAAAATCATGGAAAACCAGACTAGTGAATGGGAAGAGAACCAGCGCTGCGGGATGTAGTTTTATATGGCTGCAAACGCAGCGCCCTCCCCGTTGAACTATGAGTCCATCATTCCTGTCATGCAACGGCAGATAATATTATACCATAATTTTCTCTGTTGTAAAGACTATTTTTTTCAGAAA
>OATK01001988.1_pt1 | contig 10925 bp, 6 predicted proteins | sample 1516611 | NCBI WGS metagenome assembly OATK01 (sample SAMEA2579947, study PRJEB22360) | human gut metagenome | biome: human gut; feature: human-associated habitat; material: faeces | place: Denmark | collected 2008/2010 | reverse complement strand
ACTCCAAGCTACGGAGAGCATTTCTCCGGCGGGGGAAGAGAAGCCGCCGGCGCCGCAGTCCGTAATGAAGACGATGAGACCGCGTTCACGCGCTTCCAGAATGAAGTCCAGCGTTTTCTTCTCTTCAATCGGGTTGCCGATTTGCACGGCGGTGAAGTCTTCCTCATGGGAGGCTTCATCCAGAGCGGCGGAGGAGAACGTGGCTCCCTTGAGACCGTCCCGACCCGTGCGCCCGCCAATGACGATTACCTTGAGGCCGGGGCGCATTTCCTTCAGGATGTCGCCGCGCGGAATTACGCCGGCGGTGCCGCAGAAAACTAGGGGGTTGTAAATGTACGTGGGGTCAAACTGGATGGCGCCGTTGACGGTGGGAATGCCCATGCGGTTGCCGTAGTCGCGCACGCCGCGCACCACGCCGCGCATGATGCCCAGGGGGTGGATGACGTCCGGGGCGGTGATGTCTGCCGGATTCGTGTCCGGAGCGCCGAAGCAGAAGACGTCCAGGGAGGCGATGGGCTTGGCTCCCTTGCCTGCGCCCAGGATGTCGCGGATGACGCCGCCCAGCCCGGTGTTGGCCCCGGCGTACGGTTCAATGGCGGAGGGGTGATTGTGCGTTTCCGCCTTCAGGCAGACGGCCAGGTTGTCATCCAGGGCGATGAAGCCGGCATTGTCGTCAAACGCGCTGAGCACGAAGCCCGGCTTGCGTTCCATGATCTTCTCGGAAGGCTTTTTGATGTAGGTTTTGAACAGGCTGTTTATCGTCTCCGGCGCGCCTCCGTTGACGCTGTGGCTGATGGAGGCGGAAAAGATGCGGTGCTTGCAGTGTTCCGACCACGTCTGGGCGATTACTTCCAGTTCCACGTCAGTGGGGTCGCGGTCGATTTCCCGGAAAATCTGCTGGACGACTTCCATGTCTTCACGGGACAGGGAAAGCTTCTGCTTTTTGCTGAGTTCAAGCAGTTCGTCGCTGCTCAGGTTCCTCACGGGAACGGTTCGGTAGGTTTTGGCGGACATGTGGATGGAAAAGAAAAAGGGTTAGGCGATGGTCCAGTTGTGAATGGCGGGGTTGCAGACGTCCTTGGCAAAGCGCGCCGCCAGGGTTTCCTTGTCTCCCTGGCCGAAGACGTACACGCGCTGGGTGATTTTCAGGCCGTCCAGAGTAAAGCCCATATTCCGGTGTCCGCGGTAGTTTTGCAGGATGGCTTCTTTTTCCAGGTCCAGGGCTCCGGCTTTCATGCCGTAGTCAATTGTGAACAGGGCGCCTTCCAGGATGGGAGCGTTCTGTTCCGTGCATTCCTGGGAAATGGGATCCACCAGCACACTCAGGAGGTATTCGCGGGCTTTTTGTTCATCCCCGTTGATTTCTACGGTGTAAACGCGGCTGCGGCGGAAAGTGAGGCCGGCGTTCAGGGGGGTATAGAGCAGGGCGTCCGCACTGGCGGCGGCCTGGAACCGGCTGATAACTTCAAAGTGGAGGGTCATATTGCTCAAGAGTGTGGTAAAATGAAAAATGGGGGCCGGCGGAAAGACCGGCTCCCATGGGAGGGGGGGGAAGAGGCTCAAGCCTTGTTCTGGAGCCGGGAAAGGACTTCTTCGTAGGCTTCCATCACGTTGCCGAGGTCCTGGCGGAAGCGGTCCTTGTCCATCTTCTCGCCGGTCTTGATGTCCCACAGGCGGCAGGTATCCGGGGAAATTTCGTCTGCCAGCACGATTTGGGAGGGATCTTCCGCCAGGCGGCCGAATTCGATTTTGAAGTCCACCAGAGTAAGTCCGGCCTGTTTGAAAAAGTCAATCAGCACATCATTCACGATACGGGCCTGATTTTTCAGGAAGGCGCATTCCTCTTCCGTAGCGGCGTTCATTTCACGGGCGTAGTCGTCATTAATGAAGGGGTCGCCCAGGCTGTCATCCTTGTAGGAGAATTCCACAATCGGCTTCTTGAAAGGGGTTCCTTCCTTGACGCCCATGCGGCGGCTGAAGGAGCCGGCGGCAATGTTGCGCACGATCACTTCCAGAGGAAGGATGGAAACCTTTTTTACGTCAATGTTGATGTCGTCCACGTCCGCAACCAGGTGGGTTTTCACGCCCTTGCTTTCCAGCATGCGGTAGATGACCAGGGTGATGGCCTTGTTCATCCTGCCCTTGTTTTCAAACTGGGCCTTCTTGGCTCCGTTTCCGGCAGTGGCGTCGTCCTTGTATTCCATGCGGAGGACGTTGGGATTGTCAGTCGTATAAAGGCGTTTGGCCTTCCCTTCGTAAATAGGTTCCATGATACGTGTTGCGCAGGGGTTGAATGCGTGCGGAGATGTTACGCCAGACGCTCCGCACGGTCAAGCCGCAACTGGATGAAGGAGGGGAGGGAAAAAGAAGCGAAACCCGAATGCGAAGTCGGAGCATGACGCAGACGGCCGCAGTCTCCGGGGCAACCTTGAAAAGCCGCACGGAGGGAGTCCGGACGGAAGAGGGAAATTAGTCTTGATACCGGTAGGGGGGGGCGTATCATGTGCTTTAGTATGCACGCCGACTTGGAGAAATTATTGTCTCTGGGGAAAATTACCCCCTCTCTCGCTGAAAAACTTGATCGCATCGCACCTGGCCGTTACTGCTTCCATGCTTCCTGGGGCGCCGGAAAAGTCATTTCCTGGAATCTCCCCGCCAAAAAGCTGGTCATTGATTTTGAGGAAAATCCGGAACACGAAGTTGCCCTGGAATTCGCTCCCAGAATTTTGGAGTTCATCAGTGACGACCATTTCCTGGCCAAGCGGTATGAAGATACCGAATCCCTGATCAACCTGTCCGTGGATGACCCGGTGGAACTGGTGCGCGTTACCTTGCAGGGCTACGGTAATTCCCTTACTCCGGAGAAGCTGGAAGCTGCGCTGAAAGGCACCGTAATTGCGGCGGACAAGTGGAAAAACTGGTGGGACAAGGTGCGCGCCATGCTCCGTTCCAATGTCCAGTTCATGATGCCCACCCGCAAGGGCGAACGCATCACGCTTCGCGCGAATATCCTTTCCCGCGCGCAGGCGGCTCTGGAAGATTACAATAAGGCCGCCGACCTGAAAGCCAAGGTGCGCGTGCTGGACGGCATCAAAATGGAAGCGGTCATGGCAGAGCCGGATGCCGTCAATGCCCTGATTCGCGCCGTGGACGCCGATTTGCGCAACGGCGGCAGCCTGGCCCTCCAGCAGGTGCTGGAGCTTGCCGTGCTCAGGGATGACCTGATTGCCTCCCTTAAAAATACGGAGGCGGCCAAGGAAGCTTATCCCCTTCGTTCCATCGTGGAAGCCAATATCGGCGATGTGGGACGCTTCGCGGAAGTGCTCAATTCCATGCCTGCCGTGCGGCAGAAGCGCGTGTATGCCACGCTGCCCGCCATCTTTGGGGAGGATTGGCCGCAGAAGGCGCTGGAGCTTTTTGATGCAGGCGGCGCCCGCGCCGTGGGGGAAATCGCCAAATTCCTGATAGAAGAAGGGCAGGACAAGGTGCTGGTCAAGCATTTGAAGCATGAATTGCTGCGCCAGACCCTTCCGGCAGAGTCCCTCATCTGGATATGCCGCCAGCGGCATGACGCTTCCAAGCCTCTTTTTGGCCTTCCTGTGGGCATTGCGATGCTTTCCCTGATTGAACAGGACCACATGGACGGCGGCCCCAACCGCATGCTGCGCCTGAAGAACCTGTTCATGGAGGACAAGAGCATCATTCAGGAAATGATCAAGGGGCAGGATGTGGCGGAAGTCCGCCAGTTCGCCAAGATGCTGTACAACACCTCCGCTTTCTCCGAACAGGACCGCGGCGCGCTGATGGCCCGCATCATCAGCATATTCCCAGACCTGCACGCCATTGTGCTGGACGCCCTGGTGGACAACTCCGACAAACCGGAACCGATTTTCGTTTCCTGGGAAAGCCTGGAGGCCCGCAAGAAGGAGCTGGAAGAACTGGTAAACGTGAAAATTCCGGAAAACCTGCATAACAAGAAGATTTCCCGTGCGGAGGGGGATCTCCGCGAAAACGGCGGCTACCAGGATGCCAAGGAAGTGGAGAAGGTGCTCAACCGCCGCCGGGCTGAACTGGAACATGCGCTGGCCCTGGCCCGCGGCACGGATTTTGCCGTGACGGATACCTCCCGCGCCGCTATGGGCACGAAGGTAACTCTTCAGCCGTTGAATGGCGGGGAGCCCGTGGTGTACACCATTCTGGGCGCATGGGACACAAATCCGGAAAAGCATATCGTCTCTTATCTTTCCCAGGTCGGCAAGGAGCTGACGGGCAAAAGTGTAGGGGACCAGGTGAAGATTGTCCCGATGGACGGCGACAAGAAGAAGGTGTATACCATTACGAAGATTGAAGCCGCTTTCTAAAGGCGCCGCTTCCCTTTTTGCCAAGGTCTTTAAAGACGCCCCTTTTTTCGGAAAGGGGCGTTTTTCATTGTGTATGGGCCGGCCCCTCGTTATTTTGCAGATTTGGGGTTCATTGTATCGTCAATAGAGGCGGCGCTTGATCATGGCCGCCCCGCATATTTACCGGCGCCATGAAGGAAACCTGAAATTATCCGTTCCGGCAGCCGCGATGAAAACGGGCTGCTTGTAACCGGGGCTTTTGTGGACTGAGTCCTATCCGGGACCGGTTCGGACAATGGCGCTGCTGTGCGGAGGTCTTGTATTTGGAGAAATCCGGACGGGAAACGAACGGAATTTTCTCAGGAAAGAATAGTTCCTGCGTTACGGATAATGGTGGTTCGTGAAAACGGCCTTGCCTTTTTCTTGGCAACCGGGGAGACATGAAAAAGGGGCTGTTCCGGCGGATGCGAAACAGCCCTTGGAAAGAGATGAAGGGGAAAATTCCCTGTTTATCTGGCAAACACTTTGTGAACGGCGGCAACGACGTTGTCCACATTCATGCCGAGTTCCTCCAGCACCTGCGTTCCGGGAGCGGAGAAGCCGAAGCGGTTGATGCCCACGGCTTCCCCCTGGCAGCCCAGATATTTCCACCAGAGGTCCGTGACCCCGGCTTCTACGGAAACTCTTCTCATGCAGGAAGAGGGAAGCACGCTTTCCCGGTATTCGGAAGGCTGCGCGTCAAAGCGGAAGAAGCTGGGCATGGAGACGACCCGGATTCCTTCCCCGATGTTTTCCGCCGCTTTCAGGGCCAGTTCCAGTTCAGAACCACTGGCAAGAATAATGGCTTTCAGGGGGCCCTGTTCCTTCCGGGCGATGTAGGCTCCTTTCAGCACGCCTTCCCGGCGCGTCTCAACGGGGATGCCGTTCAGCGTAGCCACTTTCTGGCGCGTCAGGATGAGGGCGGTAGGGCCGTCGGCACGCTGCATGGCGGCCATCCAGGCTCCTGCGGTTTCTTCCGGGTCCGCCGGGCGGATGACATCCAGGTTCGGAATGACACGGAGGCCGGAAATTGTTTCCACCGGCTGGTGGGTGGGGCCGTCTTCTCCCACGGCTACGGAGTCATGCGTCAGAATATAGGTGACGGGGAGTCCGCTGAGGGCGGCTACACGGATGGAGGCGCGCATGTAGTCTACGAAGACGCAGAAAGTGGCGGCGCTTACGCGGAACAGGCCGTCGTAGGCAATGCCGTTGCAGATGGCGGCCATGGCGTGTTCGCGGATACCGAACCAGAAGTTGCGCCCTTCCGGGGTTTCCGCAGAGAAGTCTCCTGCGCCGGAAAGGTAGTTTTTATTGGAGCTGTAAAGGTCCGCGCTGGTGGTCAGGAAACAGGGATTTGCCTTAGCGATGGCGTTGATGGCAACGGCTCCGGCCGAACGGGTGGCATCGCTATAGTCCTGCGGGAAGGGGGGGATAGCCTTGTCTGAGTCTGCCGGATTGACGCCGCAGGAGCAGGCGTTGATGCCTGCGTCCAGTTCCTCTGCCAGTTCCGGATAGGTCCGGCGCCATTGTTCGTACATGGCGTTCCAGGCATTGAAATCTTTTTCCCGCTGGGCTTTCAGGTCTGAGAAAGCGGCACGGACGTCTTCGGAGACGTAGTAGCGTTCTCCGGCAGGAATACCCCAGTTGGCGTGCGCTTCTTCCTGAAGCTTGGCTCCGCCTTCCCCGTGGCCTTTTGTGGTTCCCTCAATACCGGGAATGCCCTTGCCGATGACCGTTTTGGCAATGATGAGCTGGGGTTTCCCGTTTTTGGCGTTTTTGGCGGCTTCAACCGCTGCCGCAATGGCCCTGATGTCGTGCCCGTCAATCTGGCGCACATCCCAGCCCAAGGCTTCGTATACGGCGCGCGGATCCGTGAGCTGGGTCCGTTCCGCAGGAGCATCCAGCGTGATGTCGTTGGAATCGTAAATGAGAATGAGGTTATCCAGCTTGAGCACGGCGGCCAGGGCAAGGGATTCCCGGGCTACGCCTTCCTGCAGGCAGCCGTCTCCCGTGAGGCAGAAAACGTGCTGGGTGAAGATGTCCATGCCGGGCCTGTTGAACCGGGCGGCCGCGCGCCTGGCGGAGAGGGCGAAGCCTACGGCGTTCGCAATGCCCTGGCCCAACGGTCCCGTGGTGCATTCTACACCCTCCGTATCCCGGAATTCCGGGTGGCCGGGCGTGATGGAACCTTTGTGGCGGAAGTTTTTGATATCTTCTATGCCGATGTTGAATCCTGACAGGTGAAGCCAGCCGTAAAGAAACATGGAGCCGTGGCCGGCGGAGAGAATGAAGCGGTCGCGGTTGAGCCAGCGGGGCTGTGAAGGGCAGATGTTGAGCAAATCGCCGAACAGGACGGCCCCGATTTCGGCGCACCCCAGAGGCAGGCCCAGGTGGCCGGATGCGCAGTCGTGAACGGCATCCATGGCGAGTCCCCGCGCCTGGTTGGCGGCTTTTTGGAGAAGGTCAAGATTCATGCCCGGGCAATATGAGCGGATCAGCTTCATATTGGAAGCCTAAAATGCGTCTCCGGCACCAGTTCCGGGCCGGGGAAAAGCATTGAAGATGGAAGCGCCGCGCATGCCGCCCGGTTTTGCGGCGCGCTCGCCGGCATATAGGCGGTTTAGGGGATGAAGCCGGTGGAAAACATGTTGGACGGTCAGCTTTATTTTCTTTTCCGCGGTTTCGTCTGACCCCGGTTTTCATGGCTGTCCGGGGTATTGTCCGGGACGGTGAATTTCATCCGCGCCAGCGGCCTGCCAACCGGAGGGAATGATCCTTTTTTAGCCCTATGAAAGAGAAGGGGAATTCCTTCCGTTTTTTTGCAACCGGCACTTTCGCGGGTTAGAGCGGAAAGGACGCGTTTTCTGCTTTTTGCGGGAAAAGGGATTGTTGTATCATAAAAGGCGGAAATACATGAAAATCGTAATTAAAGTAGGTACGGGCGTGTTGACCCGTGAGAATGGGACATTGGACGGTTCTTCCATCGTGCATTTGGTGAGCGCCCTGGCGGATCTGATGCAGCAGGGGCACCAGGTGGTTCTGGTCAGCTCCGGCGCTGTAGGGGCCGGCGTGTCCGTCCTGGGGCTCCCGTCCTATCCTCAGGAGCTGTCCTTGAAACAGGCGTGCGCCGCCGTAGGGCAGACGCGGCTGATGCAGGCATATGAGAATCTTTTCAGCCACTTTAACGTAGATGTGGCCCAGCTTCTGCTGACGGCGGAGGATTTGAAATGCCGCCGCAGCAATGTGCAGGCTACGGTGCTGCGCCTGTTTGAGCACGGCGGCATCATTCCGATCGTGAATGAGAACGATACCGTATCCGTGGAAGAGCTGAAGTTTGGGGATAACGATATTCTTTCCGTGCACATGGCGCGTCTGGTGGAGGCTGACGCGCTGTTCATCCTGACGAGCGTGGACGGCCTGTATCCCCCAGGAGGAAGGCGGAAGGCCATCATTTCCCGGGTGGAGGATGTGGATGCCGTGCTGGCGTTCGCGGAGGAGGACCGGGGGCGCTTTTCCATGGGAGGCATGAGTGCCAAGCTCCAGGCTATCCGGGAGGCCGTGAATGCGGGGACGGGCGTTTACATGCTGCATGGCCGCCATCCGGAACGCATCGCGCTGCTGCTTGAGGGGAAGGCGGAAGGAGCCGGAACATATTTTGTACCGAAAGGATGAAGATGGAGAATCCTCTTGAACCGGCGGGACGGACCGCGCTGAGGGCCTCACGGGAGATGCTTGCCCTGGAGCCGGCAGAGAAGGCGCAGGCCCTGCGCCTGATGGCCGCAGGCGTTCGGAGCGCTGCGGAAAAGATTGTCCGGGAGAATGGCCTTGATATGGAAGAGGCCCGGAAAGGCGGCCGCAATGCCGCGTTTCTGGACAGGCTGCTCCTGACGCCGGAGCGCGTGGAACACATGGCCCGCGGCATGGAGCAGGTGGCGGTCCTCCCTGATCCCGTGGGCGAATGCATCAGGGAATGGACGCGCCCCAACGGGTTGCATATCCGCCAGGTGCGCGTTCCCCTGGGGGTCATCGGTTTCATTTACGAGAGCCGCGGCACCGTCACCTGCGATGCCGCCGCCCTGTGTCTGAAGTCCGGGAATGCCGTTATTCTGCGCGGCGGAAGCGAGTCCCTGCGGACCAACCGGGTGCTGGCGGAGGTTTTGCGCGCCGCGCTGGAGGAGTCCGCCGCTCCCGCGGATGCCGTGCAGCTTCTGGATTCCGGCAGCCGTGATGAGGTACGGCAGTTGTGCGAGCTGGTTTCTTTCCTGAACGTGATTATTCCCAGGGGAGGAAAGGGGTTGATCCGCACCGTGGCGGAGTACGCCAGAGTCCCCGTGCTGAAGCATCTGGACGGCGTTTGCCATGTGTATGTGGATGCGGCGGCGGATTTGGAGATGGCCGTGAATGTGCTGGACGACGCTAAAACGCAGAGGCCCGGCGTGTGCAATGCTGCGGAAACCCTGCTGGTGGACGCTGCCGCGGCAGGGGGGTTCCTGCCGATGGCGGCGGATCGCATGCGCCTGCGCGGCGTGGAATGCCGCGTGTGTGAGCGAAGCCGCCCGTTTTTTGGTCTGGAAGCCGTTCCGGCGGGGGAAGAGGATTGGTCCGCAGAATATGAAGACCTGATTCTTTCCGTGAAAGTGGTGGACGGCGTCCGGGATGCCGTGGAGCACATTAACCATTACGGGTCTCACCATAGTGATTCCATCATTACGGAGGATGAACGGGCGCGCGATTATTTTATGAACCGGGTGGACAGCGCGTGCGTTTATCATAATTGCTCCACGCGGTTCAGCGACGGGGAGGAATTCGGATTCGGAGCGGAAATAGGCATCGGCACGGATAAATTTCATGCCCGGGGGCCGATGGCCTTGAGGGAACTGACTTCCTACAAGTATGTCATTGAAGGAGACGGGCAGCTGAAGGATCCGTCTCGAGTTCCGCAGAAAGGCCGTGCCTGAGCAGGAGAGTGCGCCGTAAACAAGGAAGCACCGCGGCATGGCCGCGATGCTTCCGTTGATACATACCCCTGAAGAGGGCTCTCAGAAGGTCAGCCTGTAGCCGATGCTTCCGTTGAAGCTGCTGGCGCGGCTGCGGAAATCCGCATTGACGTCTGCAAAGACGGAGCCGGTATAACCCACCGGAATGGTGATTCCGGCTCCGAACTGCACGCCGGTGGCTCCTTCCCTGGCTCCGTTCACGCGGAACCCTGCGCCGGGTATGCCGGCGGGAGCCAGAACGGCTGTGGTGTCCCGGTCACCCAGAAGCTGGACAACCTGCACCCGCAGTTCACCCAGGGAGGCGCGGCCCGTCAGGTTGGCGGACAGTTCTCCGCGGAGCCTTGCGCCCAGTCCCACGGTTCCGTAGGTGGAGTCCATGTCATCCACGTTCATGCCCAGGCCGCCGGATTCCGTAAAGCCGTCCATCCGGCTCCTGTACACGGAGGCATTCACCAGGGGCTGGAGGGCGGAAGTGTTGTTCTCATTCAGGTACAGATCATATGTGCCTTCATAAAAGGCTCCGTAACTGCTGCCGCTGGTGCTGCCGTGCATGGCGTACATGCCGGCTCCGGGGATTCCCGCAGTGCGGTCCAGGGAAGCGTCGTTCCATCCGTAGGTAAGGATGATGTTGTGCGCCCAGCGGCCCGACTGGATGCGGAAGAACAGATTTCCGTAGTAGGAGTCCAGATTCCCGTTCGCCATGTAGGCGTCCAGGTCGCCGTAGCTGGCGGAGAAGGCCGCTCCCCATACGAAGCTGTCGCTGCACGTTACGTCAAAACCGAAGGTGCCGCCCCAGGTGCTGAGCTTGTAGCCTGATTCGTCCGTCCGGTCATCCAGTTTGCGGTAGCCTCCTTCCCCTTCAATCCAGGCGTTGAAGCCGGGCAGGTCATCGTGGATGTACTGCGGGGAGGCTCCCATCTGGGAGAGGCGGTTGCGCAGGTGGAGTACCTGGTCCCGGAGGGCTCCCTTCTGGGCGGAGTGCAGGGCGGTAATGCCGCTGCCCGCATAGGAGGAAAGGGCTGACCGGATAGCTTCCTCATTCCCCATGGCCTGGGCGTTGCCCATGGCGTTAAGGAATTCCATCATGTCCGGAGTGATGTTTTCCGGTGAGGAGGTGACGGCCCACAGACTGTCCGCCGCGCCTTGCTGGTTGCCCGTGGAGGCGAAGTCTTTCAGCGGGCTGTCTCCCTGCTTGGTGAAGTGGACCTGGAACAGCTTGCCGTCGTCGGAGAGTTTCTTGCTGATGTCATAGACAAGGTTGGCGAAGCCGGCATAGGTCAGGTTCACCATGTCCTCCGTCCAGGTTTCCCCGTCCGCCGTGACCAGTCCGTTTTCCGCATAGAAGGCGTTAACGGTGAATTCCGGCAGGATGGCCCAGTCTCCGGCGGCGCCCAGGCCGTAAATGTTGACGTTAATGGATGGATCCGTTCCGTTGATGCGGATGGAGCCGTTTTCCGCCTTCAAGGCGGCCCAGGCGTTGTCCGCGCTATTGGTCAGCGTTTCCGTATTGACGGTGAGATCCAGGGAAGCTCCGGAGGCCAGAGTGGCC
>OATK01001973.1_pt1 | contig 11060 bp, 9 predicted proteins | sample 1516611 | NCBI WGS metagenome assembly OATK01 (sample SAMEA2579947, study PRJEB22360) | human gut metagenome | biome: human gut; feature: human-associated habitat; material: faeces | place: Denmark | collected 2008/2010 | reverse complement strand
ACAAAAGCGCTTTCTTTAATTGATTGATAACGCATCTTTTTGTCTAGTTTATCTCGGTATTCACTACATTTCCCTTTTGGTACTACTACAACACCAATTCCTCTAATAATATCATAATTAAACATTTCATCAAGATATTCCGGCACTTGCTGTCCCGCTTCATTTTCTCCAAACAAACACACTTCTTGATTGGCTATTTGCGGAACTTTTTTCCCTTTAAATTTTAAAATACCAATTGTTGTCTCCAATGCATTTTTCTCAATTTTTTTAACCGATTTAGGTATTATAAGTTTTGTAAATCCACAATTCTTAAATGCTCCACTTTTTATTATCTGAATTTTATTTGGCAAAACAATTTCACGCAATGAAGGACAATTCATAAAGGTATTTTTGTCTATTACTTTTATATTAGACGGCAACTTAACTTTTTCCAGTTTTCTACATCCAACAAATACATCCTTGTCAATTTTCTTAACTGACTCTGGAAAAACAACCCTTTTTAGATTTTTGCACTCTCTAAATGCCCCTTTACCTACTATATGTAATGTTTCAGGAAGTTCTATATTGCAAATTCCCGAATATGCAAAACCTTCCTTTTCCAGTTTTTTCATCCTACCAGTTATCACTACTTTTTTCACAGTTTCATTTCCGGCAAAAGCACACCTCTGAATTTTTATCGTCTTTTTCAGCAATTTAAATGTTCCTTTTGCTACCCCTGCACTTAATAATTTTCTTTTGTTTTTACTATATATCGCTCCATCCACTACCGTCATATAAGAATTACTCGAGGATATTTGAATTTTTTTCAGGTTTTTACAGTTTAAAAACATTTCCTTTTCAATATTCTTAAGGCTTGCAGGAAATATAATTTTTTGCACCCCACTTTCTGCAAATGCCTTTTCTTTAACAGTCTCCACACCATCAATAACATTTATTGTTCCGTCTTGTTTTCCACTTTTTAACAATATTTTTTTATCAATCGAGTATAAAACATTATCTTTAACCAAAAAACTTTGATTATTTGAATTTACCTCTAACTCAAAACGATATAAATCTGAAACTAATATTTTATTAACAGCATCCGAAAACACAAGTCTTTTTGCCTTTAGTTTCTTTACTGCATTCGAAGCTATTTCATTAACAATATACGTTTTCCCATTTACTGAAACTTCTCTAGGGAAAATATATTCCGCTTCATTAGGCGCCTCATTTCCCACATACTCTTCGTAAACAGCAGTCATTTTTCTGTCATTAAGATTATATTTTACATTCTCTTTAATGACAGTCTCTGCTAAACAACTTGGAGAAATCAATAAACAGGTACACAAAATCATTCCATATTTCAATATATTTTTCATAATCTTTTCCTCTCTTTTTTTGTGCATGTTCAACAAAATCCTCGATTTTACTGACTTTACTGAACAGTTAATAAGTTACATATATCTACAAAATAGAGTTTTCTGGATAGAAAGTGACTTCGGGAAATCCTTTCCGGATGATTTTAGGTACAAGAAATAAAGCGTCTTTGTTTCTCCTTATAAAGGCCTTCGTTCTGCTTATCCATAGTTGGGTGCTGCTCATGCTCCTGCAACAGGGTCGTTCCCTATGGAAAATCTCTGCGCAGCTACTAGCTCTACTTTGTCTTATATATTTTTGCTTTCCTGTTTACAGTACTTTCTTCTTAAGCGACTATTACATCGCTCGGACGGTGAATATCCGACATCATTTTAAATCCAGCCTTTCCTTCATCTGCTCTTTTTTCCCTGAATAGTACAATGATACTCCGTCATGAATAAAGTTTCCAAAACGACAGATATACTCATTGTCACCTAATAAAACATTTTCTTCGTCATCTGTCAAAAACACATTGACAGTAGCCCATGGTTCGGATTCCTGCTGAAAATTTACTTTAATATGTACATATCCTTCATTATCCGTTTCACAGATCTCAAACTCCGCGATTCGTTTTCCAATTCTTTCCTCTGCCATAATGATGCATTGAGGCAGAGCATAATAAGAGTAAGTTCGATTCTTTTTATCTTTTGCGTGTCTTTGTTTATCACGAAAACTTCCTCCTCTTGTCCCTTCTAAGTACTCTTTTTCCTATCATCAGCGAACCTGCGACTCCCATATGACCGGTTAAAATAATGGTTACAATTTGATTTTTCTGAAAACAGATCAACGCGATTACAATTGCACTTTGTATTATAAGTATGATTCTGGTAACCCTTTTAAAATAAATTCTTTCACTCTCCGATATGCGCCGTGTCTGTGTATCTATCGGTGCCAGCCAAAAAACAATTCCGCCACATACTCCCTCAATCAGCACGTTATACGGAAAAATCAAATGTTTTTTTGCAAAACCAATCCATAAAACAGCCCCTATCATGTACAATGCTGATAGAGCCGAACATGCCGACCGCGTTTTGGCATGATAGCCTCCCGCATATTGCCTTAAAGGGATAAATGCAATACACAGTATAATGATCTCCCAGTAGGCCTTAAAAATAACTGCTATTGTGATTGTAATAAGAATGATAATCGTTTTTTCGAGCAGCAACGTATATCCATATATGTATAAATCCCTTTTGCTTTTTGAAAACTCGCCCTGTTCTATCTTCTTATCCACTATGCTGTGTATCCACTTATCCATAGTCTCACCACTTAGTGTCTTTTGAAGCAATCTGCTGATTCCGGTGCTTCCGGCTGATGGAAGAACCAGGAACATGTCTGGTTTACATTCTGAGCAACAAGCACAAGGGCCAGACTATTCAGCACGCCAAATGACATAAGTTTTGATACCATTTTCCTGAGTTTCATAAAAAAACACCTCCTATTGAATTTGATAATTTTATCATCGCATAATTTTTTATCAATTTCAACTGAAGGTGCAATATTTGCATTTTAAGTGCAATATTTGTAATTTTTGTGACTATTCAGTCTCTATTTCAGAAGTCGGATTAGGGAGAACTATCATTGTCTCAAATATTTTACCGTCATAATTTCTATAAATGTCCCCCGAATAAGTTTCAACAATCCGGTTTACATTACGCAGTCCGATACCGTGAAAACTTTTTTCTTCTTTTGTCGTCATAAACTGTTCACCGTTTTGAATGATGGCGCCATTATACGTATTTTTAATCCGGAAAACAACAAACTCCCCATCATTCTGCATATACAAATATACCCATATTTTCCCTTTTTTACATTTTTTAGCTGCTTCCAAGGCATTATCCAGCAGATTTCCTAAAAGTGACGTAATGTCAATTTCCTGCACAAATTCAACCTTGAATCCTCCCTCCACAAACATTTCTGTCGGTACCTTTTCCTTTTCTGCCCCTCTCTTAAAATCACCCAAAAGTATATTTAAAAAATGATTGGCACAAATAATCTTCTCCTCTTCTTTATGAATTCCTATCTGCAGACTGTCAAGAACTTCTTGAATCTTATCGTCCTGTCCTTCTTGAAGATAAATGCCAATCTGTTTTAGATAATATTTGATATCATGTATTTTTTCTTTATATCCTTTTTCGATACTGTCCTGCTTATCATGCCAGTTTTTCCGCTCATCGTATTTTGTCTGACTGATTTCCAAAAGCATTTTCTGTTCCTGAAGCTGACTGTATTTTGTAAAGATGTAAAACAAAATAATATTTCCGCAAAGCAGAATTAGATATAAAATAATCAACACCACATCTCTTGAGGTAAGTTCATCCCCGCCCACACGAATGTAGGGAATCAGTGCCATAAGCCCGATCGTTGCAAGCGGAATAATAATAAATGCACTAAATATTTTCAATGATATTTTTCTTACCTGTATCTTCGATATCTGCTTAATGATCGTTAAAATGACAAACTCAATCAATTTTATCGCAATAATACTGCTTAGCATCACAAAATGATTTTTGTATATTTCATTTGTTGGCAAATTAACCGAAACATTTAGCAAAAAATAGAAAATCATCTCTGCACTCATAAAAACTACAATTATGATAATTCCATGAAATATACGTAACACAGCACTTCCCTGTACTAATACCATACCAACAAAAAAACATAAGAAACAGGTAACAACAAAATTTAATTTACTGTTGTTTTGCAGATTTGCAATTGTATTGAGCGCAATGACAATTCCTGCCAACCCGAGTTCCCAAACGCGACTTCTGAAAATTTCTGTTTTTGCATGAAAAGCTTTATAAAAATCGAAAACAAGATAAACTTCTACCATGGTCGAAACAAGCATGCAAATATTGTAAAGTATACTTTCGTTCATCCATTGTTCCTTTCCGGATATTTATTCCCAAAATACTGCATCATTTTCTTTTTAAATTCCTGTTTTTTTGATCTTGAAATAGAGATCATTTCTGTTCCTATTTTAATAAAGTCTCCTTCCCGCTGCCCCAATATATAATGCAGATTCACAATATAACTGCTATGTGGCATGGCAAAATCGGATTTATCCAGCATATTCATCAATTCTTTGAAAGAGTATGGCGCAATAATATTTCCATCGGAATATATTTTTTCAAGGGATTCTTTTACATGCAATATGCTTTTTCCATTTTTATGATGCGTTATGAATGTGATGTCTGCTGTTTGAACCGTAATTTTCTCCCGCTTATAATACGCTTCTATGCTATAGACCTTTTTGCGTCTCGCAATTTCCTTGAAGATATCGTAAAGATCTTTCATTACCTCTTCTTTTTCTGCCTGCTTCAATATGTAACGATAGGGCGAAATCTTAATCGTCTCGGGTGTCGGCATGCAAATTCCGGAGCAGTGTACCAAAACTCCCTGATACCCTCGTTTCCTAAGTTCAACCGATATTTCATTTCCGTCCATTCCTTTCAACTGAATGTCTAGAAATACAACATCCGCATTATCAATATCACTGTTTAATAATTGTTCTCCCGATGTACATTTCACAATCTCTAATAGGTCTTCCTGCTGACTGCATTTCTTAAGCAATTTTTCTAATTCATCCATGTAATTTGTGTCATCATCACAGAGAGCAATCTTATAATTCATCTGAAGTCACTCCTCTCCTTATCCTTTTTCCATATTTCCAGTATAACATGTTTGGGGTTGGAAAACAATGGAAAAAGCTATTTTGAATTAATATATCCACTATTTTCGTATTCATTGCAAGCAGACTCATCTCCTCCCACAAACGCCACACACCACAGGAAAGCCCCAAAAACCTCCTCCCACGCCAAGGGGACCAGCCTTCCGGCTGGTCCCCCGTAATATAAGTTGATGAAGTTTTCTCCCTGGAATTACGAATGCTGCTGTGCAGCCTTCGTAATTCTTGGTTCTTCTTATTTGCTGCTTTGTTTTTTCTTGGAAATTACGTCAAAGGCTACGGCTGCCAGAAGGACAAGTCCTTTTACGGCTTTCTGCCAGTTTGCGTCGATTCCCATGATGGACATTCCGTTGTTCAGAACACCCATGAAGATGGCACCGATTACTACTCCGGGTACGGTTCCGATTCCACCGTATGCGGAAGCTCCACCGATGAAGCAGGCACCGATCGCATCCATTTCATAGTTTGTTCCGGCTGTAGGTGCTGCGGAATTGAAACGGGCGATGCAGACAAGAGCTGCGACTGCAGAAAGCACTGCCATGTTGACATAAGCGATGAAGTATACGCGGTTTGTCTTGACACCACTGAGTTTTGCTGCATTTTCGTTACCGCCGACTGCGTAGTAGTAACGTCCGGAAACGGTTTTGGATGTGTAGTAAGCATAAGCTGCTACGATTACGGCAAGAAGAATGAGGATTGTCGGCAGACCTTTGTAGCTGTACAATTTGATGCAGACAAACATAACCACTGCGGTAATGATGACACATCTTGCGATATCGCCGTAAAGATTGCTCTGCTGATATCCGTTTTTCTTTGCTTTAATTCGTTTCCAGATAACGGAAGCGATATAACCTACACTGATCAGGATGCCGGCTGCAAGAGCGGTTCCATAACCAGGTACGTAATTGTTAAACAATGCGATATATTCATCCGGCATCGGGGAGATTGTGAGGCCATCCAGTACGAGGAGAGCGACACCACGCCATAAAAGCATGCCGGCAAGAGTTACGATAAACGGAGGGATGCGGACGTAGGCGATCCAGAATGCCTGCCATACACCGATTCCAAGTCCTACGAGAAGACCGGCTCCGATGGCTACCCACATATTAACGCCGCCATTTACCATCAATTTTCCGACTACGGCGCCGACCAGACACACGATCGAGCCAACGGACAAGTCGATGTTACCACCGGTAAGGATACAAAGTAACATACCTACTGCAAGAATAACGACATAACCATTTTGTGCGATTAAGTTCGTTATGTTGGATGACAAGAGGAGTGCTCCATCTGTCATAAATGTAAAGAATATCGCAACGATGATCAGCGCAATCACCATTGTATTTTTTTTCAAAGCTTCTTTCACCTGATTCATTTCATTCACGCTCCTTTTCCTGATTTCATGATATATGACATGATAATTTCCTGGGTTGCTTCTTTTCCGTCTACTTCGCCCACCATTTTACCTTCGTTCATGACATAAATGCGGTCGCTCATGCCAAGCACTTCCGGTAATTCCGAAGAAATGATGATGACAGATTTTCCTGCTGCCACCAGGTCATTGATGATACAATAAATCTCGTATTTGGCTCCAACGTCGATTCCTCGTGTCGGTTCATCCAGGATCAATACGTCCGGATCCGTCAGCATCCATTTTGCCAAAAGCACTTTCTGCTGGTTACCACCACTTAAATTTCCCACATTTTGGTAAACCGACGGTGCTTTCGTATGAAGTTTCTGCCGGTAATCTTCTGCGATCTGAACTTCTTTTAATTTGTCAATCACACCATAGCGGCTGACTTTGTCCATTTTCGCAAGAGACGTATTGGTGTAAATCGGATTGCTTAAGATCAATCCATTGCCTTTTCGGTCTTCGGTCACATACGCAAGTTTGTGGTCGATCGCCTGACGCACATTTTTCAGATGAACTTCCTTTCCGTTCATTTTAATCGTTCCGCTGATGCCGGTTCCGTAACTGTGTCCAAACAGACTCATCGCAAGTTCCGTACGTCCTGCTCCCATCAAACCGGAGATGCCGACCACTTCGCCGCGGCGTACATAAAAGGATACGTCGTCAACCACTTTCTTTGCCGGTGTCATCGGATGATGAACGGTCCAATGATCGACTTCCATACAAATCTCGCCGATCTTGACATTTTCTCTGGCTGGGAAACGATTGCTCAATTCTCGTCCAACCATGCCGCGGATAATACGGTTTTCACTGAAATCGTCCACTTCTTTATCCATCGTCTCAATCGTGGAGCCGTCACGGATAACCGTAATCTTATCTGCCACGTAAGAAATTTCATTTAATTTGTGGGAAATGATGATCGATGTCATTCCCTGTTTTTTAAACTCAAGCATAAGTTCCAAAAGTGCCTGCGAATCGGATTCATTGAGCGATGCCGTCGGCTCGTCAAGGATCAAAAGTTTTACATCCTTTGCCAGTGCTTTGGCAATTTCTACCAGCTGCTGTTTGCCGACTCCGATATCTTTGATCAAAGTGTGCGGATCTTCTTTCAACCCTACCTTTTTCATAAGCTCCTCGGCACGTCCGTAGGTTTTCGTCCAGTCAATCGCCATTTTCTTTCCCTGCTCATTGCCAAGAAACATATTTTCTGCGATTGTCATATACGGTACCAGTGCGAGTTCCTGGTGGATAATTACAATACCTTTTTTCTCACTGTCTTTAATTTCCTTAAATTTACAAATTTCTCCATCGTAAACGATGTCACCTTCGTAACTTCCATAAGGGTAGATTCCACTGAGGACATTCATCAATGTCGATTTACCGGCTCCGTTTTCACCGACCAGTGCGTGAATCTCACCTTTTTTCACCTTCAAATTGACATTATCCAGTGCTTTTACGCCGGGAAATGTTTTGGTAATTCCATTCATTTCCAAGATATATTCTGCCATCGGTCACCCCTCCTTACTTCACATCAGATTCTTTATAATATCCGGAATCAATCAACACTTCTTTATAGTTATCCTGGTCTGCGAAGACAGGCTGGCAAAGATACGTTGGCACGATTCCTTTTCCATTGTCATAACTTTCTGTGTCATTGACCGGAACTTCTTTTCCTTCAATGATCGCTGTAACCATTTCTACTACTTTGGATGCCAGCTGTCTCGTATCTTTAAAGATCGACATCGACTGTTTACCGGCAATGATATTTTTTACGGATGTGATATCACAGTCCTGACCGGTCAGGATCGGGAAGTCGCCTTTGTAAGAAGCGACCAGTGCATTGGTGATACCATTTGCTACCGAGTCATTGGAAGACAATACCGCATCCAATTTTGTACCATCTTGATAGTACGCTGCCAGAATATTTTCCATTCTCTTCTGGGCTTCCTCAGTGGACCAGTTTGCTGTCGCACATTCTGCCAACGTCGTTGAACCGGAACGAACTACCAGTTTTCCGGAATCAATGTACGGCTGGAGAATCTTCATCGCACCGCCAAAGAAGTAGTTACAGTTGTTATCGTCGGAAGAACCGGTGAAAAGCTCGATATTAAATGGTCCTTTTGCATTTTTCAGATCCAGTTTATCTTCAATGTACTGCCCCTGAAGTTCTCCGACAAGTTCATTGTCAAATGTTGCATAATACGATACGGCGTCGCTCTGCATGATCAGACGGTCATAGGAGATAACCGGGATGCCCAGTCCTTTCGCTCCCTGCAAAGCAGTTCCAAGTGCCGAACCATCGATAGAAGCAACTACCAAAACATCCGGATTGACAGCGATCATATTTTCAATCTGGCTGACCTGCGTTGCGATATCGTTGTTCGCATACTGGATATCTACGTCATATCCTTGTTTTTCAAGCTGCGCTTTCATATTACTTCCGTCCTGTGCCCAGCGCTGCAGATCCTTTGTCGGCATGGAAACCGCGATCCGCTTTTTCGCATCCGGGTCTTTTTGCTGTGGCTTATTGACTGCCACTTGATCTCCGCTTACTCCGCAGGCGGTCAGCGAAAGCATTATTCCGACTGCCATCAGGCAAGCGATCCATTTTTTTATTATCTTCATAGCCATTCTCCTTCTCAATTTATTTTGCTTATGTGTAACCACTCATGATTTTCTTTAGGTTTAATATAACATAATCAAAATAGGAATGCTTTACGATGAAATGGACAATTTTGCGATTTTCCTGACAGCACAAAAAAAGAGTAGCACAATCTTAATTTCAAAATTGTGCTACTGCTCTTAATTCGCTTTTTTATTGAGATATACTTCTTCTTTCGTATGGAAGCCACCCTCGATGATCACTTGATCGATGTTTTCCGAATCAACGAAAACCGGGGAAAGCTGGTAACTTGGTACGTCGTAAGTGCCATCGGACATCGTCGCCTTCACACCGGTATCTTCGCCTTTGGCAAGTTTCACACAAAGATCTGCCGCATTCTCCGCAAGCTCGTCAATATTTTTAAATGCCGTTCCCCCCTGAGTCCCCTCGACGATACGCTGACAGGCGGCAAGATCACCATCCTGCCCAAGGACATACACTTTTCCGGCTTTCTGGTTTTCCGAAAGTGCACGAATCGCCTGTGTTGCAAGATCATCATTACCACACACCACGACATCACAAGAATTCCCTTTGGAAAAATATTCTGAAACGATATCATATGCCTGCTCTGCGATCCAGCCTTTTGCATAATTTTTTTCTACAACTTTATAGGTACTGCCTAATTTGGAAGCCAGCCCTTTTTCCATCAATTTCACATTGTAATCTTCCGACGAACCAAGGACTTCCAGTATCTGTGCGCCTTTTGGAAATTTCCGGGTGATCGCATCGCCGTAAATCTCGCCAACCTTTTCACTGTCAAACGAGAGGTACAGGTCCACATTGGCATTTTCCAACATTCTGTCGTAGGCAACGACGCGGATTCCCCGCTCTTTTGCCTGCGCGACCACATCGCTGAGTGCCGCTGTATCCGCTGCTACAACGACGATCACATCCATTTTTTGCTCAATAAAATACGAAATCTGCTTTTTTTGCGCCGCCACATCTCCGCCGGCATTCTGCACATTGACGGTAGCTCCGAGTTCCTGCGCCCGTGATACAAAGACGTCGCGGTCCCTCTGCCACCGCTCGATGACAAGAGAATCAAAAGAAAATCCGATCCGGATTCTGTCCGAGTCACTTTTCTTTTCCGGCTCGCCTGCTCCACATCCGGTCAGCAAAATGACTGCTGCCACACAGAGCAAAAGACAGATCTTTCTTATATTTACTTGCTTCATACGTTCCTTCTTTCTAACCTTCTCGGTACTCCGACGGGGTCACACCAACTGTCTTTTTGAAAATCCGGCTGAAATAATTCGGGTCGCTGTAACCGGATTCCACACAGATCTGCTTGATGCTTTTTTCCTTTTCCCGCAGCAGATTTTTTGCGTGTTCCATCCGAAGTCCCGTCAGATATTCGACAAACGTCTCGCGGGTTTCTTCTTTAAATACTTTACTAAAATAATACGGACTGACATTGGCGACACGACTCACTTCATCCAGTGAGATGTCTTTTTGGAAATTATTCCCAATATAATCTCTCGCATTTGCAACAATATCACTATATTTCTCACTCGCCTTCACATGAATGATCTCTGCCGCTGCTTTCATATGATCAAGAAACCAGCTTTGCAGCTGATCCATCGTTGTAAAACCGGTTACCGTCGCCAGATAATTTGTTCGATCGCGGAAATGATAAGACATTCCGCCTTCGTGAAAGGCAATTCGCTCAGCATACATGACAAGTTCCAGCACTTTTAGGCGGACATCATCCGGACAGGAAGCATAATTCTTCTGCATCCAATCAAAGAACTGTGCGGCCTCCTCCAGCGTTTTTGACACATCACCACGTTTGAGTGCCACATACATCGCATTTTCTGTCTCCAGCGGATAATTTTCCTCGACATCCTGCGCCGCCACAAGGTCATTGATATGCATTACTGTCCCTTCAGCCTTTTTCAACGCCA
>OATK01001971.1_pt1 | contig 11082 bp, 10 predicted proteins | sample 1516611 | NCBI WGS metagenome assembly OATK01 (sample SAMEA2579947, study PRJEB22360) | human gut metagenome | biome: human gut; feature: human-associated habitat; material: faeces | place: Denmark | collected 2008/2010 | reverse complement strand
CCCTTTACTGCTATGGCATGGACTTCAACAAGAATGTGACGGAGGTGTTCGACGCACAGGGAAATGTCGCAGCGGCTTACGATTACTCGCCCTATGGACAGGCGGCTTCCACGGGAAATATCGACCAGCCAGAGGAGCGTCCGGCCTTAGCTATTTCAGGGCCAGGTTCGAATCTACGTAAATGTAATATTCCTCCTTTTTCAAGGACAGATCTTCAGGAGGAGCAACAGATTTATCATCAATACTTTCTATGTTCATACGAAAATAGAGAGCAAGCAGGAGATCGGGGTAAAGCTAACTATATAAGCCTTTTTGATGGTGTTCATAAAGACCCTTCCCATCACTCTCTTTTCCTGGAGTCCATGAAAATGGTCACCGGGCCGTCGTTAATCAGGGAAACCTGCATATCCGCGCCGAATTCGCCGCTTTCCACCCTTCCTTCCAGCAAAGACGCCAGTTCCTTCTTAAACAGCTCATACAGGGGAATGGCCCGCTCAGGCCTCGCGGCGCGGATGAAAGAGGGCCTGTTCCCTTTCCGGGTGGAGGCATGCAGCGTAAACTGGCTCACCACCAACACGCTTCCACTCACTTCCCTTACGGAAAGATTCATCTTTCCGTCCGCGTCGGAAAAAATGCGCATGGCCGCCGCCTTGTTGGCGAGCCAGCGCACATCTTCCTCCGTATCCGCCTCTTCAATGCCCGCCAGAATCAGCAGACCGGGCCCCACGGCCCCCGCACAAACACCGCCGATATGAACGGCGGCCTTACTGACACGCTGAATAACCAGCCTCACGGTTCCTCTCCTTTCTCCCTCAGGATAGTCACCTTCGTCCCCGGCCTGGTCAGCATGGCCAGTTCATTGCAGTCCTGCCGACTCAGATAAAACCCCGGCGAGCGGGGCGTGCCGCGGGCGGCGTCAATGACATAGCCTCCTGCCGCCAGCACCAGCGTCTTATCCGCAGAAGGAAACTGCCTGCTGTAAATGGACACGGGGGCCTGCTCATCCTTTACGGTCGTTTCCACATTCTTTTTCCCCCCGTCCTTCATGGAGAGGATGGGATATCCCTTGACAAAATCCGTCCCGTCGTAAAGGCAGATTTCCTTTTCCGGCACGTTCACCACCACGTGAAAATCCAGGGGCCGGTACTTGAACACATCTCCTGTGTGAAGAGCGGGAATATCCATCAAACCGTTCAGATGAACCACCATGGCCTGGGAACAACCCAGCTTCCTGACCATGCGTATCCAGGAATCTCCCTTCCGCACGGTGTATTTCTTCACATCCGGCCCATTGGGATCCAGCAACTGGCGGATGCGCAGCCTCCCGATGAGTTCCTTCGCCTCTTTCCCCACCACGCCGCCCTGTTCCGCCAGGGGCTGCAACAGTTCCAGAGCTTTCGGCAGGCTGCCGCGGTCCATCAGGCGGCGGGCCTCTGCAAGGGCCTCCGGACGGCGCGGCCAGAGGGAATAATTTTCTCCGTCCGCCAAAACTCCCTGGGCACAGAAAGCCGCCGTCAGAAGGCTAAAGAAGACCTTTGCGCTTGAAGTCAAAGATATTGATTTCATGGGATTTTTGTATCATTTCCACCGTGAATTTCAAGAGGGAGACCTCCCATGCGTCATCCACTCCCTCAATGAGAGCCATGAACGTATCCTCTCCATTGCGCACCTGGTCCAGCAGCCGGCCACGCACGGAATCAAGCGGTTCATGCAGAATTTCCTCGCTCACTTCCGACCTTTTGAATCTGAATCCGTATTCCAGCAGCGTCAGAAAGCCCGGGCCGTTTTTGGAGAGCCAGTCAAAAAAGCGCTTGGCTTCTCCGGAAAATCCCTCCGTACTGATTTCATTGTAAATGGAAGGCCGTATGATTTTCGGTTTCTCCGCTTCCACCCAGCCGCTGCGCACGCGCACCACGTTCACCTCATCCATCAGTTCACTGAGGAGAAGAAAATTAAACCTGGTATCGCCAAAAGTATCAATGCGGCGGTCCGGTTCATACACCACCCGCGTCATCTCCGCCGCATAGCGGATATCGTCACGGGAAAAGGAAGGCAGGTCGCTCATGGAAGAAAAGGCAGAGGGGCTTTCCATGAAAAAGCGGCTTCCTTGCCTTGGACAGGGAAGCCGCTTTTGTAATAAAGGATTTTTAGCAGTTTAACTTAACCCTGAACCTTTTCGATGTAAGCAACGACGTCGGCCACAGACTGAAGCTTTTCAGCTTCTTCATCGGGCACTTCAATGTCAAAGTTTTCTTCGAAAGCCATCACGAGTTCAACGGTATCCAGCGAATCAGCACCGAGATCCTCGATGAATTTCGCATCAGCAGTCACTTTATCGGATTCAACGCCAAGTTGGTCGACGATGATACTTCTTACTTTTTCTTCGATGCTGTTGTCAGACATGATATTTATTGTTAAGGTTCATTGATATTACATGGGGTATGCGCCATTTGCAACACCTATTTATGAGTTTTTACGCGTCATCCGGCCACGGCGCCGGAAGCAGCAGGTTTCCAGCCGATTTTGGCCGTTCTTTAAAGATTCAGCCCGGCGGCTATGCGCAAGCCGTTCAACGTAATGTCAGGGTCCACATGGTCAATGCGCTCCACGCCCCTGGCGATCAGCGCTGCATCCCCTCCCGTAGCAACCACGGCCGGACGCACGCCCAGCTCACCTTCCAGCCGGGCCAGAATTTCCTTCACCAGCCCCCGGTAACCGTACACGGCGCCGGATTGCATGGCCTCTACTGTGCTGGTTCCAATGACGCGGGACGGCTCCTGGGGGTCAATGGCGGGAAGAAGCGCCGTATTGCGCTCCAGGTAATCCCCCATGCTGGCAAGCCCCGGGGCAATGACGCCGCCCACATAGGTGCATTGGGGACCGATCACGTCAAAAGTCACGGCGGTGCCGAAGTCCACCACAACGCACGGATACCCGTAATAAGCCGCGGCGCCTACGGCGTTCGCCAGCCTGTCGGCCCCTATCTGGCGCGGGTGGGGATAGTCGATGCCCACGCCCAGCCGGGAATCGCAGGAAAGGAAATGGATTTGGCCGGAACACACCACGGCGGCATCATAACGGACGCCGGCCAGCACCTCGTCCAGCCGCTCCCCGCTCACCTCCCGGGTGGGAATCATATACCGCTCCGGCAACAGGGCTTCCGGCGAAGAAAGCACGAACTTGGTGCGCGTGTTGGAATTGTCAATCAGAAGATAGGTCACGGGAATCAGTTAGTATGTTCCTCCGCCAGTTTCAAGGCCAAATCCGCTATTCTGCCGCTTCCTCCGGTCATCCCCGCCCGCAGCAGGTTTTCATGCATGCGCCTCCACTGCGCGCCGCCGTCCGCCATCATTTCCTGAAGAGCGGAAGCCAGGGCGCGGACATCCGGCACATGGCCGCCGCCGCCCAGTTTTTCCAGAAGGCGGGTATTGCCCTCCTCCTGGCCCGGAAGAAGAAAGTTCACCAGCATGGGCCGTGCGGCCGCAAGCACTTCGTGCACGGTGGCGCCTCCCGCTTTCCCGACCACTACATGGCTGGCGGCAAGATAGGAAGGCACGCGGCGCGTCCAGCCGCGCACCGTCAGCCTGCGTCCGTATCTGGCTCGCAAATCCCGGATGCGGGGATAAATGCGCCGGAACCGGCGCCCCAGAATACAGGTTACATGCAGGGCGGGATTCGCATCCAGCATACCCGCCAGCTCCGCCCGCGCATGCCGTGCGGAACGCTGGGCAAAGTAAAGCACCCGGAACGGCTCCCCTTCCTTCCAGGAAAGAGGATGCTCCTTCGCCAACGCCCCCAGCACGGGATTGACGGGAAATCCCGTAACGCGCAGCCTGTCCTGCGGCAGCCCCTTTTCCTCCATGATGGCCCTCGTCCAGGGATCCGTTACGGCCCAGAGAGGGGACTTGGAACACAGCCATGATTTATTGATGACGAAGGAATCCGTCACGACGGTCAGGTAGGGGACTGCCCTGCCCGTGCGGGAGGCCAGGGAATCCAGCATGTAGGGATATACCATGTAGGTGCAGACCACGGCATCCGGCTTCCATTCCCGCAGCAAACGTTCCAGCAGGCGCTCCACGGGGGCGATTCCCCTGACGGGCTTTTCCGCCATATTGCGCCTGTCGCTCACCTCATACATCAGTTTCCAGAGGCGGGGCATGCGGGAAATCATCCACAGGTAGGCGGCGCGCGTCAGGCCAAACATCCGGGGCATCGCCTCCGCGCACAGGTCCGTAACGAGGACTTCCGCGCGCCCTGCGAGAGCATCCCTCACGCCCCTGGCGGCGGAATTGTGCCCTTCCCCGTATCCTGCGGTCACAATCAGAATGCGCGGCAGCCGTCCTTTCTGCATAGAACAGGGTATACCAATATTCCGTTCCATCGAAAAGAACTTCTTGCAGGAGGGCAGACATGAGGGGAAGCGGCCGGAAAAACATTATCCTCCGGTATTCCCTCCGGACGGAAAGGAACGGAAAAAAACGGCCTTTCTTCCCTATGATTCCCTTCTCAAAACCGGATTTAACATTGACCTGCGCAGGCCGTCAGGGCAAGCTTCCAGCCATGCGCATCGTCTTCATGGGCACAGGCGACATTGCCATTCCCGCCTTCCGCAGCCTGATCCGTCATTCGGATCTGGCAGGCCTGGTCACGCAACCCGACCGCCCTGTCGGCAGGCACCAGGTGCTTACAGCCCCGGCCATCAAAAATATTGCCAGGGAAGCGGGCATTCCCGTGCTCCAGCCGCATTCCCTGCGCAGCCCGGATGCGCTGAGCAACCTCAGGAGACTGAATCCGGATCTAATCGTCGTCATGGCGTACGGGCAGATTCTGAGCCAGGAAGTGATTGATATGGCCCCCATGGGCTGCATCAACGCCCATGCCTCCCTCCTGCCGCGCCATCGCGGAGCGGCCTGCATCCAGTCCGCCATCAAATCCGGCGATGCAGAAACGGGCATCACCATCATGCACATTGTCAGGAAGCTGGATGCCGGAGACATCATCGCCCAGATCAGCACCCCCCTGGAAGGCACGGAAACCGGAGGTTCCCTGCATGACAAGCTGGCCAGGATGACGCCGGATGTGCTGCTGCCCGTCATCCATTCCATTGAAAAAGGAACGGCTACACGCATCCGCCAGCAGGAAATCCTGGCAACATACGCCCCCAAGCTCCTGCGGGCGGACGGAAAAATCGACTGGACGCGCCCCGCAGAAGAAATCGGCCGCATGATCCGGGCGTACGATCCGTGGCCCGGGACCTTCACCAACTACTGGAACCGCAAGAAACGCATCCGCAACATGAAAATTTTCCCCGGCTTTTCCATCCTCCCGGAAGCGGAGGGAAAACCGGGCCAGGTGCTCTCCGCCGGGGAACAGGGTCTTTTGATCGCCTGCGGAAGCGGAGGATTGCTGGTGACAGACGTCCAGCTTGAAGGCAGCACGCGCATGAATATCTCCCAGCTCATTGCCGGCCACCCGAATTTGAAAGATATCCATTTTGACGTATAAATGGCCAAGTCCTTTTCCATGGAGAGCCTGAACGCGGCCCAGAGGAAAGCCGTGCAGACCCTGCAGGGGCCCGTGCTGATCCTGGCCGGGGCCGGAACGGGTAAAACGCGCACCGTCACCTGCCGCATCGCCCATATGGTGGACCGGGGTATCAGCCCCAAAAGCATCCTGGCCGTGACGTTCACAAACAAGGCCGCTCTGGAAATGCGGGAACGCGTAGGCCAGATGGTGGAACGCAAGGCGGCGCGCCAAATAATGGTGAGCACTTTCCATTCCCTCTGCGTGCGCATCCTGAGAGAGGATATAGGGCGCCTGGGGTACAAGACCAATTTCACCATTTACAGCGGTTCCGAACAAAGCGGCCTGATCCGGCGACTGATTGTGCGCCACGGCGGCATTACGGAGAAAATCACGCCCAAGGATGTGCTTTCCTCCATGAGCCGGATGAAAAACAGCGGTCTGGGCCTTGACTCCATTGAAGACAACCTGACGGCCAACATCGCCGCCTCCTACCAGCGGGAACTTCAGGCGCAGAATTCCGTGGATTTTGACGACCTGCTGATTCTGGCGGACAAATTGCTGAAGGAGCACCGGGACGTCAGGGAAGCGTGGCAACAGCGCTTCCGCTATATCACCGTGGATGAATTCCAGGATACCAACAGCCTCCAAATGAGCCTGCTGGGCCATCTGGTGGGGCCGGAACACAATGTCTGCGTAGTGGGGGACGACGACCAGTCCATCTACGGCTGGCGCGGGGCCCAGATCAGCAATATCCTGGAATTCGAACGTTTTTTTCCAAATCCCTCCATCATCAAACTGGAAGAAAATTACCGCTGCACCTCCCCCATCCTGGACACGGCCAATGCCCTGATCCGCCATAACCTGGGCCGGAGGGACAAGACGCTGCGCGCCCATAAAGGCGGAGGAGAAGCCGTCCGGCTCATTTCCATGCCCGGAGACGCGGAAGAAGCGGAATTCATCATCACGGACATTGAAAACGTCCGCAGGCAGGAAGGCCGGCCCTGGGAGGATTTCGCCATTCTGTTCCGGGCCAATACCCAGAGCCGCATCATTGAACAAACGCTCCGGGAACACAAAATTCCCTACCGCATGGTGGGCGCGCAAAGTTTTTTCGACCGCAAGGAGGTAAAGGACCTCATTTCCTATCTGGCGACTATCGAAAACCCGCAGGCTGACGAATATCTGCTGCGCATCCTCAACACGCCGCCGCGCGGCATCAGCGAGCTGACCAGCCATCTGGCCATCGACTGGAGCCGGGAGCACGGCAACAGCGTCTGGGCAGCCCTCCAGGACGAAGAATTCCTGGCGGCCCTTTCCACCCGCGCCCGCAACAGCGTGCAGGCATTCAATGAACTGATTGCAAAATACATCGACCTTTTCCAGGATAAGGAAACCGACTTCGGAGACATCCTGGAGCAGCTTATTGAGGAAACCGGATTCAGCGAATACGTCACGCGCCTGTGCAAAACGGAAGCTGAAATCCAGAAACGGCTGGTGTCCATCGGGGACGTGAAAGCCTCCCTCCGCAACTTCTGGCAACCCGGAAAAACTCTCCGGGACTACCTGGCCCAGGTCACCCTGGACAAGGAAGATAACGATGACGACGTGGAAAACAAGCCAGGCGTATGCCTGATTACCATGCACGCCGCCAAGGGACTGGAATTTCCGGTAGTGTACCTCGTGGGGCTGGAGGAAGGCATCCTTCCCCACAAGCGTTCCCTGGAAGACGGCAATTGCGATGAAGAACGCCGCCTGCTCTACGTAGGCATCACGCGCGCCCAGGAGAAACTCATGCTTACTTATTGCGCCACGCGCCTGCGTTACGGGGACCGCATGCCTTGCCAGCGCTCCTCCTTCCTCAGTGAAATTCCTCCCCACCTGATGGAATATTCCAAATGGGAGGATCTCATGAACGCGGAAGCGACGGAAGAGGAATCCGGAAACTTTTTCGATTCCCTGCGCAGCATGCTTCTGGAAGAGGAATAAGAGGCGGCATGGCGTTTTGCCAGCCTCTTTTCAACCATGTCTTTTACTTTAACTTTATTCAGAGGACAAGGCGCCGTTGCCGCCCGGAAACGCCAGTCTGCCGACTTTCCGCCTCCAGAATATTCAGCCGCGCCAGCTGCATGGTCTGTTCCGGACGTGAAAAATCCTCCCGGCCTGAACCGGGAGGATTGAAAATACGGGACTGGAGGTCTTCCCTGGATTACCAGAAGATGATGTACAGGGCAACCGTCGCGGCAACCACGAGCCATCCGAAGATTTTAGCCCGTGAAGAGGACTGAAGGGCAACCACGCCCCTGTCGGGCAGCACGATAGGCTGTCCGCCGCGGGCGGCGTTCACCGCCGTGAAGATGAAGCCGATGACCACTACCGTGATGAAACACACGGCCATGCGGTTCAGGAAGGCCATTTCCGGCTGCCACACCTTCAGGATTCCGTACAGGAGGGCATTAATGACGATACCCAGCCAACCGAAGATGCGCGGGCACTTGGGCACAAAGAAGCCGAAGAGGAACACGCACAGGGCGCCCGGGCTCAGGAAGCCCTGGAATTCCTGAATGAAATTGAAGATGCCGCCAAAGGCCGGGCTGTCCAGGAACGGAGCAATGGTCAGGGCGATCACGGCGCACACCAGCAAACCAATCTTGCCGACGGTAACCAGCTCCGTGGGCCCCGCATTTTTGCGCAGCTTGTTGTAAATATCCATCGTAAAGATGGTGGACGCGGAATTCAGCATGGATGCCAGGGAAGACACCACCGCGCCAAAGAGAGCCGCAAGCACAAACCATGTCCATCCCGTGCCGGGAAGCAACTTCCTGATCAGCGTGCCGAAGGCAGAGTCATAGTCAAAGCCTACCAGCGTATCCGTCAGATAGTAGTTGTCCGAGTTGTCCACGGCCGGCTTGATGATTTTATTGTTAAGGGAAGCGATTTTTTCCACGAACGGGGCACGTTCCGCTAACGTGGTCTGGTCGTTGGCGGCATCCGCTTTCAAATCGGCGCAGGCCTGTTTCAAATTGGCCATAACATCTTCGCCCACCTTCATTACTTCCGCGTTATGAATGGCATGGGCACAGCCTTCCTCCACGTTTTCCACCAGGAAGCTGTCCGTAAGCTTGTAGATGACGGGGCGGCCCTTGACTGCGGCGGGATCTTCCGTCTTACGGATTTCCGCCGCATATTTTACTTCCGCCTGTTCCTTCAGGTCATTGCGGTACAGGTTATAGGCCAGGATGCCGGGGACCACCACCACGAATGGGATGATGAGCTTGAGGAACGCGGCGAACACAATGCCCATCTGACCTTCCGCCAGGGATTTGGAAGCCAGCGTACGCTGCATGATGTACTGGTTGAGGCCCCAGTAAAAGAAGTTGGGAATCCACAGGCCCAGGCAAAGAGCCGTCCACGGGATTTCCGCATCATCCGCAGGACGGATCATGTGCAGCTTGCCGCCCACGGTATTTACACCGCTGGCCGCGTCACCGGAGTTCAGCTCAAAAAAGCGCGTCACCCCATGCCAGAGGCTGTCCGAAGGATTCCCCAGGGAGGCAACCGTCGCGCCGGAATTGGCGGCGGCGGATTGAATCAAATGGTTCGGGTCTGCGCCGCTGAGCTCCGTCAGGGCAAAATAGGCTACCACGCCGCCGCCCACAATCAGGGCGGCGCCCCAGAACAGGTCCGTCCAGGCGCAGGCTTTCAACCCGCCCACGAACACGTATACCGTGGCGCAGAAGGCAATGATAACGCAGCCGACGGTGATGTTGCCGAAGTCAATGCCCATGGCAGAGTATCCCGTGAAGAACACGGAGATCACCTTGGCGCCGGCGTAAATCACGCCCGCAGTCGGCACGCCTACCAGAATCAGCAGCGTGGCAATGGCCATCAGGGAACGGGCCAGCGTGTTATACCGGTATTCCAGGAATTCGGGAATCGTATATACGCCGCCTTTCAGCAGCTTGGGAAGGAAACAGAAGGCTACAACCACCAGCGTGATTGCGGCCAGCCATTCATACCCGGCGATGGCCATGCCCACCCAGTTGGCCGATTTGCCGGACATCCCCACAAACTGTTCCGTGGAAATGTTGGCGGCAATCAGGGAGAAACCCACCAGCCACCAGGTCAGACCGCGGCCGGCAAGGAAATAGTCTGAAGCGCCCTTGGCCTTCTTTTCCTCTTCCGTTTCTTCGGGGTCACGGCTTTTCCAGATGCCCAGGGCGATTACGCCCACTACGACCACGCAGAAGAGAATGACTTCCACCATGGAAAGAGGGGCCGTTTTAGGCTCCGCAGAGGCGGTCGGAACAGCCTCGGCAGCGGGAGCCGCCGGCTGAATTTCCGCTGCCGGCTGGACTTCAACAGCGGGAGTCGCGGCCGGAGCGGCCAGGGCGGGCTGCGCATCAGCTGCCGTTGCAGGCACGGGCCCCTCCTGGGCGGATGCGCCCCACGTCATCAGGGCGAGCGCCCCGAATATAGTTGCTAGTGTTTTCATCATCAGTATGGATTAAGCTTGGTACAGAATACGGGCGCCTTCTCCGGCACGGGTTACAAGATACGTAGTTTCAATGCCCGTTTCCTGGCAGTAGCTGTCCAGAAGCTCCTGGGCCACCTTTTCCACGTCCTCCGTCTTCACCAGGGCCACAATGCATCCGCCAAACCCGCCGCCCGTCATGCGCGCGCCGTAAATGGAGGATGCGGAGGGAATGCGGTCACAAAGGGAAACAAGGGTATCCACCTCAGCACAGGAAACTTCATAGTCGTCACGCAGGGAAGCATGGCTGCCGCGCATGGCTACACCGGCCTCATCCCAATCGCCGCGGGCAAGGGCGTTCGCAAAAGCGTTCACGCGCGCATTTTCTCCAATGACGTGGCGGGCGCGGCGATAGCGCACATCGCCAAGCTGTTCCCTGAAGGATTCCAACAGCTCCAGCGTAGCTTCCCGCAGGGAGGGCACGCCCATGATGGAAGAAGCTTCCTCACACTGCTTGCGGCGCTGTCCATAAGCTCCGTCCGCCAGGGAATGCTTCACAGCGCTGTCCAGAACCAGCACGGAGACGGACTCATTGTTCATCGGAACCAGCTCATATTCCAGCGTGGCGCAATCCAGCTTGAGAGCCATGCCCTTCTTGCCGTTGGCAGAAATAAACTGGTCCATGATGCCGCAGGGAACGTTCACGAATTCATGTTCCACGGCCTGCCCGATCAGGGCTACTTCCTTGGGATCTATTTCAACGCCGGCAAAAGCGGCGAGCGCCGTACAGACGGCAACTTCAAGAGCGGCACTGGAGGAGAGGCCGCCACCGCGGGGCACATTGCTGTCAATCAGCATATCCACAGGCCCGATTTCTATGCCGCGCCTGTGCAGGTTGGCCAAAACGCCGCGGACATAATTGGACCAGAACGGTTCGCCGGGAACCAAGGCATCTTCCACCGCAATTTCATGGATCTGGTCACCCAGGGAACCGCAAAAGCGGTGTTTGCCCACGGGGGAGGGAGCCACAGCCACAACACAATGGTTATCAAGCGCCATAGGCATCACAAAACCGTTATTAT